>Ga0123356_10005353_pt1 | contig 13084 bp, 6 predicted proteins | sample TergutEmb28metaG_2_FD_92546 | JGI IMG/M metagenome (GOLD analysis project Ga0123356, IMG submission 92546) | Embiratermes neotenicus P3 segment gut microbial communities from Petit-Saut dam, French Guiana - Emb289 P3 | ecosystem: Host-associated > Arthropoda: Insects > Digestive system > Gut ... | reverse complement strand
CCCGGTGATATTCTCCCTGACGCTCAGGGAAATGTAGTTGGCTTAAGGTATATAGACTGGTCTCCCTGGGATAAGACAAACGATTACTCATTTGATAACAGTTCAGAGTTTCAGCAGACCGGTAAAATTCCGGTTTTTCTGGCTAACGGAACTCAGATTTCGGGCAGCGCTATACCAAATCCTGAAACTCCGCCTCAACCTCCTGAGATTAGATTCTCAAACGCGCTTTACGCGGTTTATTCCACCGAGTATACTGATCTCAGAGACCGTGCTGTAGTAAGAGGCGGTATTGTAGGTTCTCTTAGATATGCAGAAGTAGGTTGTGACGCTGTAGTTAACGGAAAACTCCTATCCGGCGGTGATATTTTCTTAAGAGAGCGGGCAAGGATTAACGGAGATGTTGCCGCAATACAGCAGATAAAGAAGCAAAACAACACTGTTATAAGCGGAACGGAGAGAAGTTTCTCAGAAATCAATTTTCCGCAAATTACATCCCATCAGGTTAATATCGGCACATTGGATGCGGTTATAGGGCCAAACGGCAGTGGTATTATAAACCCCGGCTCTTACAGGGAGATAATCATATATGCTAATTCACAGGTAACTTTTAAGGCAGGAGTGTATAATGTTGACCGTTTTATAGTAGAACCTGATGTAAAACTTATCTTTGAGTCACAGAGGGGTAAGAAGACGGATATACGTGTAAGAAGCGAATGCCGGTTCGGAGACCGTACCAAGATGCAGTTTACAGGTGACACTATCCCGCTGTCAATATCCATTTACAGTGAACAAGCATCGCAGTTTAGAATTGGAACCGATGCTGTTATTTATGGTCAGATAACAGCGCCTAAAGCAAGTATAGTCGTCAATTCGAGGACTACTGTTTACGGTATGCTTATGGGCAGGCAGGTCATAATAGAGCCTAATGCTACAGTTTGCAAACCCGCCGTACTTATGGATTTTTGGCATTCAGAGTGGGCTTACGCTAAAACCTTTGATCCGCTTACATTTGAGTATAAAGCGGTTGTTCCAGATACCACTAGAACATTGCAGTTTACTCCTTATGTACAGGATGGCGCTACGGTTCTTGTCAACGGAAACACTTATGGAAATGGTGCTAACGTGTTTGTTGGTCTTGGCGGTTCGTCAACCAACATTATCGTTGAAGTTAAAAGTCCCGAAAACTGCGGCAAAACAGAGTATGTGATTAACATACAAAGATCATCAAGCTATCAGATATTTGTAAACGCCAATTCTCCCGCAACGCAAGGGCAGGAAGACGGTAAATCTTGGCAAAGCGCGTTTAAGTGTTTACAACAAGCAATAGACTTGGCAGAGAAAGAAGGTAAAGAAATCTGGGTGGCGGAAGGAACTTATTATCCGACATTCAGGAGAGATTCTAATGATTCGCGGTCTGCTACTTTTCTCATAAGACCAGGAATAAAAATCACAGGTGGATTTATAGGAGATGAAACGCAAAGGGATTCTAAAGGTTCTCCATACCGCACAATTTTGAGCGGTGATCTCGGTAAAAATGACGGAACTGCGTGGCCGGCTCCGCAAGAAAAATTAAACGATAATGCGTATCATGTTGTGACGATGTCTGGAAACGCAAGCATAGGCCGGATAAAACTTGAAATGCTTACAGTTACAGGTGGTGTGGCTGACGGAACAGGAGAAAACGCGACTGGTGGCGGAATATTGAATATTAACTGTGCGCCGATACTTAAGTATTTAATCATATCAAAAAATATGGCCGATTTATACGGCGCAGGAATTATGGATAAGGGCGGAATAGAGGGATTAGAGCGGTGTTTAATTCAAAGAAATATCTCAAAGCGCTCAGGGGGAGCTGGAATTTACACTACAGGGGGGCAACTTCTTATAGATGCGTCTGTATTTGACGGAAATATTGTACAAGATACAATGAATCATACCGGCGGCGCAGCCTTGTATATGAAAGGTACAAGAGTTAACATCGTAAACAGTATTTTTACAAGAAATAGTGTTAAAAAAGATGGTGGCGCGATATATAATGACAGTGGAAGAGTATTTATTGAAAGCAGTACTTTTTATTCAAACATTGCAACAAATGGACAAAGTATCAGAAATGAAAAAGGCAGTGTAACGATTTTAAACAGTATTCTTTGGAATACTGCCGGCAAACAGGAAATTAGCGGCAACGTAGCTTCTGTAAATTATACCTGTATCACAGGCGGTCATGTGGGTATTAATAATATTGACCAAGACCCAAGATTCATTAACCCCAATTTACCGGAGGGAAATGATGGAGTATACGGCACTAATGACGATGGTTTGCAATTGTCAGGTAATAGCCCGTGCCTGAACGCTGGGGCTGAATCAAATGTTGAGTATGATATCAGACTAATACCGCGTCCGCAGAGAAGCAACGTTATTGATTTAGGGGCTTATGAATATAATACCTACTCAAACGACGGTGCGTTTCTTGGTATAATAACTGCCGATGGTGAATTCTATGGAATAGATGAAATTCCGGTTATACCTTTTATATTGGAAGAAAGGGATATACCTTTTTTTGCAAAAAGTAGAATGAGCAGAATAATGAGAATAAAAATGCCTAACAACAAACATACTCGTGATCGTAAAACGGGATATTTGAACGCAATATGGGTCAATAAAGATGGTTCACGTTTAAGCCAATCTACATCTGTAAGAATAGACTTGCATAGGGTTAGTATTGATAACCAGAATTTATACTTTCATTCTAATAAACCAGTCTTATTTGTCGAAGATGATCGTTTCCAAAATCGTGATAATCCTCACGCATATATAATTATGGCTGGTGAAGAAGGGTCATTAAGATTAACCATACCAAGTAAACAATGAAAATAAAAAAGGACGGGAATGATGGTGACAAAAATAAAATACATATTTAAGCAAGTCGTTTTATGTGGACTAATTGTAATTATTGCTTTTTTTTCATGTGATGATAAAAAGGATGAGATAAAAGTAATTTCAGGTACAATTAGTAAAAATAATCTTCCATATCATTATAGTTGTAATCGTGATTGTTCAAGTTGCAAATATACGAAAACGAGTCTTGGCAGAACTTATCCTGTAGAAGATAAGTATAAAAAGGAAATGCATAGGTTATGCGAATTAACAAGAGACAGGTTAGATGCTACTGTTCACTATTGGGAGTGCATCCATGAATGTACTATATGTCATGGATATAATGACAAGAAGCAATTATTAGAAACAAAGCAATCAGGTGATTCTGGGTGGCTTGATGCACTTGTTAAAGGAGGGTGTGATCCCTTTGACAATGGTGGCGGTGGCGGCGGCGATGGTGGTGATGGTGGTGGTGGTGGTGGTGGTGGTGGTGGTGGTGGTGGTGGCGGGAGTTATACCGAAGGTTGGGTTGGATTCCATAAGGCTGATGGTTCAGACAATAGATTTGGATTCGATTCATGGTACGAGCTTCCAGAAGATAGTGATTTGATTGGAAAACAAGGTATTAGTTACGTGAGTGTAAAAAGTGGAAGAGATTCAACATATATAAAAATAGGCATAGGTATAGATGCAAGCCTTTATGACAGTTTTGAAGCTCGAATTATAAATAATGGAACCGGCATTGTCTCTTTTTCCAAAGATAATAGTCAGGATATTAAATTAAATTTGAATTCAGGGGTCAATAAGGTAAAAATTTTTGGACAATATCAAGGCACTGCTGAAATTGAAGTTTGGGCAAAAGACTCCAGAAACAGTAGTAATGCCCCAATATGTATTGCTGGAGATATAGATAAATATACCGAACGTAGTGGGCATCGTGTTGAAGATAGACTGATAGTTAATGTATTTGATGAACACGTTTTCGATCAGTTTAACGTTTATGCGGTAGGAAATGTTAATACCCCATCAGCAACAAGTTGGGCAAGTGAGTTTAATAGTATATTAAAACAGATGGTTGCCAGGGTGGATCCGAATCGGGTTAATGTAAGGCAGACAAGCACCGGATGGGATTTGAATGGTAATGGGTTTTTGGATCATATAGCAGGTTATTATTTTGGTGGGGATGAGATATATGATAAATACGGTGATCCTGTCAATTTAGAATGGATATCTGAAACGCACGAATTAGCAGAGGTAAATCAAGAAATGAATAGATGCGTTGGGAACTTATCACATGCACATTTTATCGTGCCGAGGATTCGTACTCATTACGTAGTTACGGAAATTGAACAAGACAAAAGGTATTTACGATTGCATTTTACTGGTAACATTAAGGCAGGGGATAAGTATAAAATATCCAGATATCTTCATCCGTCCAGTGGCGATAGAGAAATAGAAATAGCACAAGTATTTAGTGGCGGACGAATCATGCTTTTCAGAGCATTAGAAAACGATTACAATGTCGAGACGGAACGTATTACAATATATATTGATGATAATGTGTTGGGATTTGTTGAATCGAATCTTGCCAATATGTCCGATAGTACTACCAGTTGCTCATACGCTATAGGGTCTCCTACCTATAACACGCATGTACACGAATTTTTGCACCACGGGAAAAATAAGTTTTATAAGCATGTGCTTTGGTCGTCAGAGTATCCTTATTCTTTAAATTTGATGCGGCCTTCCAATGGAGGTACTGAATTGAGAGGTAGAAATTTAGAAATGAATGAGTATCGTGGTTCTTATTATTCACAATGGGATAAAATAAGGGAGAGATAAGATGAAAAATAAAACAATGAATTTGATACTCACAGTTTCAGCCATATTATTTTGTTGCGCTACAATAGCAAATAGCGAGCCTATAGAAATTCTGTTTAAGAACCGTGAACATCTTAAACAATGGGTCGAGGAGCTTCCGCAAAAAATTTACATGCCACAAAGAGAGCCTTATTATTTGCATTTTAGAGAAATAAACCAAAAAGACTTAGATTATTGGAAAAGAAATAAAGATGAGATTATTAACGCGTTTATAAAATTATACGGACCAACTAATGAAATTCAAACAGGTATTTTGATTAGTATATTAAATGATCTGCCTCGTGAAATGGATAGGAATGTAGAATCTATATTAAAAAAGACGCCATATCCGTATCTAAATAAACATCGGGCAATGATTATTAATATATTAAAAAAAGGTGATAATATTAATAGATTCAGTTATTTGGCCGCTGTTATTGATCCTCCTGCGGATATGAAAAAGAAACTGCTCGCTTCAGATAAGTTAGATATTGGTTTGAGAGCGAGGTTGGGCGATAAGAAGATTGAGGAAGAGTTAATACAAAAGGTAAACGATTATAATGGTGAAAAGTGGATCGGTCAATTAGTCAACGACCTTTTTTTATGCGGAACCAATGAGTGTTTGAAGGCGGCGTTTGAATTATTTGTAAAATATGAACCGGCAATGAATAGAACAGGTGATTGTGCGTTGGGAAAGGATCACAATAATCGTGCTCCATATTTTCGAAATCGTCTTATTGGTAACTTTTTAATGTACTATCCCGAACTTCCGTTATTACAAAAATACAACGGGCCAGGATTCCGTTTTAATTGGGATATGACAGTAGACTATATGGAAGAATTTGTAAAATGGGGAAACGCGAAATATGGCTCTAATGCCAAGCTTGAAAATTGGTTTTTGTTTCCCGACCAGTGTGAACCTGTAGCTTTTCGTGAGAGAAGTATGAGGGAACAGAAAGCATATTCACGTCATGACAGTTTGATGAGAGATGATTCAGGTTACAGAAAAAGTTTTTTAAACACAGAAAGAGAATTAGACTCTCTTAAACGAACGCGCCGTTCAAAGAAATGATTTTCGATAAGAGGTAACACATGAGATACGTTATTTTATGCTGTCTAATATTCATTTTAATCGGTACACAGGCCCCTATAAACGCATCAGATGGCGGCGTACAGTTTGGGATTCGGGCAGGGACTAATATGAATATGTATTCTGTCGATGATTTCTTTTATGCTATTGACAAAGGGTATGGATTCGATGCTGGTTTGGCTACAAAATATCCGCTTACAAATCGTTTGAGCCTAAATTCAGAAGTAAGTTTCTGCTATAGAGTACTGGGTGGTTTTAAAGATAAAGAGTATAATGTTCCTTCCTACATCGAAGATGATGACGGCGAATTGATTTTTGTTGGTTATTACAATTATGACATTAAAGTGTCATTAAGCGAAATGGCTATTTTAGTCCCAATTATGGTTCAATTTACTGTTATTGAAAATGCTCCATTTTATGTGTCGGCTGGAATGCAGTTAGGCTTTCCTTTCAATAATAAATACAAGAACTCATACAATAAGTATACACTTGAGGGGGAGATCCTTGAAGAGATCTCCCACACGGAAAGTGATGATGGCTCAAGGTCTTTTGTTGATTTTGGTATTGCTTTAGGTATTGGCTGTATGATAATGCCGAATTTAGGCGTTGATCTAAGATTCATCAGTAATTTGAACAGAGTTTTTGATGGACATGATTTTTCAAAAACCTCGCTTATGTATTTTACTTTTGGTGTAAGCTATTTCTTGTAAAACAAGATTCTGCGTCATTTTAAATTTGGGGCGGGGTTTCTTTTTTGTCATAGTCCTTTTTCAAAACATAAGACAATTGTACAAATTTACGCAAAGTTGACTTTTTCTTCTCATTTTGACCAAAAGTTAAAATAGCAGTTTAGTTTTATCTACGATTAATTATTTATCACCGATTACATAACATTCAATTTCATTGATAAAGGAGCAATCATGATCATTGCCGCCAAAACGAAATGGTATAAAGTTTTTGGAGGAGTTTTGTCTCTTTGCGTTTGTATCGCGGCGCAGAATTTTCCGCAAATTTTGATACATCCTAAAGATGTACACTCCACGGTTGGCGATACAGTTGTTTTTCGGGTTTCCGCCGCGGAAGGCGGGCAGTTATCGTATCAATGGTATATGGGAACAGACAGTATCGCGGGTCAGACAGACTCCGTTTTGAGAATTAACTCTGTTCAGCTACACCAAAACGGCGTCTTTTACAGATGTCAAGTCAGTATTGGCAGCGCAGCTGCATTGAGCAATGAAGCGCGGCTTATCGTAAGAAAACCCAGCAGCCAGCTTATTATTGTTACCGGTGATCTTTACGAGAGAGACGGTTCTGTAATAGGGGGAAATGATCCGGTTGAAATGGATGTTGAGGTGAGGCTTTACCCTAGTTTTACTTCGGATACGGCTGTCTACAGGGAAGTTTTCTCTTCTGACAGCGCGAACCCTGTAAAAATTGATAAGTCTAAATTTATGGTCAAATTAGGCGAAGGCAAAACGACAGGCGATCTTCGGGAAACGGTTCAGGCCCATTCCAATTTATTTGTTGAGTTCAGTGTAACCCGTCCGGGAGGCGTTTTGGAAACGCTAACGCCGCGCACACCGCTAACCTCTTCTCCCTACGCACTTAACGCGCCGGAAGTTATTAAGAGGGCGGGTAATCCAATCATCGCGCAAATAAGCGCACCGGTGGGGACTTACTATGTAGATACAGCAACGTCGGAAACTTTTATCAGAACTTCGACGTCATGGATTGAACTCAAATGACAACACAGAATGCAGATCATGTTTATCGCGCCGTAAGCCACCGTGGTTATCGAGGCGTAAGCCAATGCAGAAATAATAATGCAGAAATAAATAATGTGGGGAGCAATGTGATAAAAATTACCCTTAAATTAATGGTCATGTTTCTTTTGATAAGCGCGGTTCAGGTTTTTAGCCGTCAGGAGATTAATTTTTTGGCAATCGGCGATATGGCGTCTATGATAGACTCCACTCGTATGTCTGATGACAGGCTGCATATAAGCGCCGCCGGAAGCGGCATCAGAGAAACATCTGACAATTTTGTTTTCGCTTACGCCAATACATTTGGTGATTTTGAGTTTCATGCGAGTGTATCTTCCTACAATCTTACTAACAACACCGAAGCGGGTTTGATGGTGCGGGAACAAACAACTCCCACCTCTCCGTTTATCGCAATTGTTAACAGGGCAAACGGGTGCTTTATGCTTTACCGGTCGGCAGAGGGCGGCTTAGTTAATGCCGTGCCTATGAACTCTGCGCCAATTCCTTTTCTAAAAATACAGCGCGTCGGAAACGGTTTCTCCCTTCACTATAAACATCAGGAAAACGCTCCTTTCACTGCATGGCAGGGGGTATACACAATTAATATTTCTTCATCGGCATATATTGGTTTTATGGTTGCGCCGAGTGTAAACAACAATGTATCGGCGACGTTTGGCGGTATTTCTGGATTACCTCATAGTAAAATCGAAAGCGCCGTTTGTGAAACCAAAGTCATTGATTTTAACAATGTGGATAGTTTGACTTTCGCGAATGATTTGTCTTCCGTTAGCTTAGACGCGGTTTCTTATTGGAAATTAGACAGCAATTACGTTTACTCAACTACTCCAGGCGGAACGGTTTCGTCTGATCTCAGCTTAACGGAGTTTATCGCGGCGCGCAGTGATACGCCCCCGCTTAGTTTTTCATGGAAAATGTATGTGGATTCAGATACCATGCCGCAGCTTTACGATTACGTACTTTTTGGCGCGGAAGGTTTGACTATAGGGCACAGGGTACAAGCCGCGGGACGTCCTATAGGTTCAGGCGGATCTGCGGAAATTGGAAATGACAGTAAAATATCCTCAATAAAAGCCGCCGGAAATATTACGCTGTGGGACAGGGCTAATGTGCAGGGTAACGTAACAACCTCCGGGAACGTTACCTTTATGAATCAGGTTACGGTTTCCGGTACTGTACAAACATTCACCCCTGTTAATCTTCCCGCGATCGCGGTAAAAACAGTAAATTCCGGAACGGTAAACCGGCACATTTTTTGGGGTGATTCAGCGGATTTGGCTCCCGGAAGTTATGGTGAAGTTTCGGTTCATCAGAACGCGGCTCTGCGCCTTCGCCCCGGTGTGTATAATTTCTCCCGCTTAGTGTTTGAACCGGGGTCACGCGTTTATTTAGGAGCCGGAGCGGACTCTATGTTAGAATTAAACGTCAAAAATGAACTGCGCATAGGCGACCGCACCGGATTTGTTCTCAGCGATTCCGAGGGCTGGCGTAATATACATATATATACAGATCAGACAAATCAGGTGTTTGTAGGTAATGACCTTACTTTTTACGGCTATTTATACGCTCCCCGCGCGCAAATAATGCTTAACTCAAGAGAGTTAGCAATTTTTGGCGGAATATATGGAAAACAGGTTATCACTCAACCGGACTCCCGCTTTGCGATAGATACTTCTCCTGCGGAAAGCAACAATTTAAAAGTAGTCTTCGGAGATGCGGCTCCCGACGGTAAAAATTATACGCTTCAATATTCAATCAATAGAGATCTTTTCGCAGATTCTATTAATGATTTTTCGTTTTACTATGATACCGCGCTTGTTTTCGCCAATAGAGCCGGTACAATTACGCCTGCAGGGAAGTGGCTGACAGTTACAGCTGAGTTCCACAAAACCTCAGCCGCAGGGGGAGACGGTACCGTCAGATTGCTTTTTGATACAGGGCATGGTAATACGCTCATTACGGAATTAAATCACGATTCTGTCAACCTGTTTTCGAATCTCTCATTTCATTATACAACCGGTATGGGCCCTTTTAACCGCAAAATTCGTCTTAATGATATTACAATTTCCTGCGCGGGCGGTACGGGGCCGCAATGCGAAAGCGCGGTAGTTCTTGAGCAGCTTCAAAAACGTATGACGGTCTATGAAGGCGCACCGGTAAATTTTAGATTTGGGCTGGAAAATCCAAAAACTTATGAATATAAATGGTACAGAAACTCCGTGGAGTATGGCGGCGGCGGCCCTGTTCTCTTTATACCAGCGGTTACCGCTGCCGACAGCGGCGCGTATTTTTATTGCCGCGCGTTTAGTGAGTGCGATACTGTTACATCCGATACGACTTTACTTGTTGTAAGGAGATGTTTAGATTCTCTTCACATTTACAAATCACCAACTTCTGTAAGCGCTTATGCGGGGGATACCGTAAAGTTTCATGTTCATGCAGAAGGAGAAGAGTTCGGGTTGAAATATGTTTGGTATGAAAATGACAAGCCGATTCCAAATTCCGATTCAAAAATTCTCCGTGTAAACTCTGTACGTACAAATCAGAATATGAATGAGTATAAGGTAAGAGTTACTAACGCATGCGGAAGTTCTGCTTTAAGCGGTATCGCAATTTTAAGTGTCGGCGAAACGCCGTTCTGCCGGATAATGACTCATCCTCAAAGCGATACTCTTGAAGAGGGTGAAACGTTTACTCTTGAAGCGGGGATAAACTGCGATTCGGCATCTGTTATAGTATGGTTAGAGAATGGAACGGTTATTCCCGGTGAGACACAGCTTAAACTTATCCGTGAAAATATTACCATGTCCGACAACGGAAAAGTTTTCAGGATAGTTGTTTCAAACGGATCACGCAGTGATACCAGCAGTGCCGCTGTATTACATGTTGTAAAAAGGAAACCGGGAAGCCGAATCCTCGCTGTTTCCGGTATGCTTTACGATGGAAACAGTAATCCCGCCCAAGCGGCTGATTCTGTGCGGTTTAAGGTTAAACTGTTTACCTCGAAAATAGGGGGCAGAGAGGTTTACAGTGAAAGATTTTACGGTCAGCGTTCTGTGACTGTAGACAGCGGACGCTTTACGGTTGAATTGGGGAGAGGCTTTACTGCCGGTGATCTTCACGATGTTTTTATGTCTCATGCCAATTTGTATGCTGAAATATACGCGGGAGACCCAACCGGACAGATGGAAAATTTAGGGCCGAGGCTTCAACTTACAGCGGCTCCTTATAGTATGCAAACAGGAGTTAACGTCATATACGGATCAGGTAACCCGACAACAGCGGCGGTGATAGGGACATTATACGTAGACGCGGGCGGTTCAGGCAGTACGTGGATCAGAAGGCAGGGCGGATGGAAAAAGTTAGATTGAGAAAAATAACTCTATCGGTAAGTTTTTTTCTGTTGTATTCGGCTTCTGTCTGCGCAGCGTCAATATACGTAGACAGCAGTGCGGCAGGGAATAATACCGGCGCAGCATGGAGAAACGCGTTTACAAATTTACACGCTGCTCTTAGAACCGCAAAAAGAGGAGATACCATTCACATCGCGCAAGGTACGTATTATACCGCGCCGGAGAACGGGCCGCGGGAAGCAGTTTTTAATATTGGCTCAGATCTCGTGGTTTTGGGCGGTTACAGAAGAGGCGGCGGCGGTACACGCAACTGGCGCAGATTTCCCACAATCCTAAGCGGCGACATCGGCAGAAAAAATGATTTACAATCCAAAAATGACACTTTAAAAGGTATTCCCGGCAGCGCCTTTGCGGTAGTATATTCCGGCAATGCGGTAAATACCATTATTGACGGTCTCGTTATTCAGGGAGCTTACAGTGCTGATGTGCCTGATTTTAGAGGGCCAGTTGGCGGATTATTTATAAATGCCTGGACGGATCTGCCTGATGCTGAATTTGTGCTTCGCAACTGCGTTGTTAAAGATAATTTTACTTCGGGTTCAAGCGCCGGACTATGGTTTAAAGGCAGAAATTGCCGCATTACAAACAGCACTTTCACTAACAATCGCAACGTTAAGGAATCATCTTCATCCTCCCCACCGGCTGCGGGCGCAATAAGTTTTGAAGGTTTTGCATTGAACATATCAGAATCGGAGATATTTAACAACAGCGGTAATACGGGCGGCGGTATTTTCTTTAGAGGAAATCATCTTTTTACGTCAAGAGTGAAAATGACAAACAATACCGCCAATGGCGAGGGCGGCGGAGCAATTTACTTTGCGGGTCAGACAGCAACGCTTGATAAATCTGTTTTTTCAGAAAACAGCGCGCATAACGGAACCGGCGGCGTGTTGTTCTTTAAAGGACAGGTTTGCCGTATTATAAATAGTACGGCTTCTATGAATGGGGCGGCAAAAGCGGGCGGCGTTTTAGATTTTACCGGTGACAGCGCCGTTATTACAGGTTCTCGTTTTTCATCTAATACTGTAATGGACGCAGGCGGCGCTATAATGTTCAGAGGGAGCGCTTTGCGTTTACATAAGGATACGATAGAGTCTAACAGTTCTCAAAATGGAATTGGCGGCGCTGTTTATTTTGAAGGAGCAGAATTGATTTCCAATGGGGTAGTGTTCCGTAATAACAAATCTTTTGGCGCGGGCGGCGCAGTGAACTTTAGAGGTACGCGCCTTATATCTGAAAAAGATGAGTTTACCAGTAATACATCTGAAAAATCTCATGGCGGCGCAATCAGTTTTCAGGGGCGCGAGTTTTCTGTAACAAACAATAAGTTCATAAAGAACACCGCTTCTAAAGCAGGCGGAGGCGCGCTTACGGTTAGAACCAGTACGTTTCGTTCACAATCATCTGTTTACGAAGAAAACTCGGCGGACAGCAACTATGGCGGTGCTATAAATTTTGAGGGCGATTTTTTCAGCTCTCAAAAAGACCGGTTTTCAAAGAACCGCGCGTCAGACGGTTTTGGGGGCGCAATTTCCTACAGGGGAAAAGAGATGCAGATAGACGGCTCCAGTTTTACCGGGAATAGTGCTGATTTTGGCGGTGCTGTTTACTATGACAATGATGACGGTTCACAGCATAAGGGATTGAGACTGCGCGGTTCGTCTTTTATCTCTAATGCCGCAAACCGTAATGGAGGCGCTCTCTTTTGGCAAGGCAGAGGAGAGGCGGACAATTGTTTATTTCAGGGAAACCGGGCGGTTACGGGCGGTGCGGTTTATGGATGGACGGTAGACTCGCCGGGAGAGAAAAAAGCTGTAAACGCAGGGGATTCGCTTCGTATTTCAAGAAAAACCGCCGCAAATTCCGATGTGGTTTTCAGAGCTTCCCGGTTTAAGGGTAACACTGCGGAGAGGGGAGCGGTTATAAGCGGTACAGAAATTATCGCGGAGCGTATGGAAAATTGTATTTTAGAGGGTAATGTTTCTGAGGTTGGGGAAGATATTATTCCAAAACAGACTTTAAAGGAAATTTAATTATGGGCATTCCTAAATGTAAATGTTTGTTAT
>Ga0123356_10005352_pt1 | contig 13085 bp, 7 predicted proteins | sample TergutEmb28metaG_2_FD_92546 | JGI IMG/M metagenome (GOLD analysis project Ga0123356, IMG submission 92546) | Embiratermes neotenicus P3 segment gut microbial communities from Petit-Saut dam, French Guiana - Emb289 P3 | ecosystem: Host-associated > Arthropoda: Insects > Digestive system > Gut ... | reverse complement strand
TTAGTCCACCACGATTCCGGTTCCTGTTCTGCCCAACCCGGCTTATTAGCAATTATCTGCATCTCTGCTTTCGGGAAAAAATCAGATGCTATTATTTTTCCCGATCCGGCTTCCACTAAGCATGCTTTAACGGAAGAACTTCCTACATCAAAACCAAGTAAATACATATTTAATTATGAATTATAAATTTATTAACCATATTTTTTTCTTTTATTATATGCAGCACGATCAAATTTATAAAATCTTGCTGCCCGATGTTTTACATTTTCCTGACATTCATCCAAAGGAAGAACGTAAGGTATTTGACACATTTTTTTATAAAAATTTCGCGCATCGTATTTTCGATTATAAATTGCTTCATATAAAAGTCTTAATTCTGTTGCTGTGAATTTTACTGGCAATAATTCAAATAATATCACAGGATCGTTTTCTACCCAATTACGGATTTCTTTTAATGATTCCTCCACAATTTGATTATGATCAAAGGGCATTACAGGTAATTTTTCAACCGGAACCCACTCCACTACTTTATATTTTGAAGCTACATTCAATTTCCTTGTTATTTTACATAACGACAAATAAGCTATTGTAATAAGGCGGTCTATAGAATTATGATAAGCGTATTCCAACCATTTAACATCTTCACTATCAGCAATTCTATCAGTCGAAGTAAATGCTTTAAACTGTTTCAATGTCATTTTTTGAATTCCCGTTAATTCGCTTAATACGCGAATAGCTGCAGTATCTGCATCCTCAGGTTGATAAATTAAACTTCCGGGTAATTTCAGGTCTTTAGAATCCGGATCCGGTGAAATACGTTGAACTAATAATACATACAATTGATTTTTGCGGAATCCGAATACCACACAATCAACCGAAACATAAGTTCGCATATATAAAAAATCCATAATGTATTATTTGACGACAAATATAATCTTTTTTATGAAAACAAAAAAATTATTTTTAAACTAAATTATAATAAATTGAATAACAATTTTTTAAATATCATATCAATTACGATAACTATTCGTTACTTATTGTACAATATACATTAACTCGCAAGGCATTAACCGATTTATAGAAATAAAAAAAAGAGGGTTAATTCACCCTCTTCTTTTCGTAATTAATAAACTCTATATATTGTCAATCTTCTCTCACACAACGAATATTAATTGCTGTACTTATCCTTTCAGTCATAGCGCCTGAGGCATAGAATCCACTTCCATCAATATTCAATAATGAAAATGAATTTTCTTCGTTTGCCGTTTCATCTGACCAATATGCACATATTTCACCATGAAAATTATTTTCCCAGCTAAAAGGAAATCCATTGTAATTTGCAAAATAGAGATCCTGAATATGAGTCGGCATCTTCCATCCGCCAACGCCCGAAGCCTTGAGTTCTAATGCAAGGACATCAAGTTCTTGATCCGATAATGTTTTGATTTGATTTACGGTCATACCTATTGTACGACAGGCATCACCTATACCGTTCCTGATATTTGCCCAATCATGAGTCGGAATAGTTACTGGATGTGCTGTATTATGATAAGGAATTGATCCCCATGTTGAAAAATTGCTGTTTGTAGGATTAAAAACTACTTGAGATTGATTGTATGAACCAGGAGTACCTTCCAATCCTATAACACTGCCCCATTTGAAAAATAATCCCGGATCATGCTCGTTTCTCGTAATAACCAATTTAGCATCCTCGCCTGTCCCTTCAACAGTGATACGGTCAATACTGCCTTGTCCGTCCACGCCAAACTGTTCCACGTAAATTTCTTTCGTCAGATCACCGGATTTAATAATAATGTTAGCATTACGTATTTCATTATTGGGGTTAGCAATGACATGAACATCCACCACGGTCTTGCCGTCTCCACCAGTATCCGGCGATACGCTTTGAAACCAGTTACCACCTGAGTGGAAGTCTTTGTCATCAACATACCAACCCTCGCTTGAAAATACATCTGCGGAAAGAATAGTGCTTGAAGGTCCGAATATAAGTTCTTTCGGAGAAAGATCAAGAGTTGGCACCACCTGCGGATCATATACGCAACGAATCGGCATAGCAGTATTCATTAGAGCAATATTATCACTAATTTCCTCTACTCCAAGTTTATGTTCAGTAAATAATAAAATATATGATCGTTCAGCATCAAATTTTTTGTTTGCAAAATAATGACCTTGTTCTTTTTGGCCAAATGTTCCATAACCGTTCCCTTCTCCGGCATAATCTTCGCCTCGCATACCTGCAGCCGGAAGAAATTTAAAGATTCCACCTGTATTTCTTGAGGGAAACTCAGCGCCCGGAACACCATAACTTATATTACCATGATTACCTTCTCCCCACCAGAATGGCGCTGTAACATGATCCCATTGGTTGTCTCCTTCTCCACCTACAAAATCTTGATTTTCTTCAGATGTTGGCATTCTCCACATAAAATTATCGATATCGCTATCTTCTAATGAATAAGCTTCAGTATTTTTAATTTTATTCAAATCAAGTCCAACTAAGCGACATGGATCGCCAAAACCATCCTTGACTCCGCCTATTGTGTGATGATATTCATAATCAACCTTCGAACCTGCATGAGAAGCTTGGAAAAAACCCGGTACATCAGCAAAATTTAACTCCGGTGGAAAGAAATCAGGGTATAACTCGTTTGGATCGCCATGTGGCGCCCATGCTACATCGACCGCATGAAAATCATCATAATAACCGTTTGGATATGTGGCGGTCATGTCATAATTTTTTCCGTGATCTGAGAATATTCCCACAACACTACCGAATTTGAAATATAATCCTGCATCGCGAGGATCATAAGTAATAGAATATTGTTCTTTTACAGGATCCCATGTAATGCGGGCTGCACTTCCTCCACCTACTTCAGGGTCAGGCGGTGATGTCCTCGTAATGGTTATTGTATCAGAGATAACTGATTCGGTGCATCCATTACTCACTATAACACAAAATTTGTTTTCTCCTATCGTCATTATATCTACTTCGCATACGCTGCTATTTACTTCCATTGGCAACCACATATCAAGTGAGGCGGAATAGCTCTGCCATTCAAAACTGACCTCTGTAGCACCTATTGGACTAAAATTTGCCGAAAGGGTTGTTGAAGTTTCAGTTTCAATTGACAAGCCTTCGGAAGAATCTATCGAAACTCCTGATATCGGTTCACAATATTCTGAAGGATTTTGATCTTTCACACAACGTACACTGTAACCTATATCAATCATAGCTTTGCCATGATTTCCTATACTTGAAAAATTAAACATACCCAAGGTTGAAATATTCCAATTTATATTGTTAGCATCGACATGTGCTACAGAACTGGTCATATAGTAACCAGTACTGCCTGTGCCGTTCAGATCACCTGTGTCGGTTCGAGTACCTGCAGCAGGGAAGAACAACGAATTATTATTATTAGGATTATAGAACAAGCATCCAATGTAAGCTACCTTTTCATTCGATACAGAAACCGCACCGACGACACCAGGACTTATACCGGGGCTGTTAGTAATTTCCCTGCGATCAAAAAAACCATCGGCATAATAGCCCCATAAAGTATTAGGATTATCAGGTGGAACATTATACCCTGGCACCGGATTTACCCACATTGATTGACGTATTTCCGAATCTTCCACATTACCGGTATTTACAGCAGTGATATCACCATCGTTGGGACGGCGGTATCCGGGCGGGCAAGTTTCATGTGTGCCGTAAAGGTTTCCCCACATATCATTGGGATAATTATAATCCCATGTATTGGGCGATACTATTGTTGGAGTAATTGGATCCCATGCATAACGTGTATGGTTCGATGTATTTGCCCATTGGAAAAATGCGCCTGCTTGAGAAGGATAATCGGTGAAGATACCGCCATGTATAGTAAGTTGAACTCCGGGTACTCCGGATGGCCAACCTGTCGGGTAAAACGAATTATCTGCCGTCAAATTATATGGGGCGAATTTTTGTGCATCGGGACGCGGTTCGGGCGAACCCCAAGTTTGTCCGTTTCCACCGTATTCCTCAGGTTTCATTAAATAGTCTTCTTCTTCACCCTGACGAATATAAATACGTTGCGATAAGGTATTATTTTTGTAAGTAAGCAATATCACTCCATAACGTGCAGGATTTCCTGAGGTCGGTGTATGAGGACCGTTAAGACCTATACGGAAATAAATTGTTGTGTCGGAACTTGATAACGTACCGGTAACTGTTTTTGCATTGCCTGTCACCTGATAGTTCGGATTAGATTCAAATCCTCCGTCGTTACCGTTAATTACACTTGCTTCATTAGCTCCGGTTTTCCATCCGACATTAGGATCTGAAGTCATCACCTTATCGAGCTTAATCCATGAATTACCTGCAATTACTGTTGCTGTCCATGCGCCGTCGACCGAAGTGTTCTCATAAGGACGAACATTGCGGATCAATCTTTCCCCGGTTTGATCATGCTTCCAAAAAGCTCCAACATAAGGTGTGAAATATGCCGGAGGAGTTGGTTCTGTACCGCTTCCTGTGATCGCAGCTACATTACTTACTGCTATTATATTATTATTGTCTTTAACTGTAACTCTATAATAAGTGACGCCCACCCAAACCGCCGGAGCGTTGAATGGATTCATGGTTACTCCTTCTAAAGTTGACCAGGATGTTCCGTCGAATGAAACTTCCCATGTAAAGTTGTAAGGAGAAGTGCCTCCATTGATTGAAGCGGTTAATTGAACCGTATTGCCTACTTGTACTTCTCCAAAAGTAGGCGTTATTGAAACACCAAAAGCAGAAAAAACCGATGAACAGAGGCTAACCCATGTTGAACCATTCCAAAATTCCAAACAATTTGTCGTGGTATTGAAAATAACAAGTCCTTCTGCGGCTTTGGCAGTTTCAGTATCTACATTGAATTTCTGTTCAAGAGTAATAAGATCTGAAGAAGATAATTGAGGTAAACGTAGTCCGCCATATTTTGCTGGCGAAGCAACTATTTCAAGAATGGAGAAAATATTAGGAGGAGTAGTGACATCACCTATTTTCACCTGTGCATTAATAGAAATGGTAAATAATACTGACATTAGTATTATGATAGATTGAACGATTTTGTTTTTCATATTTGGAATTATTTAGTTATTAAAAAAAACGCAGCAAAGGTAATATATCTATTAAACTATTTTATAGACTTTAATGTATAAATATGGCATATAGTGATATTTACATAAAATAAAGTTATTACAAATGACACCCCACATAGACTTAAAACATCTTACCACAAAAAAAGATTTTTATGGTTATGCAAGATATACATTGCAATAAAATTTTTTAAAAATTATCAAAATTAGCTATAGGAAAATTTTATCTCCAAAATAATTTGTATTTTTGCGCATAATAGCTTGGAATATTTGCAATGAATTCGGACAATAATAATATATTAAAAGTTATGAAAAATTTAATTTTAGACATTGGAATTTGTGTTTTTATTCTTGGATTGGGAATAAGCGCTTGTAAGTCAAATACTATGACTTCAAAAAATGAACAGACTATAACAACTGAAAGTTTAGTCGAAAAAAAATGGAAATTGATTGAAATAAATGGTGTTGCCCTATCTTCGATGAACCCGCAACCTGCAATAGAAGCTTTCATTTTATTTCGAGCAGGTGAAAACAGGGTCAGTGGCGTCAGCGGATGTAACAACTTTACAGGAACTTATAAATTAGGATCCGGCGCAACACTACAATTCTCAGGCGTGGCTTCTACCAGAAAAATGTGTATAGACATGACTGTAGAGGATCAAATGAACAAGCTATTTCAAACTGTTGATAGCTACACAATACAAGAAGGTATTTTGAGTTTGAAACAAGGAGCAACAGTTTTAGCTCGGTTTGTACTCTAACCGTTCATTGAAGCTAAAAACTCTTCGTTACTATAAGTTTTTTCCAAACGGTCTTTTACAAATTCCATCGCTTCCAAGCTATTCATATCGGATAAGTATTTACGGAGAATCCACATGTGATTAATTGTGTCGCGATCTTGTAATAAATCTTCACGACGGGTGCTGGAAGCAATAATATCAACCGCCGGATAAATTCTCTTGTTCGAAAGTTTACGGTCTAACTGCAATTCCATATTGCCTGTACCTTTAAATTCTTCGAAAATAACATCATCCATTTTTGATCCTGTTTCTGTTAGAGCAGTAGCAATTATGGTTAAAGAACCTCCGTTTTCAATATTACGTGCTGCTCCAAAAAATCTTTTTGGCTTTTGTAAAGCATTTGCATCTACCCCACCCGACAATACTTTTCCGGAAGCAGGTTGTACGGTATTATAAGCTCTCGCTAATCTTGTTATTGAATCTAATAAAATCACAACATCATGACCACATTCAACCATACGTTTAGCCTTACTCAAAACAATTTCGGCAATTTTAACATGACGATCGGCAGGTTCATCAAAAGTTGATGCTATTACTTCAGCATCTACGCTGCGTTGCATATCCGTTACTTCTTCAGGACGTTCATCAATCAATAATACGATCATGTACACTTCAGGATGATTCCATGCAATGGAGTTAGCAATGTCTTTTAAAAGTATGGTTTTTCCTGTTTTCGGTTGAGCTACAATCAGTCCGCGCTGACCTTTCCCGATAGGAGAAAATAAATCTACTACACGCGGAGAAATTCTATCTACTAATTTTGGACTCATACTTGCAGTTAACCTAAATCGTTGATCAGGAAATAATGGCGTCAAGTGATCGAACGGAACTCTGTCACGAACATCTTCAGGACGAAGTCCATTGATTAAATCAACTTTTACTAAAGGGAAAAACTTCTCTCCTTCTTTCGGTGGACGAATTGGACCCTCTACTACATCACCGGTGTGTAATCCGAATAATTTTATCTGAGATTGGGAAACATATATATCATCGGCAGATGGCAAATAATTGTAATCTGAAGAACGAAGGAATCCGTATCCTTCCTGAATAATTTCCAACACTCCCGTACCGATCAAAATTCCATCAAACTCATAAGCTTTGTCTTTAGTATTTGAATTGTTGTTATTTGAATTCTTATTTACTGCAAATCCATTTTTTTGTATTGGTTGCGGCAACTGTTGTGCAGGTTGATTTGGTTGATTCTGAATATTTGAATGTGCTTGTTTTGCTTGTTGAATTTTTGAGGGAAATAAAATATCGTCCATGACGCTTTTCACTTCCGGATTATGACGGAAAACTAATTTGCCTGAAGCTATATTCTCTTCCTTCTGATTTTCTTTATTAATTGGAGGTTCAGCTGAAAACGCTTCAGGTTCATCGGTTTCTTTTTCAATTTCTGAAGCAAGTGTTGGAGTAGGATAAACAATATTTACCGGCATTGGCATAGAGTTATCAATTCTCATCCTTTTCTTCTTTAAAATAGCTTTCTTTTCTTGAACAGGTTCTTCGGGTGAAATTGCCGTTTCAGTTTTTTGAGGAACTTCAATTTGTTGCTCTTGTTGTTTTGAAATCTCTTCGATTACAACAGGTTTTTCCTCTTTTTTTATAACCTGATCTCTCCTCTTTCCTGATATTTTTTTGTGTTTAGTTCTTTTATCGGGAACTATATTTTCATTTTTATTTTCGTCAACAGGTTTAATTTCTTCAATAGGAGCGATTGATACAGATTTCTCTTCGTTCTTTTGCTCAATCTTATCTTTTTTCTTCAGTTCCGGTTTTTCTCCTTTTTTCTGCTCATGTTTTACTTTTTTCTTTAACTCAGGTTTCATATCTTTTTTTATCTCCGGCTTCACTTCTTTATTCAACTCAGAAGTTACTTCCTTTTTAGGTTCTTCCAACCTAACTTCTTTATTTAATTCAGGTTTCACTTCTTTCTTCTGGAGTATTTTATCTCCTTTTGATCGACGATTGCGTTTTTTCACCGAAATATTTTCGTTGACCTTACCGGCTGAAGTTTGCAAAGCAGCATTAATGATCGCCTGCTCATCAAGTATCTGATAGATTAATGTGTCTTTGTCTGACTTGTCTACTTTTTTTAAGCCTAATTCCTTGGCAATAGCAATTAATTTAATTTGCTCAATTTCTTTTAATTGCAAAATTGTATATTTCTGCATAGAATAAAAAATATAAAATATAACATCGAATAGAATAAAATCGTATATAATTGAAATACATCACATACTAATTAACGAGAGTAGCAGTTACAATGTATTGAAATATCTTTGATTTAGATGGATTATTTTTTAATAACAGGTTATTTTCGTGCAAAATTAATTAAAATTTTTATTATACAAACAAATTTCATAAAAGTTTTAAAATATAACGGTTTTTTGTGAGATTTTCAGCTTTAAAACGTTCGTCTATACGGTGATTCACTACCCAAACAATCTCTTTTCCGGAAAATAGTAACCAGGTATTCTCTTTTTGAATTTTACTGAACTTTTGATTTGAGAAAAAATCGCTTAATTTTTGAAAATTTTTCATACCGTATGGCATAAACTTATCTCCTGTTTTCCATCTTCGAAGTTTTAACGGGAATTGAAGTTTATCAAAATCTAAACAAGCAACATTTGCATTTTTTTCAATTTCGGCATTTAAATCATTTACCAAGAGGCTGATTTCCATTCGTAAAGGAAATTCTAAAAATTTTTCATTTTTTTGAATTAGATATTCCTTTTCTTCTTTAACAACTATAGGTGAAAGTAAAAAATACTCCCTATCTTTAACAATGAAATACCTCGATGAACAAAACATCTTACCGGGTTGACTGTCCATTGAATTATATATTTCCCTGATAACTTCTTCTCCGAATCCATAATTTTTTAATAATTCAAACAATACAGATTCAGGTGATGGAAATGTTTTTAGTAAAGGAATAGAAATTCTTTCTTTATCCTTATTATATACTAAACTAATTGCTTTTTTAACTTCAGCTTCATAGATTTTTTCTACTTCATCCAAATTATCAATTGTTCTGACTATCGCTTCACGAACCGACGGATTAATTGTTTCTAAAAGCGGAATAAGCTGTAAACGGATCTTATTTCTAATAATAACTTCCTGCTCATTGCTTGAATCGTTAATAAAAGGAAGATTTTTCTTTTTCGCATATTGCAAAATTTCATCTCTTGAAACGCAAAGTAAAGGACGAACAATTGATCCATTCTGTGGCCGGATACCCGTCAGACCTTTTATTCCTGTTCCTCGAATTAAGTTAAGGAGCAGTGTTTCAATATTATCATCACGATGATGGGCAACAGCAATTGCATCGGCTTTTTGATTTTCTTTTAACTCGGCGAACCATTGATAACGTAAATCGCGAGCTGCCATTTCGATAGAGATTCCACGTTCTTTCGCAACGCTCTGCGTATCAAAATCTTGCTTAATAAAAGGCAGACATAATGAATCAGCAAATTCTGATGCAAATTGTTCATCTCTGTCTGATTCTTCTCCCCGAAGATGAAAATTACAATGTGCTGCAATACAATTATATCCGAGATTGTGTAAAATATGTAAAAGAACAACCGAATCGACGCCACCGCTAAAACCGACAATTATTTTGTTGCCGATATTCAGCAATTCTCTCTTTTTTATATAGTTTCGTATTTTTTGTATCATCTTAACTTTTCTAAAAAGGAAATATTCAAAATTATATAATAAAGATGAAAATAGTTATGTTAATTTGTTTAGGATTTTTTTGAACAGATTCATTTTTCCTTTTGATATTGTAAAATATGGTTTTTGTATTGCGCCGAATGAACGAAAAACACGTTCGACACCCTGTATCATAGAACCTTCGAAATCGAATGAAGTGGAGATATCGGAAATATCATTGATTGCTTCAGATAAAACAGAAAGATGAGCGCCTGATTTTCGTCCTTCAAAATCGCTTCCTCCGGCTATATAATAAGCAGTGTTTTCTTGCCACACAACAAAGACTGCAGCATGCAACACTCCCGCTTTGTCAAAAGCTCCCCATATATTTCCCTGATTCTTTGAATAGGCTGTTTCAATCAATCGACGCAATATTTTCGGTTGATATGCTTTTTCTTCCTGCCTTTCAAAAGTTTTAGCATATACTTCTAAAAATAAATCCGATGGAATATTGGTTCTAATTTCCATTCTAAATTTTGTCAGCGCTTTTTTTATATTATGACGAATATCATAGCTCCTGTTTTTCTCTATTTCATCAATATTTCGGATATCCGGAAGAATATATGTATATCGCGTCGTTTGACGGTAACCCATCCAATAAAAGGGCAACCAATCTGTAAATAAAAAGTGAAAATTTTGAATAAAGAAAGTATGTTCAGGCAAATTTTTAATTAATTGCCGGCAAATATTTTGTTTACGAAGTAAATTTTTAGAATAATTTTCTTCTTCATATTTCGGGTTGAACCAAATGCCCATTGTCTGTGTAAAAGCAGGCATTGTAATTACTTTTTTGTAAGGTATATAAAGAGGAAAAGCTGCTTCAATTTCTCTTGAAATATTATTTGAAAAGTATAAGAGAACATCCCATTTATTATCCCCGCAAACACAATCCAACCACCAATCCCTTGAATAAATAGGAATTGACTGTTCATTAGCGCATAACTCGCGGTACAAAGCTTTTTCTGTCATGAGGAAAAAGAATTATTGTGATAACACAGGAAATAATTGTTCGATTTTATCGGCAAAAATACAACTAAAAGTTTATATTTGCAATTATTACGAAAAAACAATACCTTTGTGTTTATTAACAAAAAAATAAAAATTATTAATACTAATGAAAAAAATAAAATTGTGTAAAGATAATAGTTTTTCAGACGCTACTAAGGTAACAACTAAATTAGCAATTGTTGCCTTTTTTTTATTAATTATATTCTCGAATAATAAAGCTGAAATAGGAGATATAAGTGAGAGAATATTTATCAACAGTAACAAAGTATTTGTAGTTGATGGAAAACAAATATGGATAAACGGAGTTAATACTCCATGGAATAATTGGAATGAGTTTGGCGGATCTTTTGACAAACAATGGTGGGATAATGAATTTGCAAGATTGCGTGAAGCAGGGATTAATGCAACTCGGATTTGGATTAATTGTAATAACGAAAATAATGCTATAACAATTGATGACGAAGGTAATATTGGTGGAGCTTTGGAAAAACATTGGGCTGATGTAGCAAGCCTTTTTGAGCTGGCAAAAAAACATAAAGTGTATATTATGGCTACATTAACCTCTTTCGATCATTTTAAAAGTTCTCAGGCATTAAAATGGCGTGCAATGATAACAAGCAAATCCGCTTCTCAGTCTTTTGCAGACAATTATACAATTCCATTCTTAAATAAATTTAAAGACAATCCTTATCTTTGGAGCATAGACATCATGAACGAACCCGATTGGGTACACGAAAATCCTGAATGTGGCAGAATTCCTTGGGATAACATTTCATATTTTTTTGCAGTCAATGCAGCAGCTATTCATGAAAACAGCCAAGTGCTTGTTACTGTCGGAATTGCCAATCCAAAATGGAATTCTGACGGCGATAAATATCAAGGAAATAAGGTATCTGATACTTATTTAAAAAGTTTATATAATAATTCTAAAGCATATATGGATTTCTGGTCAACACATTATTACGACTGGGTAGGCCAATATTTTGGTGTTCCTCATTATCTAACACCTTATGGTAAGTTAGAAGGCAATAAAGATGACGGTTGGTCAGGTGGCTGGGGTTTAGATCCTTCCAAACCGGCGCTTCTCGGAGAATGTTCTGCCAAAGGTACAAAAACAGGTCTTTATGGGCTTGAAAATAATAACATCATAACTGATTACGAACAAGCCTATCTTAATGGCTGGCAAGGAGTCATGCCATGGACTTCTAATGCAGTTGATGGCAATGGAGGATTAGCGCCCACAGGAAAACCTAATAGGGATACCGATCTTGGTCTTGCAACTATGAATATGCTTAAGAAGTATCCGCAGTTAATCTTTCCTTAAGCACAAACAGTTAATTCTATTTTCCTATGCACCAAAGTTTATTTGCTGTACGTATTATCAATTGTTTACCGGAAATAGCCATTGATGCCCTGCAAATTTCTTTTTCCAATTCGTTTGTTGCAATGATTTCCGCTTGTTTTTTTGGATCATTAGACGGTTTCATAACAATTGTTGTTCCACGTTCCGAAAGAATATAAATTTTCCCGTCTGCATAAACCGGTGATGGATTCAAAGCGCCAATTCTAAGCCGAGTTTCCCAAAGAACCTCGCCTGTGGCAGCATTCAAACATGTGAAAGCGCCATTGTCGGAAGCAGTATAAAGACAGGGCTTCACATACAAATACGAGGATATCATTGGAGTATTGCTTTTTCTTTCCCAAACTATATGTGTTTCAGTACAATCTCCTTGACCATCGGGACGGACCGCTCGAATAGGAGCGCTGCTTGATGTTGATGCAAAAACCAAACCATCTCCGATGACGGTGGAAGGTACACAGGGCTCACCGTTATTGGCAACTGTCCAAATTAGTTTGCCGTTGACGGGATCAAATCCTTGTATTACATCGCCAGCATAACTGATAATCTGATCTTTTCCATTTACTTGCATTATTGCAGGAGTAGAGTGTGCAATACGCGACAAACCACGTTTTCCCCGCCAACGCTCTTTTCCGGTGTTTTTATCAAGAGCGAGTATATAAGATTTTTCCCATGGTTGTTGCCAGCCAAGCGCTTTAGGTTCTTCTTTATTACTGTGATTGACGGCAAACAACAACAAGTCGCCGTAAAGAATTGGAGAAGTTCCCATACCATGTTGTGAATAATAATCCAAATCGGAATTAATCCATTGAATATTACCATTGAAATCCAACGCAACAAAACTTCCCCCGCTGAAAACTGCAAAAACGTACTTACCATCTGTAACAGGCGTAGGAGTTGAATACGAATTCATATCATGCCTGAATTGATTCGGTTGCTGTGTAAACACAATTTTATTCCAAAGGATTTTACCTGTTTTTTGATCCACTGCAATAACATGGCAATTTTTTCCATCATCTGTTGCTGTAGTCAGGAAAATATGATTGTTCCATACAACA
>Ga0123356_10005351_pt1 | contig 13085 bp, 6 predicted proteins | sample TergutEmb28metaG_2_FD_92546 | JGI IMG/M metagenome (GOLD analysis project Ga0123356, IMG submission 92546) | Embiratermes neotenicus P3 segment gut microbial communities from Petit-Saut dam, French Guiana - Emb289 P3 | ecosystem: Host-associated > Arthropoda: Insects > Digestive system > Gut ... | reverse complement strand
GCCGCAGAGCCCTGCATAGGATGGTTCATGGCAATACGCTCGCCAAAGTTGCGCTGATTGACATTACCTGCACGCAGCTCTGGGACATGCCGCTTGCGCCCAAACAGGGTGCTGGCCCAACCCTGGTCATAAGCCGCAGCTACCGTCTCGTCGAGATATACCTTTACCTGCGGGTAGGCGGCAAAATAACGCTTGATCATCTCTTGAGCCTCTCCAAAGGGGATGTCAAGCGACTGCGAGAGCCCGTATGCCTGCTGCCCGTAGACGATACCAAAATTCACGGCTTTAGCTCGACTACGCATCTTAGGCGTGACCTCACCTGACGGCACGCCAAAGACCCGTGCAGCCGTGGATGCATGAAAGTCCTCCCCGGTGATGAATGCGTTGATGAGGTGCTCGTCACCGGAGAGGTGGGCAAGCAAGCGGAGTTCTATCTGCGAGTAGTCCGCCGAAAGAAAGACGGCTTTCTGCTCCTTAAAAGCTGATGCATTGGCGATGAATGCCGTGCGTATCTGCCGTCCGAGGTCGGTGCGCACAGGGATGTTTTGCAGGTTGGGGTCAGAGGATGACAGGCGCCCGGTCGCTGTGACCGTCTGGTTAAATGAGGTATGGAGACGTTTGTCCTTAAGGATAAGCGCCGGAAGCGCATCAAGATAGGTCGACTTGAGTTTGGCAAGCTCCCGATATTCAAGCATGAGTGCAGGAAGCGGATTCAGCGTTTTCAGCTCCTGCAAAACCGACGCGTCGGTGGAATAACCTGTCTGCTTCTTTTTTAAAGGAGGCAACTTGAGCTTCTCAAAGAGGATGACGCCAAGCTGTTTGGGCGAATCGAGGTTGAACTCCTCTCCCGCCAGCTCATAGGCTTCTGTGCGCTGCGCATCGATTTTTTCGGCAAACTGGGCGCTCAGCCCCTTAAGCACCTCAGAATCCACGGTAACACCTGTGCGCTCCATCGCCACAAGAACAGGTATGAGGGGGCTTTCGATCGTGTGATAACAGCTCGCCAGATCCTTATCCAACCTGAGCTTCTCTTCGAAAAGCCGATATAAAGCATGAGCCAACGTCAGGGATGCAACGCCAGAATCATGTTCGACGGACAGATCGCCTGGATCATGTGGTTCTCGTTCCTTTTGGCTTGGGTTTTCTTGAAGAGAGGTTTTCTGGCCCTGTTCGTTTTCTGGTTTTATCTCGAACCCGCAAAGCCATCCAGCAGCCATCTCCTTGATCGTCGGATACGATTTCGCGGAATCAAGAAGGTATGCAACGACCGACAGGTCAAACAATCTGGCGGGGATGACCTGTGTTATTTCAAGGAGCGCTGGCAAAGAGCTATCGCACGGGACAAGCTCCTGGAGCAACGCTTTGATAGAGAAGGCGACAACCTGGGCACGTTTAAAGCACAAGGCAAGCGCAGGCAGCAAAGCGTCGTCCTCGAAACATAATGTGCTATTTTGTATGGCAATATATAGGCGACGTTTACTCTGCTCGAAGAGAGAGGCGGCAATGGTTTCTTCGAAATGTAGCAGGACGAGCGGCGGGCTTCCTTGTGTATCTTTGTTGAGGTATGCCTCCAGCGCCGTTTGCGCCTCTTTACCGGTAAGAAGCTTTTGATCAATAGATGTAATGAGCATGGGAGGAGATTCTGCCGATTCTGCGCTCGTACTCCTTGTTTGCACTCGTGCCCCCGGCACAGCAGCCTGCACTCGTACCTCCGGCGCAGCTGTCGCATGCGTCTTTGCCTGAACGCCCTCCTCAGCAAGTTTTAGTATCTTTCGCAAGTGCGTGTTGAGGGAATACTGACCGAATACGCGCCTCACCTCTGCGGTATCAAAATTGGGAAAACTCACGGAATCAAAATCGAGGTCGATATCCACATCACGCACGATAGTTGCCACCCGGCGCGAGGCAAGCGCTTGTTCCCTGTTATCGCGCAGGTTCTCACCGAGTTTGCCCGTTATCTCGCCAGCGCGCTCAAGCACCGCGTCCATCGTCCCGTATTCCTGAAGCAGCGCCGTCGCCTTCTTGGGCCCGACTCCCGGCACGCCAGGAATGTTATCGGAAGCATCGCCCATAAGCCCCAGGTAGTCCGGCACGAGCGCAGGCTTAACGCCAAAACGTTTAACCACAGCCGCAGGGTCATAGACCACCACTTCGCTCATACCGATCTTGGTTGTGATGATCTGCGTGCGCTCTGTCGCAAGCTGAAGCGCATCCTTATCACCGGTCACCAAAAGCGTGCGGATGTTACCTTGTGCCTCGGCACGCGTAGCGATGGTACCGAGAATGTCATCCCCTTCCCAACCTTGAGCGCTGATTACCGGGATACCCAGGGCAACGAGCAGCTCCTTGATGATGGGGAACTGCTCCTTGAGATCAGTTGGCGTCGGCGGACGTTGAGCCTTATACTTCTCAATCGCCTCGAACCGAAACGCTGGGACGCCGGCGTCGAATGCGCAAATGACGCCTGTTGGGGTAAATTCCTCAACGAGCTTGAGCAGCATGGACAGAAAGCCGAAGCAGGCGTTGGTATGCCGCCCGTCGGGTGCGGACATGTTCTGGGGCACCGCATGGAAGGCGCGATGCAACAGCGAGTTGCCATCGATGACAGCGATGGTCTTGTCTTCAGCGTTTCTCACAATGCTGCCCTCCTGGTATATAACTGCTCCACAACCCGTCCATATCACAGTTTAGCTCATAATCTCCTCCAGAATGTAGTACCATATTTTCCAGTAGCAGAGCCTTTGAAGGAGAACACATGGCCCATATCAATGAGCTATATGGTAGCTTGGTCTTTAACGACCATGTCATGCAGGAGCGACTGCCCAAAATGATATACAAGACGCTTTCGCAGACGATCAAAGTCGGTAAGCCGCTTGACTTAGACGTCGCCAACGCCGTTGCCCACGCCATGAAGGAGTGGGCGATCGAACTTGGCGCGACGCATTACACCCACTGGTTCCAGCCATTAACCGGCATCACCTCAGAAAAGCATGACAGCTTCATCACTCCACAAGCCGATGGTCGAGCGCTCATGAGTTTTTCTGGGCGCGAGCTTATCAAAGGCGAGCCTGACGCGTCGAGTTTTCCTTCCGGAGGCTTGCGCGCCTCATTTGAGGCGCGCGGTTACACCACCTGGGATCCGACGAGCTACGCCTTCATCAAGGACAACGTATTATGCATCCCCACCGCATTCGTGAGCTACGGCGGAGAGGCGCTCGATAAAAAGACCCCGCTGCTGCGCTCGATGGATGCGATCGACCGCGAGGCAAAACGTGTGCTTGCCCTGTTTGGCAAAACCCCGGCCAAGACATCGACAACCGTAGGCGCCGAGCAGGAATACTTCCTTATCAAGGAGGAGGACTATTCCGAGCGCCTCGATCTTATCCTCACCGGACGTACGCTGTTTGGTACCGCGCCGTGCAAAGGCCAGGAGTTGGAGGAGCATTACTTTGGCGCTATCCGGCCCACCGTCAACCGTTTCATGGAAGAGCTCGACGGTGAGTTGTGGAAGCTCGGTATCCCTGCGAAAACTAAGCACAACGAGGTCGCGCCGTCGCAGCACGAGCTTGCCCCCATCTATGAGACAACGAACATTGCCATCGACGCGAACCTCATCACCATGGAGCTCATGCGCAAGCTGGCTTCGCGTCATGGGCTCGTGTGCCTGCAGCATGAAAAACCGTTCATTGGCGTCAATGGCAATGGCAAACACAACAATTGGAGCATCAATGCTGACGGAGTAAACCTGCTCGACCCGGGCAGCACGCCGTTTGACAACCTCCAGTTCCTTGTATTCCTCACAGCCGTCATCAAGGCTGTCGACGAATACCAGGGGCTCTTGCGCATGAGCGTTGCAAGCGATAGCAACGACCACAGGCTCGGCGCATGCGAGGCGCCGCCGGCTATAATCTCCATCTATTTGGGTGACGAACTCGAAGCCGTGGTGCGCGCCATTATCAATTCGGAGCATTACAGCTCGGGCAACGAGCGCATCATGAACCTGGGCGTGCCCACCCTGCCCACCTTCATCAAGGACAATACCGACCGCAACCGCACCTCGCCTTTTGCCTTCACAGGCAACAAGTTCGAGTTCCGCATGCCCGGCGCGCAGGCAAACCTCTCCGACGCCAACACGGTCATCAATACCATTGTCGCAAAGGCTTTAGCGGATTTTGCCGACGCCCTCAAAGGCTCGACCAACTTTGCCCAGGATGCGAAAGCCTATATGCGTCAGACCTTGACCGACCATCAACGCATCATCTTCAATGGTGATAACCTCTCGAAGGAATGGCCCATCGAGGCCGAGAAGCGCAGCCTGCTCAACCTCAAAAGCACGCCGGAAGCCCTGCCGCAGATCATCGAGCCAAAGAGCATCGAGTTGTTCGAGCGCTTTGGGGTGCTGAGCAGAGTCGAGATCGAGAGCCGCTACGAGGTCAAACTCGAGAACTACTCCAAGAAAGTGAATATCGAAGGCCTGGTGACCGCCCGCATGACACGCGCGCGCTTTGTCCCTGCTATTGCAGAGTATTCGACGGTGATAGCCAACTCGATCGCTTCAAAGAAGGAAGTCTCCGCCACGCTTAATACCGCCGCCGAAGAAAAGCTGCTTGAGCAGCTTTCTGCTGGTATGAATACCATCTCGGCATGTGTCGAGACACTGGAAGACGCGCTTGAGCACGCAAGCTCTATCGAGGATTCGCTCGCTAACGCCTGCGCATATCGCAACGAGGTGCTACCTGCCATGGACGCCGTGCGCACAGCAGTCGATGAGATGGAGATCCTCGTCGGACACGAATACTGGCCCGTCCCAACCTATAACCATATCCTGTTCTACACCTGAGTTTTACCCTGTCGCCCTGAGTGCAATGAACACAGCGAACACAGTCAAAGGGCGACAGTAAAAAGCCGCCAAGAATAAGCGCAGAGACGTATGTCGAGACCATATATCTCAGAGTCGTTTTAGGATTTCCTCGGTCATTTCAGTGGTGCTTAGGGTTGGCGCCTGACTGCCCATCAAAAGATCGCGGGTGCGGCAGCCTGCGTCAAGTGCGGCTTCGACTGCGGCTTCGATGCTGTTTGCTGCAGCAAGCAACCCAAAAGAATGACGAAGCATCAGGGCGGCTGAAAGGATTGTTGCAATCGGGTTCGCAATGCCAAGACCCGCGATATCGGGAGCAGAGCCATGGATAGGCTCATACAGCCCGCGTGTGGTGTTTCCAAGGGAGGATGAGGGCAGAAGGCCAATCGAACCGGTGAGCTGCGAGGCTTCATCGGAGAGGATGTCGCCGAACATGTTGGAGGTGACGATGACGTCGAACTGTGCGGGCTTGCGGATAAGCTGCATGGCGGCATTGTCAACGAGCATGTCTGCCAACTCAACCTGCGGGTATTCCGCACTTAGATGGTGCATGACCTCACGCCAGAGCCGTGAGCTTTCAAGGACGTTTGCCTTGTCAATGCTTGTGAGCCGCTTTGATCGCCCAAGCGCCATCTCGAACGCCACCCGTCCGATGCGCTCAATCTCAGCAACACTGTAACACTCGGTATCGAAGGCTTCCTCGCTATCGTACAGGTGACTTGTGCGCCGCCCCCGCTCTCCAAAGTAGATACCACCGGTTAACTCGCGGACGATGATGATGTTAAAACCAGCTGCAACGATGTCCGGATGCAGAGGGCTTGCACCTTTAAGCGCACGGTACATACGTACCGGGCGCACATTCGAGTAAAGGCCGAGCCCGGAGCGCAGAGCGAATAAGGCCTGCTCTGGACGGAGATGGACAGGAAGATTGTCCCATTGCGGGCCGCCCACTGCTCCGAGCAATACGCTGTCTGAAGCCAGGCAGCCATTGAGGGTTTCCTGTGGCAAGGGGGCACCTGTTGCCACATAGGCAGCCCCTCCAACCAGATACTCAGAAAACTGGAAATGACGGTCGTATTTCTCCCCTACTGCCTCAAGGATGCGGCGAGCGCTGTCGATGACTTCCGGCCCGATGCCGTCGCCTTTGAGTAGCGCAATGCGGTATTCCATGTCAAAACTCCTATCTTCTTTCATCATACTCAAGCCTTCAGGCAACTTACGCACACACGACTGCGATTGCCAATACATAGGCTTTCTGGGCGACAACTCAACCAATCCTACAAATCTCCCAGTGGACCCTTCGGCAGCGCACCCTTGCGTGCGCTTGCTCAGGGCGACAATTCAATCCAAGCCGCCGGTTTTTGCGAGCGCCACCAGGCCGCCTGCTTTGATAATCTGCTGGATGAACGGCGGATAGACCATCACCGCATGCCGCGTGCCCTTCGTGTGGTTGACTAGGACGCCCGCCGTAAGATCAGCAGAGAGCTCATCGTCATCCTGTGCCTCATGGACAGCTGGCGCACATTCGATGATCGCCAGGCCGGTATTGAGCGCATTGCGATAGAAGATACGCGCGAAGCTCTCAGCCACGATGAGCACGACACCGCTTGCCTGCAAAGCTATGGGCGCATGCTCGCGCGATGACCCACAGCCAAAGTTCCTGCCTGCCACAATGATGCTGCCTGGATGGACGCGTGAGGCAAAACTCGCGTCGAGGTCCTCCATGCAATGGCGCGCCAGTTCGTTTTTGTCGGTCGTATTGAGATAGCGCGCCGGAATGATGACGTCGGTATCGACATTGTCACCGTATTTGAAGACCCGCGCCCGAGCTATCGTTTTTCCCATGTTACTTGCTCCGTTCATAACTTTACATCAGTGTGCGGGGGTCGGTGATACAGCCGCAAACCGCGCTTGCCGCCGCAACGGCAGGGCTTGCGAGGTAGACTTCCGACTCTGTATGCCCCATGCGTCCTACGAAGTTGCGGTTGGTGGTCGCAACGGCGCGCTCGCCTGCAGCCAGTATGCCCATATGACCGCCGAGACAAGGCCCACAAGTAGGTGTGGAGACGAGCGCGCCGGCTTCTACAAACACACGAAGCAAGCCCTGCGCCATTGCATCGAGATAAACCTTCTGCGTACCGGGGATGATGATAACGCGCAGGTTTGGAGCGATTTTACGTCCACGCAGGATCTCGGCTGCAATCTGTAGATCCTCCAGGCGCCCATTGGTACAGGAACCTATGACAACCTGGTCAATAGGAATAAAGCCGATAGGATCCTGCGCGCTGCTGCTTCCTTGTAGACTGTAGCTAGCAGGCAAACCTCCCTCAAACGTACGCGCATTCTCCGGTAAATGCGGAAAAGCGACTGTCGGGGTGATGGCGCCCAAATCGATCTCAATTGTAGATACATACTCTGCATCCTCATCGGCAGTAAAGACAACAGGTACCTGTGCGCCCACCTCTTCAAGGAAGGCAATCGTACGCTCATCCACCGGAAAGATGCCGTTTTTTGCTCCAGCCTCAATCGCCATATTACAGATGCACAAGCGGTCGCTCATGCTCAGAGTCGCAACGCCAGGGCCGCAAAACTCCATCGATTGATACAGCGCCCCATCTACCCCGATACTGCCAATGATAGACAGGATGAGGTCCTTGCCGCTTACCCAGGCGTTGAGCTTGCCGGTCAGGACAATGCGGATGGCTTCAGGCACCTTGAACCAGGCTTTGCCAGTCTTTATCGCAACTGCCATGTCCGTTGATCCCACTCCGGTTGCAAAGGCTCCGAGCGCCCCATAGGTGCAGGTATGCGAGTCGGCGCCGATAACCACGTCACCGGCTGTCACCAGACCTAACTCAGGGAGCAGTACATGCTCTATACCCATGGCGCCGCCGTCATAAAAGCCACTGATTCCCATCTCGTGGGCAAAGTCGCGACACAGCTTGCATTGTGCAGCTGCTTTGATGTCTTTGTTCGGCGCGAAGTGATCCATCACAAGTGAAATCCTTGCGGGATCATACACGCGAGTCGCGCCCATCTCTCTGAATTCGTTGATTGCCACTGGCGCCGTTATGTCGTTTCCCAACACCCTATCAGGTCGCACCAGTATCAGATAGCCGGCTTCGACGGTGCTGAATCCTGCCGCATGAGCCAGTATCTTCTGCGTCATTGTCATCGCCACTTACATCACCTTTTCCATCCTATCCTACGGCTATCATAGACAACAACCGCTTTCATCCTGCCACTCTCCTGATAGACCCCGGATCAAGCCCGGGGTGACAAAAGTACATTGTCATCGCCACTTACATCACCCTTTCCATCCTATCCTACGGCTTTCATAGGCAACAAACGCCTGTTACGATTGCCAACACATAATCTTTCTGGGCGACAGCCCAACTCAGCCTACAACTCTCCCGTTAGACCCTTCGTCGGCGCTACTTCGTGGCGCCGCTCAGGGCGACAAACAGTTTCATTCCACTCAGGACGACATCTATTTTCCTACTAACTTTCCTGCTTGGGTAGCACCGATTACTACGCTTGAGTCTGCCAATCCGTTATGCTTTGCTGTCTTTACTCTGATCCGCTCATCTATGAATAGATTCTCACACTTCGCCCTGCGAGCCTGCCTTGTTTTGCCTACTACCGAAAAATGCCCCTCATCGCCTACAGGCTTACAGCTGCTTTTTCAATCAACGAGCTGTTGGAGCGCTCGCGCGTAGTAATCGGTGTTTCCCAAGCAATCACCCATCCTTTGCCAGCTTATACTCCAACGAATCGACCAGAGCGATAAAACTCGCTTCAAGGATGTCGTCCGATACGCCGATAGTCGTCCAATTTGTCTGCGCATCGGCACTTTCGATCAGAACACGTACCGTCGCCGCAGTAGCTGCCTTCTGGTCAAGCACGCGCACCTTGAAATCTACCAGATGCATATCGTTGAGCTGTGGATAAAACACCACGAGCGCCTTGCGCAAGGCGTTATCAAGAGCATGCACCGGCCCACGCCCTTTTGCGGCGGCTATTTCTGTCAAACCATCGACTTTAATCTCAATCGCCGCCGTGGAGGGCAGATCGTCCGTCCCAGGAGGAAACTCACTCATCGTCTTGTAGAAGGTCACGGAAAAGTGCGGGCTATAGGTTCCAAGCACCTTTTTAGCCATGAGTTCAAAACTCGCATCCGCCGCCTCGAATTGATAACCTGCATGCTCGAGGGCTTTAAGACGCTCGAGGATGGCGGTAAGTTCGGGGGAGTCTTTAGCCAAGTTTGGAGCAAAGCCATGCACGCGTTTAAGCACTCCACTGCGCCCTGAGACCTCCGAGACAAGGAAGTTGCGCTTGTTACCCACCTTGGATGGGTCGATGTGCTCAAACGAGACGGAATTCTTGAGGACGCCGTCTGCATGCATGCCCGCCTTGTGTGCAAAGGCGCTTGTCCCCACGTAGGGTTTGTTGTTAGGAACGATCACGTTGGCAATCTCAGCAACCACATTGACCGTCTCACTGAGCCTTAGCAGCTCACCATTGCAATGATGCCCCATCTTCAGAATGACAGCCGGCAGGATAGCCGAGAGATCGGCATTTCCACAGCGTTCACCAAAACCGATAAACGTGCCCTGCACATGCGTCGCGCCTGCTTCAAGGGCCATGATAGAGTTTGCCACTGCACAGCCGGTGTCGTTATGGGCATGGATACCCACCGGCACATCCGCAGGCAGCATGGCAATCGCCTCGGCTGTCGCTTCGTAGACCTGATACGGTAACATGCCGCCATTCGTATCACAAAGTACCACAATGTCGGCTCCCGCTTCCTGGGCAGCTTCAAGTGTCTTGAGGGCATACACAGCTGAGTCGTTACTCGCATAATATCCATCAAAGAAATGCTCAGCGTCAAAGATGACCTTCTTTCCATGCTCCTTAAAGAAGGACACCGTCTCAGATATCATCCGGAGGTTCTCCTCCCGAGTCGTTTTGAGGATCTCAGTGACATGCAGAAGCGAGCTTTTTCCAAAGAGCACGACGACCGGAGTGTTTGCTGCCAACAGCGACTGAACGCTTGCGTCATCCTCGACAGCGATATTGCATCGCCGCGTAGCGCCAAAGGCACAAAGCTGGGCGTGATTGGGTTTTCGTACTTCCGCCAGCCTGAAGAACTCCAGATCCTTGGGGTTGGAGCCAGGGTTGCCCGCCTCAATAAAATCAAGCCCAAAGGAATCGAGCGCTTCGAGGATACGCAGCTTGTCGTTTACCGAAAAGGATATGTCCTCGCCCTGCGCCCCGTCGCGCAGAGTCGAATCAAGTAGAGTTATGTGTTTTATACGACGTGCCAGCATGTTTTCACCTTGCCAATTCATAGGTTTTTCTTACGACAACCTGCACACTACATCCATCTCCCGCTAGTCCCCGGATCAGGCTCGCTGAAGCTCAGACTCGCTGAAGCTCAGACTCGCTGCCCGGGGCGACAAATCATCTCATCTCCAGGAGTTTGTTCGCAGCATTGAGATAAGCCAGGATGCTTGATTCGATGATGTCGGTCGAAAGCCCACGTCCGATGACAGCCCTCTCACCGTTGCGCAGTTTTACGACGACCTCACCAAGGGCGTCCTTTCCGTCCGAAGTCGCGTTGATTGAATAGGTGACCAGCTCGTTTGTTCCCATATTGAGAATCTTGTCAATCGCATTGTAGGCGGCGTCGATGGGCCCATCGCCCAGCGATACCTCCTCATAGGATCCTTTGCCATTGCCCAGACAAATGACACTTACCGCTGTTGACTCCTTGCCGGAATGAACGTCGAAGTTCTCCAGGCGATAGCGAGCCGTGTTATCAAACGCGCTGTTATGGACGATGGCTTCCAAGTCAGAATCGCTTACGGTCTTCTTCTTGTCGCAGATTTGTTTGAAGGTCTCGAAGTAGGCGTCGATCTCTGCTGCGGTCAAGGCATATCCAAGTTCGCTAAGACGTGTCGCAAAGGCATGACGACCAGAATGTTTACCGAGCACCATGCTCTGCACAGGGATGCCAACCGACTCAGGCGTCATGATCTCGTAGGTGCTGCGCTCCGCCAGCATGCCATGCTGATGGATGCCGCTTTCATGCAGGAAGGCATTGGTGCCAACGACGGGTTTATTGAGAGGTACCGTCTGGCCGATCATGCTATAGACGAGCCTGCTTGTACGATAGATCTGCGTGGTATCGAGCCGCGTGCCGCAAGCGTAGTGGTCGGCACGTGTATTGAGAGCCATGACGAGTTCTTCGAGCGCGGCGTTTCCTGCCCGCTCCCCTACGCCGTTGACCGTGCACTCGACCTGGGTGGCGCCCGCATACACACCTGCAAGCGAGTTGGCAACCGCAAGGCCGAGGTCGTTGTGACAATGCACAGAAAGGTCGACCGTATCAATCCCTTCGACATGGGCGCGAAGCCACGAGATAAGCTCGGCCATCTCAGCAGGCGTGGCATATCCTACCGTGTCAGGGATGTTGACCGTGGTCGCCCCCGCTTTGATGACCTCCTTAAGCACCGTCGCGAGAAAGACACGCTCAGAGCGGGTCGCGTCCTCACAGGAGAACTCGACGTCAGAAACATGGCGTTTTGCATATCTGACCATCTCCACCGCCGTGGCTAAGACATCCTCGGGTGATTTCTTGAGTTTGTAGTGCATGTGTATGGGCGAAGTCGCGATGAACAGATGGATGCGAGGATTTACCGCCTCGCGCACCGCCTCGTAGGCGATGTCGATGTCTTTTTTAACTGCACGCGCCAGGGAGGCTACCGTGCAATTCTTGACGGTCTGAGCGATGCGGCGCACCGATTCGAAGTCGCCGGGAGAAGAAAGCGCAAAACCTGCCTCGATGATATCGACGCCGAGTGTTTCAAGCTGACGTGCCACGCTGAGCTTCTCCTCGAGGTCCATCGAGCAGCCCGGGGCTTGTTCGCCGTCGCGTAAGGTGGTGTCGAAAATCTTAATCTTCCTGGTCATTGCATCTCTCCTTTTGGTGCTGTTCATACTTTGATGTATCCTTTAATGACACCGGTTTCTTTTTCATGTCGTCCTGAGCCTGCCTGAGTGACAAAAAGCCACGTCATTGCGAGACCTGCCCTGAATCAAGCTCAGGGTAAACTCCGCAGGTCGTGGCAATCCACATTCAAGCCTCTCAAACAACAATAGCTCCTCTGTCTGCCCCTATAACCTGTCTGCGATACCGCTTGAGGTAACCGCTCAGTTCCTTTTCTGCCTTTAGCGTCCAGGTAGCCCTGCGCCACTCGATTTCCTCTTCGGTAACCTCAAGATGTAGACGATGGTTGTCAAGATCGATGGTGATCATGTCACCCTCATCCACATATGCGATCAGCCCGCCCACAGCCGCTTCAGGAGAGACATGCCCGATGGCAGCGCCGCGGGTCGCTCCGGAGAAACGTCCGTCAGTGATAAGCGCAACGCTTGTGTCAAGCCCAGCGCCCACGATGGCTGATGTAGGAGCAAGCATCTCCCGCATACCAGGGCCGCCTGCCGGTCCTTCGTAGCGTATGACCACAATATCGCCTGCTTTGATGTCACCTGCGTAGATCGTCTGAACCGCTGCCTCTTCGTTATCGAACACGCGGGCAGGACCACGATGACAGCGCATGCTTGGATCAACCGCACTTTGTTTGACAATAGCCCCATCGGGAGCAAGATTTCCGTAAAGGACTGCAAGCCCGCCTGTTGTCGAATAGGGATTGACGAGTTCGCAGATGACATCCTGTTTGAGCGGCGCTCTTTTGCACGCGTCTGCAGCAAGTGCAGCCATACTCACTCCGGTTACATGAAGCGCAAGACCCTCGAACATGCCACCCGCAATCAAGCGGGCGATGACCGCAAAGACGCCACCGGCAGCGTCAAGGTCTTGCATATGGTGCGGTCCAGCCGGAGCCAATCGACACAGGTTGTATGTCTTTGCGCTCATCTCATCGACGTCTGATAGATCAAGCGGTATACCAGCTTCATGGGCTATCGCCAGGAGATGGAGCACGGAATTGGTTGAGCATCCAAGCGCCATATCTAAAGCAAGCGCATTGAGAAACGCCGTCTTGGTAAGGATGGCTGAAGGGCGAATGTTGCGGGCGAGCGCGTCTAAGACGCGCTCGCCCGCTTCTTTGGCAAGGCGCACACGGGCGGCATGGACGGCTGGGGTAGTCCCATTGCCCGGTAACGCCAAACCTAATGCTTCAGTCAGGCAGTTCATCGAATT
>Ga0123356_10005350_pt1 | contig 13088 bp, 12 predicted proteins | sample TergutEmb28metaG_2_FD_92546 | JGI IMG/M metagenome (GOLD analysis project Ga0123356, IMG submission 92546) | Embiratermes neotenicus P3 segment gut microbial communities from Petit-Saut dam, French Guiana - Emb289 P3 | ecosystem: Host-associated > Arthropoda: Insects > Digestive system > Gut ... | reverse complement strand
AGGTGTATACTTCCTTCTTCTGCGGTGAATTTTACCGAATTTGAAAGAAGATTTGTAATTACCTGCGCCAATCGTTGATCATCACCGATCAATATATCAGGCATGTTCGGATCGATGTGTACCGTTAATTTTTGCTTTTTTTGCTCAACTCTGAAGTTGATTACATCAATGATCCGTTGAAGCATTTCATCAAGTGAAAATGTCGTTTTGGACAAGCTGTATTTATTGGCTTCAATTTTTGAAACATCCAGAATGTCATTTATGATACCCAATAAATGTTTTGAAGCATCATGTATTTTTTTAAGTGAATAGTCTTTCTTTTCAATGTCTGTTGATGTTGTTCCTATCGATGTCATTCCGATGATCGCATTGAGCGGTGTGCGTATTTCATGACTCATATTGGATAAGAAATTGCTCTTTGCTATGCTGGCTTGTTCTGCTTTTTGCCTTGCGATTTCCATTTCTGTTACGTTATTCGACATTATTATATATCCGGTTTTTTCTCCGTTTTGGTTTATTAAATAGTTCGCCGTACCTTTATAATATTGATTGATATCTTCTCTTAAAAATACTTCGGAGTCTCTGTTTTCATGTAAAGCAGCAATCGGGTCTGACGGAGATCCTTGCGGATATATACTAATATCTTTGTATAATTTTCCGAGAATATCATTAAGATCATATCCGATAACACTTAAAGCATAAGAGTTCATATAAATAATTTCCGTATCAAGGTTTGTTATCGTAAACGGTGAATTTATACTGTCTTCAAGACTGTCTGCCATTTCATCAAATGAATCAGCCAATTCACCGAACTCGTCGGTGGATTTGGAATGTATCCTGTATTGCCTTTCACCATTTTGGAATCTTGACAGTCCCAAAGTCAGTGATTTAATATTTTTCGTTATCGATAATGCGACCAGAACGGCAACCATCAGGATCAAAATGAATATTCCCGCACCCGTTATACTCAATTGCCATATATTTTCTTGTGATTGGGTATTTATTGCGGTGATCAATCTTTCTTCCATCAACATTGCCGGTTCGGTAAAGTCTTCAATACCGGATCCGATGGTTACAAAAGCAAAACCTCTGCTGTTTCCTTGGATTTCGGGTGAATATTTTCCGGTATAATATCTGATAGCACCCGCTGTTGTCGGTTTGTATACATTACTCCAATAAATATAGAATGATCCCGATCCGCCGTTTTCCGTTAAGTCCATCCAACCGGTGCATTGAGGTGCATTATTTAAATAACGTCCGTCAAGTCCGACAAAGCCCGCTTGTGTGAGAGCTCTTGCAGGTGTTTTGCTGCGTGATTGGTAATCTAAGATAGGATTGCCGAATGTGTCATATACTAAATTACCGTATCTGTCTGTCAATTGTCTTTCGCCGAATTGCGGTAATATTTCTCTGTTATCTTTGTTTGCTTCATAGAATTCTCCCCAACTCGTTCCTGCAGGTGCGGTTGACAGATCATTCCAGGACGGGTTTGCTTCAAGCCATTCATTTCCGCTTGCATTGAACCAATAATAAAACGGTGTATTTTGTGCAGGTTGTGTTTGTCCGTAAGCATCAAGGATAGGTATCGGTCTGTCATTTTCGTCGAACATGAAACCGCCTTCGTAATAATTGCGTTCGAGCATTATCGTGCCTTCAAGCCACGGTACTTGCGGTTCTCCCGTTACAGGATTGAAGCCTACTATTGAGTGATGCCTCGGATGTGCGATACTGCGACATTTATAGTCCCAAATAAAGGCGTAGTTTCCGTCGACCGCATCGGACAAAACCGAATAACGTTCCGGCATGGGTGTTATGAAATCTACAAATTCCATTATATGGTCATGATTTAAAGCCATTGTTACATAGCCCCAAATTTCTCCTTCATGATCCGTGACCGGAGTTGCCCAGCGTACTATTCCTTCAAATCGTTGACCGACGGGGTTTTCCATTCCGGCGAATGCTTGCCGGCGCGCCGCCTCCATAAATTCATCCGGTGAAAGATTTGCTGTATCTTGAAGTAAATCGAAGTTCGGATGTGTCGTTGCCGCATTTTTTAATGCACCGGGTGTGTACATGCCGATGAAGTTTGTACCGACATATGCTCCGATCACATCTGATACATATATTTCTCCGGGATTTAATTTTTTTAGTTCTTCCCAATATGTTTCGGCTTTGACGTATGTGTTTAACCTGTCGGATACATTTATTTTTTCCGGGTTCATCGGATAATTGACTTTCGTTGTTGCCGGGTTTACATATTTGAAAAGTTCATAACCGTCAAGGTCAATAAAAGTGATTTCGTCATACAGCGGGAACAGTTCGTGATAGTGAGCGAAAAATTCGGGCGGTCTGGAATTGAAACTGCTTCCTAAAATGACATCTTTGTTTTCTCTGTTTGATGATATATCTGTCGCTCCGTCATATATAAAAGGATTTACTTCTACCCATGTCATTGTGTCATCTGATATAACCCATTCGCCCATTGTCATGAGGTTACTGTTTCTGTTATCCGAAAATACCATATATGCTTCATCCGACGGCATGAATTTTGATAATAAAAGAATATCCTGATCCCGTTGATATAAAAATTCGGCAACTGCGGCTGCAGTATCTGTGGTCATTCGTTCGATATTATCTCTTGCATTGTCGTTGAGAGCCGTCGTGGCATCAGTGACCGATATATTTCTGAGTGTGTAACCCAATGATATGATTTGGTTCCATGTTATGATCATTAAAATAACAACGGGAATTATCATAACCGCGACCAAAATCAATACTAATCTTGTTCGTAATCTCAATCCTCTCTTTTTACCGGGACGAGTTTTTAGTTCTTCTTGTATTTTTTGAATTTCGCTCATTGTAAATCTCACTTTTATAATTAGGGTTACGGATGAAATGTCTGCCGTTTATTTTTGTTTTGATTAAAAGAACGGGATACTTGTTATTATTCCTAAAATCGCTTCTATGAATGCGGTTCCCCATCTGTCTATGTTTATGTATTCTATGTCTTTTATTTGCGCGCCGGTTTGTGTTGTGATTTCTATGTTCAGCTTATTATCGGAATCTGCAAAACTGATTTCGTCAAGGATTATATGTATATTTGTATCTGTTGCATTTAAAACGCCCGATATCGTGTGAGATTCGTTTTTGTCCGCAACGGTCAATGCGAAGGTTTCCGAGTTTTCATTCCATTCCGATATCAATGAAACTTCTTCAATCACATCTGTTGAAAATTGAATCGTATTGATTTTATTATTGCTGCGTTCTGTGTAATCCCATTTAACATTTATGTAATTTACTCCGGCATCACTTGCATCGATATAACTTAAATAAAATGTCCATTCGTCGGTGACTGAGTTTCCGAAGTCAAAGAAAACCCAAAAATTAATAGAATTTCCGTCGTATTCTATACGTGAATCGGTTTGTATGCGTGTTAATCTTTCGTTTTCATCTATCAGAAATACAAGTTCGATCGTTCCCGAATAATATCGATCAAAGTCATTCATAAATGTATTGAATTCTTCCATAAATAAATCAAAATCGTCTGTATATAAGATATTTTCATCTTGCGCAAATAATGTGTTATGAATGTTAAATTGCGATTTCATTGCATCTTCGTTTTTTGATATATCGTTCAAGAGATTTGACAGGGCTTTTTTAGATATTGTCACGGTTACGGCACGGTTTATAACGGTCCCGCTTTCGGAGTCTGTTTTTTCTCTTTTGCTTGATATTTTTATATTTCTGATGAATTTTTTCATTATATCCGCATATGCATAATCGATATCATCCGGTACAACTTCGGCATTCATTGCTGTGTTTATTTGGTCGATGATGTCGGCGTACATGTCTGTGGTTTCGCGGTCGAGACCGAGTTGTCTTCCGAGAATGCGGATGTCTTCTCGGAATGTGTCATAATTCAATCCGTAAAAATTGTTGTCTAAAAGATGTACGCGTAATGCCATTCGTTCTTTGTTCATGAAGAAGTCCAGGTCGATTGATTCGCCGTATGCTCCTATTTGTGCTTCCAATGCGAAATTGCGAGCTTCGGAATCTGACATCAGCTTGATTTTTCCGTTTATATCTATCGATATCCAACCGCCGAGTAATGATGCGGTATATGTGAAGTCGGCTGTTATCGATCCGTCTTCCATTATTTCATTGAGAGCTTCAAGAGCCGGAAGCGGCGATCCGTTATAACGTTCTTCTGTTTCCGCAGACAGGTTGTTGAAAGCTCTGCCGAGCAGCATTACAGTGCCTATGTTTCGGAAAAATAACATGTATACGGCAAAGGCAATTGCGATGACTGCTATCAAGGATATTAATGTGATCCACAGCACTTTTCGTGATTTTTTTGTTGCTTGTTTGCCGCTTAATTGAATCACGGCTTTGCCGCAATCCGGACAATATTTATCTTCCGGTTTCAGTTCATTTCCACATTGATCACAATACATTATTTACACCTTCACAATCAGAATTATTATATTATGTAAAGCGATTTTATGCAAGAATTATAAATGTCGTACAATGCTTGATTTTGAATGTGATGAGTTTTATAATAAGTTATATTTCGGTTTCGATATATGCACTTTATGTTAATTTTGATCGTAAGGGGAGAGTTTTGAATGGAACGCAAGGATAAGGAAAATTATTATTTGGATATCGCCGAAACTGTTGCGCTCAGATGCACCTGTCTCAGACGTAAATACGGAGCGATCATCGTTTTGAATGATGAAATCATAGCAACGGGATATAACGGCGCACCGCGCGGAAGACAAAACTGTCTTGACCGAAACACATGCATGAGAGATGAACTTGATATCCCGAGCGGTGAGCGTTATGAGCTTTGCCGAAGCGTTCATGCCGAAGCTAATGCAATCATTTCCGCGGCACGTCGGGATATGATCGGCTCTACATTATATATGACGGGAATCGATGCAAAAACAGGTGATTTACTTGATGACACAAGTTCATGCAGTATGTGCAGACGATTGATAATAAATTCAGGTATTGAAAAGACCGTATGTCGTTCAACGGGCGGCAAAATATCGGTGATCCATATAAGAGATTGGGTTTATAATGATGATTCAATTCCTGAAAGCGTCAATTTTTCATTATGACAAGCCAATTTCAAAGAACAGAGCTTTTGATCGGGCCCGGGAATATTGAAAAACTGAAAAACCGCCGTGTGGCGGTTTTCGGTATTGGCGGTGTCGGCGGGCATGCCGCGGATGCGTTGTGCAGATCGGGAGTCGGTGCAATCGATATCTTCGACGGAGATGTTGTTGATATCACAAACATAAACAGACAGTTGATCGCAAATCATGAAACTGTCGGTCATGTTAAAGTCGATGTTATGCGTAAGCATTTGCTTCTTATTAATCCGAATGCGGTCATAACGGCATATAATATATTTTTCTTACCGGAAAACTCAAAAGATATTGATTTATCGGTTTACGATTATGTGATCGATGCCGTTGATACAATGACAGCAAAAATCGAACTGGTTTGTCAAACCGCAGCGGTCAATGTCCCGATCATCAGTTCAATGGGAGCGGCAAACAAACTTGACCCGACCGCTTTTGAAGTTGCGGATATTTATGAAACATCAGTGTGCCCGATGGCTCGAATCATGCGCCGCGAACTTCGAAAACGCGGTATTCCGGCATTAAAGGTGGTTTATTCAAAAGAAGAACCTGTAAAAAATTCGTCGATTGATGATTCGGCCTCAGATAAATGCAGTTCTTTTCAAACCGAAAGACCTTTACCTGCCAGCATTGCTTTTGTACCACCTGTTGCCGGTCTTATACTTGCCGGTGAAGCTATAAAAGACTTGTTATAATTTTTAATATATTCATTGTTTGTTTATCACGGAAGTGGTATTATTATCAGAGTTATTAGGATTGAAAGGAAAAGTACAAATGAAACTTGATCAAGTGATGGATGTGCTGCAAGCGAAAATTTTTACCGATATCCCTTATGATGACGTAATTATCAATGCAGCATGCGGATCCGATCTGATGAGTGATGCGCTTGCATTCGGTGAAAACAAAGGATTATTGCTCACAGGTCTCAATAACCCGCAATGTATCCGTACGGCGGAAATGATGGATATCCGTTGTGTCGTGCTTGTGCGCGGCAAAGAACCTGATGCATCTCTTGTCGAACTTGCAAACGAAAAAGAAATAATCGTAATGAAAACAGACTATTCCATGTATACAGCCTGCGGTCTTTTATACAAAGCGGGTCTGTCGGGCGGGGATGCATAAAAGGAAGGGATTTTTTGATCATGCCTGATGTGCTTATACAAAAGTACAATGTCAGTGCGGATGATTTTATATCCGCCGGCGCTGCTTCCGCAGCGGTCAAAAAGACATTGAAACAACTCGGGTTTTCGTCGGATTTTATAAGACGTACATCAATAGCGATGTATGAAGGTGAAATAAACATGGTCATACACGGCGGAGGCGGTGTCGCCGAAGTCGAAGTTGCTCAGGAGCATGTTAAGATCACTTTGATCGATCAGGGGCCCGGGATCGAAAATATCGACCTTGCCATGCAGGAAGGGTTTTCCACTGCATCCGATTCCGTTCGTGAACTCGGCTTCGGAGCCGGGATGGGTTTGCCCAATATAAAAAAACAAAGCGATGATTTTAAGATCACCAGTAAACTCGGAGTCGGTACGACATTGGTTATTTCCATGTTTGCCGATCCTTCGGGTTAATAACTTCCGAATCAAAACAGAAGGGAGATACAGGTGGAAGCTGTTACACATTCCGTTACACTCGATGCCGACAGGTGCAAAGGGTGTATCAACTGTATAAAAAGATGTCCGACCGAAGCCATTCGTGTCAGAAACAGTAAAGCAGTCATAATGAGCGATCATTGCATAGATTGCGGTGAATGTATCCGTGTTTGTCCGAATCATGCAAAAAAAGCAATATCCGATCATTTATCGATTATAAATGATTTTAAATATAAAATCGCACTTCCCGCTCCGACGTTCTACGGTCAATTTAAAAGTATTCGAGATGTCAATATTATTTTAACGGCATTATTACAAGTCGGATTTGATGATGTTTTCGAGGTTGCTTTGGCTGCGCAAAATGTGTCTGATTATACAAAAGATATCCTTCCGGGCGCTCGTGCTCTCTTACAAGGACCGCTCATCAGTTCCGCATGCCCTGTCATTGTTAAATTGATTTGCGCACGTTATCCGGGTTTGCTTGATAATGTTTTGAAAATAATCACACCCGTTGAGCTTGCCGCCATTGCCGCAAGAGCGAAAGCCGTTAAGGAAACAGGGTTAAGCCCCGATGAAATCGGTGTTTTCTTTATATCACCGTGTCCCGCGAAAATAACTGCACTTAAATACCGCATAGGCTTTAATGATCCGATCATTGACGGGATTTTTTCAATGACCGATCTTTATATGAAATTATTACCGATAATCGATAAAGTCAAAGAACCCGTCAATCTTTCAACTGCAGGTGTGCGCGGGATCACATGGTCATTTTCCGGCGGTGAAGGTAATGCCATCAATGAATCGTTATTTGTAGCTGTTGACGGGATCGACAATGTCATAAGAATTCTTGATGAATTAGAAAATGATAAATTATCGGGTGTTCGTTTTGTTGAACTCAACGCTTGTCCCGGCGGTTGTGTAGGCGGTAGTTTAGCTGCCGAAAATCCGTTTGTCGCAAGAGCAAGAATCCAACGGATCGGACAAGAATTATCATCGATCAAAAACCATAATTCGGTCGATAAAAGCTGTATCAACAATGAAGTGATGAATTGGCAGACAACGCCCGAATATGCTTCTATTTTGCGTTTGGACACTGACAGAAGTGTTGCCATGCGTAAGCTTGTTGAAATTGAAAATATTTTTGAAACACTCCCGGGGATCGATTGCAGTTCCTGCGGTGCTCCGTCATGTCATGCTTTAGCGGAAGATATCGTTTTGGGCAGTGCAAATGAAAGTGATTGCATTTTTAAGTTGCGTGAGCGAATGGGCAGCTTGTTCCATGAAATGGCGGAACTTCAAGAGTATATGCCTCCTCCGTTCAGAGAAAAGAAAGTCATACCGGATATACCGTTGCAACCTTCATAAGATTTATCAATATTTTTCGGAGGAATCATTATGACGATTTTTGAGTTGGGTGATGAATTAGGGTTTGAGAAGCTTTCCGGTGAAGAAGACAGAGATGTTGCATCATGTTATATATCCGATTTGCTCAGTCGTGTATTGGGAGGATGTCAACCCGGAGATGTGTGGATCACCGTTCAATCTTCGCTTAACATGGTCGCTGTCGCCATGATGACAGATGCTTCTTGTGTTATATTACCCGAAGGATTGACCGCTCCGGACAATGTTGTTGATAAAGCAAATGAAGAAGGTTTAGTGATTTTCAAATCGGATGAAAGTGCATACGAGTTGGCATTAAAAATATCAAAACTGATATAAATATTTAAGTATGATACCTGTTTATTATGATTTCCATATACATTCCGCTCTTTCACCATGTGCCGGCGATGATATGACTCCGAATGATATCGTCGGGATGTCATTGATCAACGGGCTTGATATGATCGCAGTGACCGATCATAATTCATTTTCCAATGCATTTGCTGCTATCAAAGCAGCGGAAAATGCAAAAAAACAATTTGAAAGTGAATTGATCGTTCTTCCGGGAATCGAAGTGTCGACTGCAGAAGAAGTCCATGTAATATGTTTATTTGCGGATATTGAATCCGCACAAAATTTTGAAAACGAATTGTCACCGTTTATGTCTTCACTCATCAATCGTGTTGACATTTTCGGTAATCAAATAATTTATGATGAATTCGATCAGGTCACGGGAAATGAAAATCGAATGCTCATTGCACCGACCGGAATTTCATTTGATGATTTATTCCGGTTGGTACAAAAAAACAGAGGAGCGTTTATTCCGGCACATATAGACAGAGCATCATTCAGTGTTATATCAAACCTCGGTTTCTTGCCGCCGCATCTGAATATCAAAACAATCGAAGTTTCACCGGTCGGAGTCAATGCCGGTTTCGATAAAGAAAATGCAGAAAAATACTCCGATAATTTAATGATTTTTTCTTCTGATGCACATCAGCTTTGGATGATCGGTGAAAGGCAAAACTTTTTAGTGTTACCCGAACGAAGTGCACAGGCTGCCGTTGATTTTTTACGTTGATTTTTCTGTTTTTTTACTGTATCATATATGGACGCAGCATATAAGCGCGGCAATTATATATTAGCGTCCGGAAAAACCGATTTTATTGTTTCTTTCGACATGTTCCGGCATGTCAAGTTTTTGAAAGGATGAAAATAATATGGATCAAGCTGTCATCGCATTTGCAGGCACAAAAGAGCAAGAGCAACAGCTTAAAGAAGCTATTGCAAAACACAAGGATCAAAAAGGAGCGTTAATGCCCGTTATCCAAGCAGCTCAGGGAATCTACGGATATATGCCGGAAGAAGTCCAAAGAATGGTTGCAGAGGGAATGGGTGTTTCTCTTGCCGAAATTTACGGTATCGTGACTTTTTATTCACAATTTTCACTTACTCCGAAAGGCAAATACAAGGTCGTTATATGCATGGGTACGGCATGTTATGTCCTCGGCGCGGGTCAAATCCTTGAAAGATTTGAAAGAGAACTCGGTATCAAAGACGGTGAATGCACTGCGGACATGAAGTTTTCACTTGACGGCGCACGCTGTGTAGGTGCATGCGGATTGGCTCCGGTAATTTCGATTAATGATGATGTTTACGGAAAAATAACAGAAGAAATGGTTCCCGAAATATTAGGGAATTATAAAGACGCGGAATAGTTTGGAGTACAGCCGATCATGATGAGTGAATTGTCTCTCAATATTTTGGACATTGCTCAGAATTCCATTGCCGCCGAAGCCAATCTTGTTGAAATCGATGTTTCGGAAGATACCGCTGCCGATCGTATTATGATACGTGTTAAAGATAACGGTAAAGGTATGAGTAAAGATTTTCTTGAAACCGTTGAGGATCCTTTCATAACGACTCGTACAACACGAAAAATCGGTTTGGGTATATCATTTCTGAAAGAAGCGGCTGAAATGACCGGCGGATATATCGAATTATCTTCACAACTCGGAATAGGGACAACAATCACCGCTTTCTTTGTAATGAGCCATATCGACAGGCAACCTATAGGAAACCTTTCCGAAACGATGATCACTCTTGTATCATTAAATCCAGAGATCGATTTTATCATCCGATATAAAGTAAACGAAAACGAATTTATTTTTTCCACATATGAAGTCAAAGAAATGCTGGGAGACGATATAAACCTCAGCAGTCCCCCGATAATAGTTTTTTTGACCGAATATATAAGCGAACATATTGAAAATTTATCAGGAGGAGCAACTTAAATGAAATCACTTGCTGAACTGGCTGCAATAAAAGACAGAATGAAGCAAAACGCTACAATGCGAGAGGACGGAAGCAATGCGATCCGTATAGTCGTCGGAATGGCAACATGCGGTATCGCTGCAGGTGCACGCGCTATAATAAACGAAGTTACCGCCGAATTGGCAAAAAGAGATCTTGAGCATGTTACCGTCGCGCAAACCGGATGTATCGGTATGTGTAGACTTGAGCCTATCATGGATGTCATCGTTCCCGGGCACGATCCGGTCACATATGTACATCTGACGCCGGAAAAAGTATCACGAATCATCAGCGATCACGTTGTCAACGGTGCTCCCGTTCAAGAGTATACGATCGGTGCATACGAACAAGAATAGGGTAATTAAGAACAGAAAGGAATTTTTGACATATGGCGTTATACAGATCACATGTTTTACTCTGCGCCGGAACGGGCTGTGTGGCTTCGGGATGTCATGCCGTCAGCGATGCTTTTGAAGCCGAACTTAAAGCGGTCGGTCTTGAAAATGAAGTCAAGGTAGTTCATACGGGTTGCTTCGGTCTATGCGCACTCGGTCCGATAATGATCATTTATCCCGAAGGAAGTTTTTATGCCCAAGTAAAAGCGGAAGATTGCAAAGAAATCGTTGACGAGCATTTATTAAAAGGACGCATCGTAACGCGACTTTTGTACCATGAAACCGTTTCAGAAGATGAAGGTCTCAAATCACTCAGTGAAACCGGGTTTTATAAAAAACAAACTCGTGTGGCTCTCAGAAATTGCGGTTTGATCGATCCTGAAGTTATTGATGAATATATAGGTTTTGACGGTTATTCCGCACTCGGTAAAGTCCTTACGGAAATGACCGGACAAGAAGTCATCGACCTTATCAAAGCATCCGGGCTTCGAGGACGCGGCGGTGCCGGATTTTCAACCGGTTTAAAATGGGAATTTGCCGCTAAAGCTGAAGGCGAACAAAAATATGTTTGCTGTAATGCCGACGAAGGCGACCCCGGAGCATTTATGGATCGTTCCATTTTGGAAGGCGATCCGCATGCTGTTATCGAAGCTATGAGCATTGCCGCATATGCGATCGGTGCAAATCAAGGTTATGTTTATGTTCGTGCCGAATATCCGATCGCTGTTCATCGTTTGCAAATTGCGATCGACCAAGCCAAGGAATACGGGTTGCTCGGTACAAATATATTTGATACGGGTTTTGATTTCGATCTTGAGATCCGTCTCGGTGCCGGTGCTTTTGTATGCGGTGAAGAAACTGCATTGCTTACATCGATCGAAGGCAGACGCGGAGAACCTCGTTCTCGTCCCCCGTTCCCTGCTGTTAAGGGTTTGTTCGGTATGCCGACAGTGCTTAATAATGTTGAAACATTCGCAAATGTCCCGCAAATAATATTAAACGGTTCCGAATGGTTTGCATCAATGGGTACCGAAAAATCAAAAGGTACCAAAGTATTTGCACTCGGCGGAAATGTAACTAATGTCGGACTCGTTGAAATTCCAATGGGGATCACGCTTCGCGAAATCGTTGAAGAAATCGGCGGCGGCGTTCCCAACGGTAAAAAATTCAAAGCAGCGCAAACAGGCGGTCCGTCAGGCGGATGTATCCCCGCAGAGCACTTCGATGTTCCGATCGACTACGAAAACCTGGCAGCCGTAGGTTCAATGATGGGTTCCGGCGGTCTTATCGTTATGGATGAAGATAACTGCATGGTCGACATGGCAAAATTCTTCCTCGATTTTACGGTCGAAGAATCTTGCGGTAAGTGCAGTCCTTGCAGAATCGGCACAAAACGTTTATATGAAATCCTTGAAAAAATCACATCGGGTAAAGGTGAACTTGAAGACCTTGAGAAAATGGATGTTTTATGTCGCCATATTTCAACTTCCTCTTTGTGTCAATTGGGAATGACGGCTCCGAACCCGGTTATTTCAATGTATCGCTTCTTTAAAGACGAATACAGAGCACATGTCGTTGATAAAAAATGTCCGGCAGGTATATGTAAAGATTTATTACAATATGTAGTCGTACCCGATAAATGCATCGGTTGTACCATTTGTGCAAAGGTTTGTCCCGCAAATTGCATAAAAGGCGCAGTAAAAGCTGTGCATGAAATCGATCAAAGCGAATGTATAAAATGCGGCGTTTGCATGGAAAAATGCAAATTCAACGCCATAGTAAAACAATAGAAGAAAGGAGCGAAAAATATAATGGATATGGTTAATGTAACAATAAACAATGTGTCGCTCCAAGTTCCTGCAGGTATCTCTGTTTTGGAAGCGGCTAAGTATGCCAACATCGAAGTGCCTACCCTTTGTTATATGAAAGGTTTGTGCGAAATCGGAGCATGCAGGATCTGTCTTGCGGAAGTCAAAGGGGGACGTTCACTTGTTGCTTCATGTGTTTATCCCGTTTTTGACGGTATGGAAGTGCAAACAAATACTCCTTTGATAAGAGAATCGCGAAAACATACTTTAGAACTGATCGTTTCGGATCATAAAAGAGAATGTCTTTCTTGTGTAAGAAGCGGCAGTTGCCAATTGCAAAAATTATGTCAAGAATACGGGATCGATGAAAACCTTTTTGCAGGAACGACATCTGAACATGAAATCGATGATTCTTCTCCGGCAATTGTACGCGATAATGCAAAATGT
>Ga0123356_10005349_pt1 | contig 13088 bp, 7 predicted proteins | sample TergutEmb28metaG_2_FD_92546 | JGI IMG/M metagenome (GOLD analysis project Ga0123356, IMG submission 92546) | Embiratermes neotenicus P3 segment gut microbial communities from Petit-Saut dam, French Guiana - Emb289 P3 | ecosystem: Host-associated > Arthropoda: Insects > Digestive system > Gut ... | reverse complement strand
TCCACACGGCAGACGGCAGAACGATCAATGTTGATATTCACATGCAAATGTCACGTGAATTCACCTCCTACATGGAGATCGATATTGAATCAAGACTCATGGATCCGCTTGTCATTAACTACGGCGGTACAGCGGCGTCACTTATGGGTGATAGATTCCAGTTCGACCTGACAACCGACGGGAACCTGGACAGCCTCGCCGTTCTCGGTGAAGGCAGCGGTTTTCTTGCAGTTGACTGGAACAATGACGGAATCATCAATGACGGAAGCGAGCTGTTTGGTCCGAGAACCGGCTGCGGCTTCAGTGAACTGCGTCAGTACGATCAAGACGGGAACGGCTGGATAGATGAAAACGATGAAATTTTCGACAAGCTTGTCGTCTGGCACCGCGACAAAGACGGAAATGACACCGTATTTACGCTAAAAGAGCTTGGGATCGGCGCGATATATCTCGGTGATATTGCAACCGAATTCTCGTTTAAAGACGAAACAAACCAAACACTCGGAGTCATGCGTTCCACTAGCTTTTTTCTTAAGGAATGTGGAGGCGCGGGAACCGTTTCGCACATTGACATGGCAGTGTAACTATGTTACTCTGATTCCATGAAACTGACCGGAGCAGAAATACTAGTAAATGAACTCATCAGACAGGATGTTGATACCGTATTCGGATATCCCGGCGGATATGTTATCAACATCTACGATGAGTTATATAAACACACCGACAAAATCGCCCACATACTGACTGCTCATGAACAAGGTGCTGCACACGCAGCTGACGGATATGCCAGAGTTTCGGGTAAGGCCGGTGTTGTCATAGCTACCGGAGGGCCCGGAGCTACCAATCTTGTGACGGGCATCGCCAATGCATATCTTGATTCGGTACCTGTGATTTTTATCACAGGTAATGTCGCTGTACCTATGCTCGGACAGGATTCGTTTCAAGATATAGACATTGTCGGTGTAACACTGCCGATTGTTAAGCACAGTTATGTCGTTAAGGACATATCAAAGTTGCAGCGTATTATCGCCGAGGCTTTTATGATCGCAACGACGGACAGAAAAGGTCCGGTGCATATTGACATACCGAGAAGTGTTCAGTTGGAAACATTTGAATATGATCCTAAATTAACTGTAAAACCACCGGATAAAGCTCCTTTTACCGATATAAAAATCATTGATGAAGCAGCCGGTCTTATAGAAAAATCCGAACGCCCGTATATTTACTGCGGCGGCGGAGTTTCCGCAACCTTTACAGGTAATGAAGTTATGCTTTTATCCGAAAAAATCGGCGCACCCATCGGTATGAGTCTGATGGGTATCGGCAGTGTTCCCGCTTCATATGAACTAAACCTCGGAATGAGTGGAATGCACGGCAGGTATGCATCGATAAGCGCAAAATCGGAAGCGGACCTTATTATAGCGCTGGGAGTGCGATTCTCCGATCGTGCTACGGGGAACGCAGAAGCATATGCTGGCAACACATCCGTTATCCATATCGATATCGATGCCGCAGAACTCGGAAAAAACATAAGAGCAGATGTAAGTTTATGCGCAGATTTAAGAGATGCTCTTCCCGCACTTTTAAATACGGTTCGGCAAAAAGAAAACAAACAGTGGCTCAAACAGATCATGGAACTTAAAAAGAGTGACTGTGATCCAAATAAAAACGATTTCACTCCTCAAAACATCGTTAAAACAGTCAGTAGTTTTTTTGATGATGATACGATCGTCGCAACCGATGTCGGACAACACCAGATGTGGGTCGCACAACACTACACTTTCGAAAAACCCCGGAAATTGATCTCATCAGGTGGCCTCGGCGCCATGGGTTACGGACTTGGCGCAGCGATCGGAGCATCTGTTGCAAACGGACACCGCAGAACCGTACTTTTTACAGGCGACGGCAGTTTTGGCATGAATCTTGCCGAACTTGCCACAGCTGTTACACAAAAAATACCTTTAATTATCTTTTTATTAAACAACAGCGCATTGGGAATGGTCCGTCAATTACAAACACTCTTTTTTGACAAACGTTACTCTAACAGCACACTTGACCGCAAAACCAACTTCCCCGCACTCGCAAAAGCCTTTGGCGCTGAAGGATTCAAAGCCAACAGTCTTGATGAATTACGCCATGCTCTGAAAAAAGCCTCCGAAGACACACCCTGTCTTATTGAATGTAAAATAAATATTGACGAAAAAGTTTTGCCTATGATACCGATCGGCGGTACGATAAAAGATATAATACTCGAAAAATAACACTAACTTCAAGATGCGGCAGGAGTAAAATATTAATGAGTGAAAAATTTATAGTTGGCATAATAGTTTCAAATCATTTCGGTGTGCTCAACAGAGTCGCAGGGCTTTATGCGAAAAGGGGTTATAACATCGACAGTCTTGCTGTCGGGGAAACTGAAGACCCTGCGTATTCGAGAATGACGATCGTATCGACCGGTGATGAATACATGAAATCACAGGTATTAAAGCAGCTGGAAAAACTACAGGATGTAAAAATGGTGACACTTCTTGAAAATGACAGTGCCGTATCTATTGAACATATGCTTATAAAATTGGAACTTGGCGTTGAAGCTAAAGCAGCCATAAGCGATCTTATCAACGATTACGGTGGAAACGTGATGGATTTCGGCTCCGACTTTATTACAGCCGAAATATCCGGTAGCTCCGAAAAAATCGAACGTTTCATAGATGCAGCACGCAAGATCGGCATCCTCGAAGTCTGCCGTTCAGGCCTGATTTCTATGGTACAAGGCGCTCAAAACATATTAAAACCTCCTTCTGGAGGAGAAGGGTGATTTTATGTTCAAAATATACTGCAGGATATACCAGTTCATCTTCAAATACGCAGCATACTGCCTGCCTTGGCGCAAACCGGAGCTTCTTGAGGGTGAAGGTTGTATCGCGAAGCTGCCGGAGCTTATCAAAAGGAAAAACATAAACAATGTATTGATCGTTACCGACAGTATGCTCATGTCTTTGGGACTGACCGACGGACTGCAGGAAGCTCTACGTACTGCAGAGGTCGGTTTTGTTATTTATGATAAAACAGTGCCGAACCCGACGATCGATAATATAGAGGACGCGTTCGCGTTATATAAGGAAAATAATTGTAAGGCGATTATTGCATTTGGCGGTGGTTCGCCGATGGATTGCGCAAAAGGTGTCGGAATCAGAGCTGTCAGGCCCCGGACAAATATCAGACGAATGAAAGGTCTTTTAAAAGTCTGGCGACCATTGCCTCCGTTATTTGCCGTCCCGACTACTGCAGGCACAGGTAGTGAAACGACGGTAGCCGCTGTTGTCGTTGACAGCACTACCAAAGCCAAGTACGCGATCATGGACCCGGTCCTGATGCCCCGTGTCGCTGTTTTAGACCCGATTCTAACCGTGAAGCTCCCGCCTTTTATAACTGCAACAACGGGAATGGACGCTCTTACACATGCTGTCGAAGCATATATCGGCGGAAGCAGCACAAGAGAAACACGCGATATGTCACGAAAAGCGACCGCTTTGATATTCGCCAATCTCCTTACGGCGTACACCGACGGTACAGATATAAAAGCACGTGCGAACATGCTTAAAGCCGCATATTACGCCGGTGTAGCATTCACGCGCGCATATGTTGGTAATATCCACGCGATCGCACACGCACTCGGCGGCTTATACGGTGTCGCACACGGACTAGCAAATGCGGTGATACTCCCCTACGTTCTTGATGATTACGGCGAGAGCATCTACAGACCGTTGGCTGAACTGGCAGATGAAGCAAAGCTGCCCGGTCTTACCGGAAAAAATGATGAAGTAAAAGCCAAGGCATTTATATCTGCCATAAGAGAACTCAACGCCAAAATGGGGATCCCGTTGACGATTGATCAAATCGTCGATGAAGACATCCCTGCACTGATAAAACATTCATACAAAGAAGCAAATCCTACATACCCTGTCCCCTGTATATTCACCCGTAAAGATTTCGAAAGCATATATTTAAGACTCACAGGTAAATCCGGCATCGACGGATACGCGGGCAAAATCGCACGCATTGACCTTTCCACAAATACTGTTTCAACATTTATGCCTTCAAAGGATGACTTGAAAAATTACATCGGCGGTAAGGGACTTGCAGCGAAGATCATCTATGATTCGCTCACCGATAAAACAGAAGCACTTTCGGAAGAAAACCTCATTGTGGTCACAACATCACCATTTAATAAATCGGGTGTCCCAAGCTCGTCAAGATTTAATATTTCAACAATATCCCCGCTGACGGGTCTGCTTATATCCTCAAACTGCGGCGGTGATTTCGGGATTCAACTAAAAACCGCCGGATATGATGCTCTGGTCATTACCGGGAAAGCCGAAAAGAAAACATACATCAAAATCAATAATGACGGGATACAGCTTTGCGATGCAGCCGATATGTGGGGTAAACCTACGGGTCAAGCTCAGGAAATGCTTGGTGACGGTGGTAAGCTCACTATAGGTGTCGCCGGTGAAAACCTTGTCAGTTATGCATGTGTCGTCAGTGGAGAACGTGTTATCGGCCGCGGCGGTGTGGGAGCCGTATTCGGATACAAACAGCTTAAAGGGATCGTAGTAAAAGGATCGTCCGATGCCGTTACTATCGCAGATACCGAACGTTTAAAGAAATTAAATAAGAAATGGATAAAAACTCTGAAAAACCATCCGCTTACCGGTATTCAGCTTCCAAAACTCGGTACAGCAGCGCTGTTGAGCCAGATGCAGGAACGAAAACTGCTTGCTACTAAAAACTTTCAAGGCGGTACTTTTGACAATTACGAAAAAGTCAGCGGAGAAACGCTGCGTGATAAACATCTTGTAAAGAACAAAGGCTGCGTCACATGCCCCATACAATGCGGACGTGTTGTGATGCATGAAGGTCGCGAAATCAAAGGTCCCGAACTTGAAACAATCGGTTTACTGGGTCCAAATCTGTTGCATGACAATATGGAACGCATAATAAAAATAAATTATCTTTGTGACGAATATGGCATTGATACCATGTCATTCGGCGGCTCTGTCGGTTTTGCTATGGAGCTCTCCGAAAAAGGACTTTGGGACAATGGTCTGCGATTCGGTGATGGTGAAGGTTTGGAAGATTTGCTTGAAAAGGTCGCCACACGAACCGGAATAGGAGATGACATCGCAAACGGAGTAAAAGCAATGTCGGAAAAATTCGGCGGCAAAGACTTCGCCGTCCACAGCAAGGGACTGGAACTTGCAGCTTATGACCCCCACAATGCTCAGGGCATGGGTTTGGGATACGCTACCGCAAACCGCGGCGGTTGTCACCTTAACGGCGGCTACATGGTCGTACTCGAAGGTTTGGGGCTGCGTGTCGACGGTAAAACAACACGCGGAAAAGCTGCTTTGACGATCTTCTTCCAGGATCTTATGGAATCAGCTTCCGCGCTTGGCAGCTGCCTGTTTACAACATACGCCGTCTTCCCTGCTCCACTTATAAGCAAACCAAACAACCCAATAGTAAAAATCGTCTGTAAGCTATTTCCATCTTTCGGCGGACTTGTAGCGTTTTTACATAAGAACCCGTGGCTACTCGACTTCAACGTTCCTGCAGTAGTCCCCCATCCATACGCTTATCAGTTGATAACGGGTAATAAAATGGACCTCGGCAGCTTCGTCCGTACCGGCGAACGTTTATTCAACCTCGAACGCCTCATAAACCTCCGCCAGGGCATGACCGCCGCCGACACCCTCCCCAACCGCCTCACCCAAGACCCCCAAAAAGAAGAAAACAGCACCGTCCAACTCGACAAAATGCTGAAAATATATTACAAAATAAGACGCTGGGACGAAAACGGAATCCCGACAGAGAAGCTATTGAAGAAACTAAATTTGCGATAAGTCTACTGAGAGTCATGGAGTTAGTGGTTTTCTAACAAAAACACACCATCGCAAGCCAGCGAAAACGTCCCGTCCGGACTAATATACGGCTCAGGTTTTGGATTTTCAATGAAATAAATACAATCATTTAGATTATCTTGAAATGGTCTAAAGTATTCTATTACATTATCACCTAAGAGATTTTGTTTGATCTCTTTATTTTCGGGTGTAAATGCCCAAATTCCGGTTAGTAGTCTACCACCTATCACCAATCCCGGTATTTGAAATAAATATCCTGGTGTTGTACCATCATAACTCTTTATCACTATTTTTCTTCGCGGTAATTCATTGAGCTTATGCCATTCATATATATCTCTGTTTACTACTGTTAAATATGCTCCAGAATCATATATAAAATCTATTATATCTTGTTCAGAACTACCTTTACAAACAAGAACAATTTCCAGATAATTATGTCCTCTATCACGTTTATATTGTACCTTAGTCTTGTTTTCTAATATAAGTGTTTGCATTTTCACCAACCATTTCCGGTGTTCCAAAGAAATTAACAAATCCCGGCACATCGTCATAATTCATGTTTTTACTCATTCTTGGAGAATATTTTGGATCTTTGAATTCATCATAAAAACCATCCTCTTGCCCTTCAAAAGGACCATCAGCTTCAGCAACAGGTGTTCCACCAATGACTTGATTATATTCTGATAGAATACAATTAACTACCAGCACCCATTTACCTGTAAACTTTTTTACAATTTCATCATACGTCATATAAGTAGAATTCTTCAGTAATTTCCGCATAACCTTTACCTCAATCATACTGGTTTTTATTTAGGAATTGTAACATATTTTGCGTAAAAAGTCTATCCTTTTAACAATTACAAAGTAATTCAAGTTCCTGTTTATATTTAACATAGGATCGGAGAAACATAAATGAAGAACATCAGTATATTATTACTAGCTTTTCTACTTTTTCTTTTTTTGGTAGCCTGTACTAATAAATCTGCAGAACATGAAGTATCACAATCCACTCAAACGACAAATGAAGTAGATTTAATTCAAGCTGAAGAGGTAAGTCCAATACAATCAACCGATCAAAATGATGAAAATAGTGCTTTGGAACCATTTATACCGACTAGCGCGTTTATCACATTTGAAGGCCCAAAAATCACTGATGTAATTGCAGATGGGTTGCGAGTAAGTCAGCAAGGAGATATTTATCACCCTATAATAGTAGAAAACAACGAACAATGGGCAATAAGAGACAGTTATGATGGGTGGGATTATATTTACTTCTTTATCGATACCACTGAAATTATTAGTGCTACAAATGTTATGATGGAAGTGACATATTTTGACGACAAACCGGGTAGTATTGAATTGAATTATTGCAGTAGTTTGCCCGGAGACTTTCAAGGATATGATTTATATCGCGATTTTATGATTGGCAAGAAAGGTTCAGGGCAATACGAAACTGCGACAGTATTCCTTGATAATTGCTTGTTTTCTATGGGTCATAATCAAGGTGCGCAATTCCGGCTCAGTGGTGGATCTTATACAGGAGGTGCAATTATTAAGAGTGTAAAAATCACAACTACTGAACCACTCGTACCTATTGAAGAAGAACCGGAGTGGTCAGTTATCATACCTTCCGATCCAACTCAAGGTACTTTTGTTGCTGCATACGATGCTTCAAAGTACGGAGTTTTACCAATGAATGAAGATAATACTCCTCAATTACAAGCGCTCATAGATAAAATCGCTTCTATCGGTGGTGGTACATTATATATTCCAAAAGGAATATATAATGTGAATTATCCACTATTTATTAAAACTGGCGTAACAATACGTGGTGATTGGACAGAGCCTAAAAAAGGTCAGCCGTTTGATACGATAAATAACACACTATTTGTAACAACATATGGACGTGGGAAACACGATCTTGATCCGGGGTTGGTCAATTTGGGAAGAGCAAGTGCAATCGTTAATATATCCATATGGTATCCTGAACAAGATCCTGACGCAATAGAACCTTATTCACCTGCTATTACATTAGGTGGTCTCAGGTCAGGGCAAAAAATGGACAACAATGTGAGAAATGTGACGTTAATAAATCCTTACATAGGTGTTCAATCGCATTATTCACCAGAGGGAGGTGATTGCCCAACAATCAGCGGTGTATATGGTACTCCTCTATGGATGGGTGTGGATGTAGATGCAATTATGGATATAGGAAGAGTCGAACATTTGAACTTCTCCCCTGATTATTGGTCGGGTTCGGGTTTACCCGGTGCACCGGACAAGGGTTCGGTTTTTGAAAAATATATATATGAAAATGGTGTAGGGTTATCTATGCGCCGTGTGGATTTATCGTATGCAGCTTTTGTACATGTAGACGGCTATAACAAAGGATATCACGCAGCACCCTCACGTCACCCTGATTCAATTAAAGCACGTTGGCCAAAATATGGACCCGAAGGGCATAATTATGGTTTTTCATTTACAAATTGTAAGACAGGTCTTTATATAGAATGCGGGCATAATGTAGGTATCATGTTTACAGAAATAAAGGCTGACAACTGTGAGACAGGCTTATATATTGCCATTAATAGTAATGAACTTGTCCAGTTAGTAGGTGCGGATTTCACCGCTTCGGAAGAAGCCATTCGGATAGATTCGGGGCAACTCTTGCTAAACCAGTCTTTAGTAAGACAAGGAGTCGTTAATGTGAATGCTGGCATTCTAAGTGCTACTAATACCGTGTTTAATAATGCCGCACCACAAATTAATTTCGGGCCTATAGGTCAAGGTATGCTTATCGGCAATACTTTTAATGAACCTTATCAAATTAACAATAGTTCTCGGCATAATCATATTATAGAAAACAACGTTGATATAGCATTATTGGGTAATAAATTACCATATTTTTCTGGTGGTCATCTTATAGTTAAAATGCCTGCAAAGCAGGATTTATATGTTGTTACAGAAGCTCCATACAATGCAGTATTACAACCATTTGTCAGCTATGCTATTTATACCGATACTGAAAGAATATCTGACAGTACAAAAGCCATACAAGACACCCTTAATGAAGCGGGAGCAAACGGCGGTGGTATCGTCTTTCTTCCGCCCGGAAAATACCGAATCGATGGGAGTCTTATAATACCGACAGGCGTGGAGCTGCGTGGTGCAGATGGTGAGATTTCATCTGTAGCGCGTGGTAACGGGAGTATTATAGAAGCATATGGATATAGAAACAATCCGGAAGGTGCTCCGCTAATAATTATGAAGGAAGGTTCCGGAGTACGCGGGATTACTATAAATTATCCGGAACAAATTCTCACTGATATAAAGGGTGCGGGAATAACACCTTACCCATACACAATTCAAGGGCAGGGTAAGGATGTTTATATAATAAATGTGAGACTACGTAATTCATGGAATGGTATAGACCTATCTACACATAGATGCGACAATGCATATGTTGATGCACTTTCTGGAGTTGTTTTCAAAAATGCAATTATGATAGGTAATGGCGGACGTAATATTGATGTACGCAATATGCAGTTTAATCCTCGTGTTTATGATTGGGGAGCAACAGAGCATATGGGAAGCTGGGTTAATTCAAAACAGTTTTATGATTTTTCTATATCACCACATTATACTCCTCATTTCTTACACGAATATTTAATCCAAAATTCTGAACTACTGGTCATAGGTGATTGTGATAATTTATCACTATATAATAACTTCGGTTATGGACATTACATAGGAATGAAATTAATCAATCAATCAACAGGAGGACCTAAGAACCTCATATCTCTCGGATATGGATTGGACATTGCGGTCTATCCAATATTCTTCGACAGCGGTATAAATGGGAACATGGATTTTATTAATTCACAGCTCCTTACTAATTATGAATATTCAAAACAACCTGATTCTTGTTACATCTATGCAGCACCTGATAGTTCATTCCAAGGCACATTTTATAATGTGAACTGTTATGGAATAGCAACAATCCCATATATATTGGAACGAAACAGCGGGACGGTGGAACTACAAACAGTCGTACTCGGTTATGGATCCGGGACTGAAAGATTAATTAAGTTGCAAGGTAGTGATCTTAAAATAATCAATTCTCAATTTTCGAGTACTGCTCCCCTAAGAGTAAATTTTTCCGGAGATATATCAAATATGTCAGTCATTTCCTCAATATTCTACGATTTCAGTAATCTTAATTTATCTTCAACAAAACACAACATTGGTAATTATATTGGTATGCGTACATTTGAACACAGGACAGTAGAAAATCCAATGATATGGGAACCATTGGAAACCGAGGCTAAACCCGAAGGCGATATACTAAAATATGATGTAATATTTAAAACTGTATCAAGTAGCGATTATGCATATTCCTTTAATAGTATAACTAAACAAAATTATACTGTAGCTGCAGGAGATATGCTGGAATATGACGTAAGAATATCAACAAATATATCTGGGATTGGTGCAATAGATGGAGTAATTAATGGTGAATCTATTCGTGACAATCTATTAAATATTGATCAATACGGAAGTTTTGCACATCCGGGAGGTAGTTTGGTTGATTTTGCCTTTAATAATTGGTTTCGACGAAAAATTGATATTAGCCATGAACAGACGATAGGTAAGAAATTAACAGAGATACAGCTCGCAACACATCCAGGTCTACCCGAGCAATTTTCCGGCATTACAGCAACAATATGGTATGATAATATAAGGATTACCAACAATGGTATAGTTAAGCTTGTAATTTTTGAATCAGCAGAAGATATAAACATATCGAGATCTGGATTGATAGCGCAACGTAATGCATCTGCAAAAGTTTCTATTGTAAATATAAACGATTCTAATTAAGAATCGTAAAATAAATTTATATAAATTTTTCAAGGCGCTACGCGTCCGGCTAGGGTTCTCTAAAGGTTTCTTCATTGTACTTGCTGGTATGATTCCATAATATCCATTCTTCCAAGCCCGAGGCGTAGACTGCGTCGATTTGGGCGCGGACTTCTTCGGGGCTGTAGGGGATGAACATGCCTTCGCCGAGGTAGGCGGCGGTGAAGTCCTGCAGATACGGGCGGATTATGGCCTTGTTTGGGTTGTTGGGGTCGCGGCGGCGAATGAAGTGCTGTAGAGAGTTGTAAATCACTTCGTACGGTTCGGTGTCGGGAGCTTCAAACAGGACGCCGTTGATCCTTTGACCGGTCCCGTTTTGATTTACGTTCGCAAAATGCGAAGGATAGATCATCGGGCAGATATAATGCAGAGCCGGATAAAGTAGGTCCAGATCCTGACCGATCACCCGCGCATCATTGTCACTTAGAGCGATTATACCGAACACATCGGCGGAGGTCCTTACACCTACCATCAGCATTGTATCGCGTATAAATGTGATAAACTCCGCAATTACTTCGGCTCTTGTCTGCTCCTCACCTGCCGGACCGTAATCGATATCGCTCAATCTGCCGTCTGCAGGGAAACGAACGTAATCAAGTTGGATTTCTTCAAAACCCAACTCCGCTGCCCGAAGGCAAAGCTCTGCGATATAATCCCAGTTCTCCCGCATATATGGATTCAGCCAGCCGGTACCTTTTCTGTCAGTCCACTGGTTACCCGCTTTGTCACGTATTGCCAGATGAGGATTTTTAGCCGCCCATCTTTCGTCCTTAAAACAAACGACACGTGCTATTGTATAGATGTCACGGCTTTTTAAGTCATCTATCAACTCGCCCATGTCTTCTATCAGTATACTTCGATTGACCGGATAATTTGAATTGTCGATAGGTATAGTGACATACCCGTGATCTTCTTTGATATCAAGAACAAGTGCGTTCAGTTCTGTCGTTTCGCACAATTCTACGTATTTATCCATCATCGCCTGATTGACCGCAAACCACGCGCCAAAATAAATCCCCTTGACCTTCACTGCCGGCGGCAGTTCTTTTGGTGCCGGCGTCGGATCGGGTGTGGGATCTGGAGTTACAACTGGCGCAGGAGTCGCAGCTACGACCGGCTCGGGCTCAAGCTCGGGAGCTTTGCCATCGCCGAAACCATAAACAAAAAACACTACCGCAACAGCAATATAACAAACCACCAAAACAATAGAAAACACCGGCAAACGCCTGCGTTTACCACTGCCCGAAGTCCCCTTCCGATTGTTTGGATCACTCATAAATTTACCTCTCGGATTCAGAATTATATCACTTCAAGCTATACCCGTCAAGATTGTCATTACAGATGTCATTGCGGCAACAAAAAATTTACACTTCTTCTCATTGATTAATTAATGACTTTGTGGTAGATTACAGTTAAGTAAATTAACATTGTTGCGGGAGGGATAACTGTGGATACTATGACCCGGAGAGGAAGTACTACCAAAGCCGTTGATGAAACAAGCGCTTTGCAGTTGATGGAATTCACCATGGCAGGTGATTCTTTCGGCATCAATGTCGCAAAAGTCACCGAGATCATGCGTTACACCCCGATCACACCAATGACATTGTCCCACCCATGTATCGACGGTGTATTTAAGCCACGCGACAAACTCATCACCGTTATCAACCTGCCCAGATATATGAATCTTCCCGAAAGTGAAGATCCGCATCAGGATATGTTCATGGTGACAAATTTCGACAATATAAGTGCGGCGTTTCTTGTACATACGGTCGAATCAATGCATCAAATCGACTGGAGCAAGGTCGAAAGACCTTCATCGATCGTCTACGGCAGTGATGACGGTGTCGTGACGGGAACAACAAAGATCGGCGATAAAATCATCACCATAATCGACTTCGAAAAGGTGCTCTACGACATCAATCCCGAAACCGGCCTGCAGATATCCGAACTCCAGAGAATGGGCGAACGCCAGCACGTGAAAAAACCGATAATGGTCGTTGAAGACTCCGTGTTTCTTAAAAAAATGCTCATCGAATCTCTTGAAATTGCAGGATACAGCAACATCATATCGTTTGACAACGGACAGGACGCATGGGAATATCTACTGTCTGTCAAAACCGTTTGTCTTGAAGATATCGTACCGATCGAGAAAAAAATGTCGATTATAATCACAGATATCGAAATGCCCAGAATGGATGGACACCATCTCACAAAACTTATCAAAAACGATGATATGCTCGCCAAAATCCC
>Ga0123356_10005348_pt1 | contig 13088 bp, 10 predicted proteins | sample TergutEmb28metaG_2_FD_92546 | JGI IMG/M metagenome (GOLD analysis project Ga0123356, IMG submission 92546) | Embiratermes neotenicus P3 segment gut microbial communities from Petit-Saut dam, French Guiana - Emb289 P3 | ecosystem: Host-associated > Arthropoda: Insects > Digestive system > Gut ... | reverse complement strand
GTAATTGGCAAGGAGCTGCACCGCCAATGCAAATTGAAAAAGGGGAAACAATTACCAGACCTACCAATCCGAGAAAAAGCGGATATAGATTTCTCCATTGGACAACCGACCCACCCGACACAGAAGACCCAACTCTATTCAACTTCGACGACCCTATCACCCAGCCTATTACTCTTAGAGCGGTGTGGGAAGAAGTTAATCATACAGTTATATTTAATAGCAATGGTGGTGAAACTTCTAATTTTACTTTACAAGTAAAGAATAATCAATCAATTAATGAAGCACTAGATGGTAGTGAAATTCCAGAATTCTTAAGAGATGGTTTCGACTTTGTAGGTTGGAGTAAAAATAGTTTATCATGCGAATGTACCACAGATGATGATTGTTTGCCATCTTATACTTGTATTAATGGTTGTTGCATATTGACATACCATTTCTTTGATACACCAATAACTGATAATTTAGAATTGTATGCAGTTTGGAAGGAAGTGGACAACGACAGAATATGGTGGGGAAATTTTATACCAACTGGTTCAACAACTGCGGCAATGGCTACTAACCCAGAATCGAGACCTTTTATTCTTGATGATTTGGTTTCATTAAGAGATGAAGCTAGAGATTTCTATGGTACAGGTCCGAATGCGGGAAATATTTGGGGAAGTGAAACAAAAAATAATGCTGAATTTGCTAATCAAGCTTCAGTACAAACAACGGGTTTTGCTTATCATTATATTATTTCGCCAAGAAAACTAACAGATATAACGATAGACGGTCTTACTGCTTTTAGCAGCTTCACAGAAGTAAGTAGAGATATAGATGGGGATAATTATTTTATATATTATTTGACAAATCCTGCTAACCCTGTTGCAACGTTTAATTTAACTTTAATATATTAAAGGAGAGAGAATACTAATGTCAATGAAAAGAAATGCAAGCGAACATCCAGGTAGTTTCTGGACTACAACTCCGAGACCTTGGGATGCCAAAACTTGGTTTAATAATTTAGAAGAAGCTCTATCAGATATTCTTCCTGTAGCAAGATATACTGGTTTAAAATTTACAGTTAAAGATGATTCCGCAAATGGTCATCCTGGACCAAGAGAATATTGGTTTAAATTAGATTTTAAACCACCTCATCCAGATGATGGTTCGGCATGGGAAGCAAATAGTGATGTAACTGAAGAAAATGCTTTTGAATTTGGAGATGGTTTAGAAGGATTCCCTGGTTGGGAATGGGCTGGAGATAAAGCAATAGTTCCACCAGCAGAAGTTTATCTACCAGCCGATGCAGAAGGCTACAACGACCAAGAACTTCGTACCGCTATCTCAGGAAACTTTGATTTTATAACAGGGGTTAGCGGTGTCGTTAATTCTGTTAGCGGAAGTCTTAGCGGCTTAATTTATGATAATGCATCAGGTCACGTTGAATTTAATTCTAGGATTGCTAAGGCTCATACAAGAATTAGCAACCATATCAATGAAGATATAAATGACCCTACTGTAGACCCACACGGTATTAAAACATATATCGCTACCGAACTTTCAAATGCTATTAGCGGAATTGAAGATTGCGATTTAACAGATATTGCTACACATATTGGTGATACAACGGGCGCGCCTCATAATATTCCGGGGCAGCCTTTTTTTATAGCATAAAAGTCTCATTTGTTATATGCTTGCTACTATTATGGGTAAAGGCAAATACGAAGAATACACAAGAGACATTTTCAAACAGGCTCAAAATTGGTTGTACAAGATAGGCTCAATAAAAAGAAAGGAATTTATAGAGGCATATAAAACTATTGCCGGAGATATGTGTGATAAGATTGGTAAGCCAAAACTTAAAGATGAAATTATCAAGAAATCAGCACTTAAAATCTGGAGACGATACAAGACAGGGAAACTTTTCACAAAACCAAAATACATTGACAAAGCAAGAGAATCATCACTTGAAATCAGAAGAATGAAACAGGAAGTTTATATTAAAATTATTAAAGAAATGCTGGAAAAAGGAAAGCCAAAATCCGAAATAATTAAAAACTTAAAAGGAAAGCGTTCAAGAAGCACTGTCTATAGACTTATCAAGGAAATAGAAAATGATTTATAGGTTGTGTTGATAGTTGAAAATGTTGCGCCAGAAATAGGCAGTTTTTTTACAATTTTTCTTTTTCAGAACAATGAACTAATTATTATGGTTGTATAAATAAAGAATTAGCTCTTCTTTATCAACTAGCCGAGTTTGAAAATATGTGAATGAAAACCGCACGGCTAAAAAAATGTGGTACAGGAGCGGAAACTATGAAAAAAGAATTTTTAGAAGCAATTTTGAATGATAGACCCGGATTGCAAAAACACATATCATTCAATCAGGAATTTTACTGCCAGTTATTTAACTGGTATCCAGCCGAATTTTATAATCAAATCAAAAAACTAAAAAGAATAGGAATACTCACGCAAGTTACTGAATTTGAGTTTACCTCAAAATCAGGTAAGAAATATACAGTTAAAAAAGACATTGATTATTCTTATGCTTTCAGGTATGCAAGGTGCTGGTCTGTAGATAGGCAGAAACTCAAAGTTTTAATTGAAAATACAGTTAAGAAGCAGAACAGTTTTAAGAATTACAATATAACCATAATGGGGAATGGTAACAATACTGGCAGTGGGGTCATTAATATAATCCAATCTGCAAACACCACCCACCCACATAATGGTTATATAAATAATCTCAAAACTGTTCCGTTTTATAATGAATTGCTTAAACTAAAATCATTATGGAGTAATAAGAATTATGAACCACAAGAAGTCACCGAAGAAAACTATAAATACTTAAAAAAATATAAACATTTATTGTCTGATTTACTTCCACAAGGCTCTTGGAACTTCAAGTTTTACACGTCAAGAACTAAATATCTCGGTTCTTATAGCACATATTATTTTATACATATTAACCGCCGTCTATCAGATATAAACTTCAAAACGCATAATGCCAATGGTACTAAAAATGAAAAATTTAATAACTTTATGAAAGATAATGGTTTAACTACAGAATTTGATTATAAAGCAAGCATACATCAAAGCCTATACCACCTGAAACAAGCGGAAAAACATAAAAATGTAAAACATTTTGATATTGACCAAGATATTTATACAACATTATATTCACACCCGTCATTTACACGGGATGAAATTAAATCTTGCGCCAATAGAGCGGTTTTTTGTAAATCAGCGGTTGGCGCTTATAATAGTGTAATAAAATCAGGTAAAGAAATATATGAAAAATATAAAAACGGACAATCTTCTTTTGATTGGAAAGAAATAAGCGCCGTTAAAAACGGTTCTGCATTATTGAAGTTAAATAAAAGAGATGTTTTGTCTCATATTAGTTTTATAAAATCACAAATTGATGGAAAATATATAATGAATCTATGGAATTTTGAATCTGATAGAAACGAAAGAATAAAAGAATTACTTAGACAAAATGGTAAAAAATGTTTCTACAATTATGATTGTTTCTATACTGATGCAAGTTATGAATTAGCCCATGCTGTCGCTCAAAATGCACACAACGATACTGTATTGAATTGGAGAAAATATAAAACAGAATATGATTATTTTTTTTATGAAAAGGAGAATAAAAATGATGACGATTGAAACAATATCAGAAGGATTGGCTGTTATGGTATTTATTTTAATAGCATTGCTCATTGGTATTGTTATTGAAGGGATCAACGAAATGGGCTTCCAGCGTTATACAGAGCTATCTGAACAAAAATTATTGTACAAACCAAAAATGAAAAATCCAGAAGCAAAGCAAAAAACATTTGTCGCATTTTTACTTTGGCATATTTTTAGGAAAGTTGGTGTTATAGAAGCGTGTATTCATTACTGGAAAAAAGAAAAAAACGAAGAAGGTAAAATACCCGAAAACTCATTGTTTGCATTTATGTGTGATCCCAATAGCAATGGTCCGGTTCCCGCATTAACTACATGTGCAAGGTATATAGAAAGTAAAGAGAAAAACAACAGCGTGAATCGATTTAGGGATATGTCATTTATTTGCCAATTAGCACGGTTTTCATTTTTCTGTATAGCTATTTTGTCTCTTTCTGCCTTAATAATTGTTGCAATTGTATGGTGTACGGGAAAAGCAGCAGAAGAATTAAAATATTTATTTTTAATTTATTTAACAGGTGCTATTTTATCAGTATTGTTAAATACTTTGCTAACAAAAATAGCAATATATTTTGGACGTAGATATATTCGTGATATAGGAAGAGCATATAATTCAATAAAAATGGATTTAAAGGACAATGAAAACACAAACGGCGCATGACACTGGACAGCGCACCCAATGGTGCAGTTGGGCAAAACATTATACGATGATGCGCCTAAACTATTGCCTGTTATAGGGAAAAAATCACCCGGCCGCTTGACCTATGGTTAGGTGGCCGGTTTTTATTGACCTTTTTTATGTTGAAGAATTTTCCGCAATTTCGAAGGTTTAGCAAAGATTTCAAACTATAAGTTTGTGTTGGTTTGTGAGGTTTGTGGTTAATCATTTTGTAATGATTGAGCTGTTACAGCCTACTGGTGACAATTTGTCACCGTTTCCATTTCTTTAAAAAAAGAAACCCAGCACCTGTTTTTATAAAAAACGGATGCTGGGCGCCTTTTCCGAGACACCTTCTGTAATAGTAACTATTGCAGAAGCTGGAGGACTGATTGCCCTTTCTGGTTTGCTTGCGCAAGCATGGCGGTTCCGGCCTGGTTGAGAATCATGTTTCTGGTGTAATTGACCGTTTCAGAGGCCATGTTGGCATCCCTGATGCGGGATTCGGAAGCTTGCAGATTTTCGGCCCCGACGTTGAGGCTGCGGACTGCCAGTTCCATGCGGTTATAGTAAGCGCCAAGATCAGCTCGTTGTTTGTTAACGGTCTTGAGCGCTGCATCCAGGGTTCCAATGGCACGATTGGCGCTGTCTGGATCGGACAGCGAAATAAAGGTATCGTCACCAACGTTTCGGAGTCCAAGACCCTTTGTCGTCATAGTGCCGATAAAAACCTGTGCCCGCTGATCCATGTTGGCGCCGATATGGAACCACATAGAAGCGGTAGGCATGTTTTCGCCCACGGGACGGGCGAAGCGGCCGGTTAACATATTCAATCCGTTGAATTGAGCGTGCGAGGCAATTCTGTCGACTTCGGCGATCAAAGATGAAACTTCGATCTGGATGTACAAACGATCCTCATCGGTATAAATACCGTTTGAGGCCTGCACTGCCAACTCGCGGAGACGTTGGATGATATCCTGGGATTCCTGAAGATAGCCTTCCGAGACTTGAATGAATGAAATACCATTCTGGGCATTATATGCCGCCATATTCAAACCACGGATTTGAGAGCGCATCTTTTCAGAAACAGCGAGACCAGAAGCATCATCACCGGCGCGGTTGATGCGTAGCCCGCTCGACAGTTTTTCCATGTTTTTATCCAGAGACGCCTGGGTAAGTTTGAGAGACCTGTCGGCAAACATCGCACTTAAGTTGTGATTGATTATCATAATTCACTCCTTTGGCTTTTTCGGCGCGCCGCTGCCCTCGGCAGCTTTTTGCGCCGCGGCTTCCATGCCGTTACGTGAAATTGTGCCTTCCTTAAGGAAAGCTCGTCTTCAAAGAAGACGTGTGCCATGGCGTTGTTTACGCCTCGTGTTTTTGTGAAACACGCGAACCCTCTACCCGCCTGTCCCCGGAAGGGTGAGGAAACACGGACAAACCAAGGAGGCCCAACGGGCGCATAGTTTATTCCGGTTCATTTAGAGTATCGGAATTTTGCAAAAAGCCTTTAATGAAATGTTCGATCTTAATTACAGATAAGGTCTGATGATCTGGGTTACCGGACTGCCGTCCTCGTATAAATAGCGGATATACAGGCGGTTTTCCGGTTTGAGCCGTTCCCACAGTCCGTCTTTTTGCTGCTCTATCGCCATGGCAATACATTCCTTGCGGTCAAGCATTCTGCGCTGCTGGGCAAACAGATACAAACCGGCGGGGAGCAATAGCTGTGGTGCGGAATGTTTTTCCGTTCCGCCATTTTTGCCGGCAAAAACAAGTTCCCCCAAAAAGTGTTCAGGTTCGGGGTCTATACGGCTTGCCTGTTCCCGGTCAAGCGCAAAGCAAAACAGCAGTTCCCCCGCGGCGTCCCCGCTCTCAGGCGGCAGGCAGGCAGGAGTAAGCTCCGGGGCTTCGGCGTAGGCAAGCGGGGTGCAGAGATTAAGGCGTATCAACGGGGATTCTTCCATAATAATTATTTTCGTTGCCCTTTCAAAAAAATGTCAAGAGTGGTATAATACGGTAGGACTAAAAACCCGTAAAGGAGCGTCTTATGGTAAAAATACCGGTAAAACTCACTGTTTTGGAGAATAAATCAACACAGCAGAGCAGAAAATGTAAGGCTATGATGGAATTTCACATTGACCGGGAAATTCGTCGTGAATATGGGTTGAAAAACAGTCTTTTTGCCCTTACCGGAAACGTTATTTTGGCCGATATGCGGCAAACGCGGGAATTGGCGGCAAAATTCAACGCAAAACAAGACCCCAAAAAGGGGCAGTATATTCGGGCCGGCGAGCTGTACGCTATGGGCTTGATTGATGAAATATTGCACTATGTGGTAGCCCTGTACCGCCAGCAGGTACAGCCGGATGCCTTTGATTTGTGCCTGCAAAGGCTGGAAACCAATCTGGGCGGGGACAAAACAGGCGGGCTGCTTACCGCTTTTTCCGAACAATTCCCGCCAAAACCGGTGTATACGGGCGAAAAGGTCATTCCCGACTATCTGCAGAGTACCGAAGAAGGGGTAAGCTGCCGCGCCCTTTCTCTGGAAGAGACCATGCTGCTCTCCCTTGCCAATTTGAATCCTGCGTTTAAGCCCTTTCAATTTTTGTTTGATGATAAGGACCTGTCACAATATACGGTTTACCCGGCGGCTATAGAGGAACTAAAGGCCCATTTTAAGGATTTGCCCCCCTTTGGCCCCGATGGACAGAGCCTGTGGGATATGCTGCGCGCTCCCGCCCTTGCCTCCGACACTCTGGCCGGCCAGCTTGAATTTATGCGTACGCATTGGGGCTTGATTGTGGGGAAATTTGCGTCGCGGCTGCTTATGGGTCTGGACATTATGAAAGAGGAAGACAAACCCAGCTTTTTTGGCCCCGGCCCCAGCCAGGTGATGAGCTTTGCCGGACTGGACGAGTACGAACGCTTTAGTCCCGATCAGGACTGGATGCCCAAAACCGTGCTCATGGCAAAAAGTACTCTGGTCTGGCTGTTTCAGATTTCGCAAAAATACGGCAGGGAAATTACCCGTCTGGACGAAATCCCCGATGAAGAACTGGATGAGTTGTCCCGGCGGGGTTTTACCGGCCTGTGGCTTATCGGGCTGTGGGAACGGAGCAATGCCAGCAAGACCATCAAACAATGGACCGGCAACCCCGAAGCGGCAGCCTCTGCGTACAGTTTACACGATTACGATATTGCCGGCGAATTGGGCGGCTGGGGTGCTTTGTGCAATCTGCGGGATCGCTGTATGCGGCGGGGCATACGGCTTGGCTCTGACATGGTGCCGAACCATACCGGCATAGACAGTCGCTGGATGATGGAACATCCCGATCGGTTTTTACAATTGTCGTATCCGCCGTTCCCCACCTACAATTACAACTGCGGCAATTTATCCGGCAGAGACGATATAACCGTCCAAATCGAGGAACATTACTTTGATCGCAGCGATGCGGCGGTGGTCTTTAAGCGGATTGATAATCGCAGCGGCGAAACCCGTTACATCTACCACGGCAATGACGGCACTTCAATGCCCTGGAACGATACCGCCCAGATTGACTTTCTTAATCCAGAGGCCCGCGAAGCGGTGATTCGTACCATTATTGGCGTGTGTCAGCAGTTTTCGATTGTACGCTTTGACGCGGCAATGACTCTTGCCAAGCGGCACATTCAGCGGCTGTGGTACCCTGTGCCGGGAAGCGGCGGAGACATTGCCAGCCGCGCCGAACATGCCATTTCCAACGATGAATTTAACCGGCGTATTCCCCATGAATTCTGGCGCGAGGTAGTGGATCGCTGTGCGGCGGAAGCGCCTCATACCTTGTTACTGGCTGAAGCGTTCTGGATGATGGAAGGTTATTTTGTCCGCACTCTGGGGATGCACCGTGTATACAATTCGGCATTTATGAATATGCTGAAAAACGAGGAAAACGCAAAATATCGCTCAACGATAAAAAACACTCTGGAATTTGATCCGGAAATTCTCAAGCGCTTTGTTAATTTTATGAATAACCCTGATGAAGATACGGCGGTGGCGCAATTTGGCAAGGGCGATAAATACTTTGGCATTTGCACTCTGCTGGTTACCATGCCGGGATTGCCCATGTTTGGTCATGGTCAGGTTGAAGGCTTTGAAGAAAAGTATGGCATGGAATACCGCCGCTCATATCGTGATGAAAAGCCCGATAGTTATTTGGTAGACCGGCATGATCGGGAAATTTTTCCATTGGTGAAACGGCGGGCGCTGTTTTCCGGCAGTTCCGAATTCAGGCTGTACGATTTATTTACCGAAAGCGGATCGGTTAACGAAAATGTTTTTGCCTATTCCAACCGGGCGTGGATCAACGGCAATGAAGAACGGGCGCTGGTGTTTTTCAATAATTCCTATTACGAGACGGCGGGTTGGATCAATGCGAGCGATCCAGCCATACCTGTGTCTGCAAATGGATCCAAACGGCGGGACAGTCTGGGCACTGCGCTTGCCTTGCGTCAGGATGAGCGCTGCTTTACCTTGTTCAGGGATCAACGTTCCAACTTGTGGTACATACGTTCTTCAAAAGCAATACACGAAAATGGTTTTTTTGTTGCGCTGAAAGGGTATGACGCGCAGGTCTTCATTGATATCTATGAAGTTGAAGATGATCAGCAGGGCCGTTGGGCGCGGCTGCATCATGACTTGCAGGGCAGGGGGGTCAGCGATCCGCATGCGTCAATTATGGATATTTATCTGGGAGACCTGTATTATCGATTCACCAAATTGCTTAAACCGGAACTGGTCAATCAGCTGCATGGTTTCTTTGTTTCCGGAGTAACGGAAAAACAAAAACAGTCGTTCATTGAATCGCTCAAAGAGCAGGCGGAAAAATATTTTGATACGGTACGATATTTTATTGACGGTGCTGATGGCAGGTTTGAACCGTGGGAGAAGGGGAAAGAGCAAAGAACAAAGAACAAAGAACAGGGAACAATAAACAGTAAAGCGTTGTGGGAGGAATTCAAGGAGTATCTTGAGAGGTTGATTGGGTTGGCTGCGTATGTCAATGTGAAACCGCAGTCTGCAACTGAACGGCTCTTGCAGCAGTTTGCGGGACGCATTAAGGAGCGGCAGTGTATTTGTGCGGCGGCTTTGGGGTATGGATTGCTTGCGGTTTTACGGTCAATTATTGGTCAGATCGATAAAGCAAATCAGGAACTGGGCGGCGAGCTTGCGGAAAACCTTGCGTTTGAGCATTGGGGTCTGGATCGCAAGCTCAAAGAACAGTACCGGATTTTTGGCGCTTCCGATGATGAACTGTGGCGGCTTGGGGAAATAAGCCGGGCTGTACTGCGCCGAACTGCCGATACGGTTACCTTTGATACAGGGAATTTTGCCGCGGCAATAATCGAAGAGAATTATCTATACGATGATTTCCGCAACTTGCTTGGTATTAACTGTTTTAATGATATTACCTGGTTCAACAAAGAATCTTTTGACAGCGCCTTATTCTACGGAACATTATTCTTTACTTTGGAAAATGATTCCGCATATTCCGCCGCGGCAAAGACAAAACCTTTGCCCTGGCTTGATCGGGCGGCGCGTATCGCAGAAATATCCGAAGCTATAGAAAAAGCGGAAGCGGCTTGCGGTTACCAGCTGGAAAAACTGATTCAATTGCTTGGAACAAAACCCGGTACCGGTAAAGGAAAAAAAAGGAATGAGACTTAATGGGAAACTTTTGCTTGTTGGGGTTTGTTTTTTAATGGCGCGGCCTTTATTTGCGCAGCATATGTTCCTTGAGCTCAACCTGAACAGTCCTGCCATGCAGAGCATGGTACAGTCAGTGCGCCCAAAGCACACGCTGGAAATATTCAGGGTGATAGAACGTGCCGGGAATGACAAGCGGATCGACGGCATTATGCTGAATATAACATCGTTTCATGAAGAACAGGAAACGCTTTGGGAATTACGCAATGCTTTGGAAAAATTTAAATCCAAAGGGAAAAAAGTATGCGCCTTTATAAGCGCTGCGAATTTAGATTTGTATTGTCTGGCAACAGTAGCCGACAAAATCGTTATGGACGATCAGGGAGCGCTGATGCTGCTGGGGTATGCCTGGGGCAGGGGTTATGCGCAGCATAGTCTGGAAAAGCTGGGCATAGGAGTGCGTGAACTCCGCTACATGGAATATAAGTCCGCCGCAGAAACCTATACCAGAGACTCCCTTTCCGATGCCGACCGTATACAGTACGGCGAAGTGTTAGACGATATCATGACCATTACCCGTGATACCGTTACAAAAGCGCGTTCATGGACGGCGGAAGAATTTGACTCAATACTGAATAATGAATTTATATTTTCTGCCAAAAGCGCTCTAACACGGGGTCTGGTTGATTATACCGGCAAAAAGGAAGCGGCGCTTGAGGCTATAAAAGAAATTGCCGGCGGCAAAGAAATTACCCATTTTCTGGTGTATGGCGATTCTGATTCAAGCCTTACCGGAAGTACCGCTCTGTACGGGCCGGGCCGGGCAGGGAGCTTATTCCGCCGGCCGCCGGTCATTGCCGTGATTTATGCCAATGGCGTAACCGACATGGAACGGGGAATGGCGGCGAGAACATTGGCCCATACCATTCGTGAAGCATCCGAAAAAAAACGGGTTAAGGCTTTGGTGATACGGATCAATTCGCCCGGCGGAAGCGCCGAAGCGGCTGATTACATTGCCGAAGCGATCAAAGATGCCAAAACACGGGTGCCGGTGGTGGTGTCAATGGGTAGTATTGCCGCTTCCGGCGGCTACTGGGCAAGCATACATGCCAATCACATTATGGCGTCTCCCGTAACGCTGACTGGTTCCATCGGCGTTATTGGCAGTTGGTTTTACGACAAAGGCCTGAATACCAAGCTGGGCTTAACCGTTGATTCGCTGCAGCGGGGAGACCATGCCGATCTGTTAACCGGCGTCATTCTGCCCCGGCGTGATCTTACTTCAGTAGAAGAAACCCGTTACCGCGAATACATTCTTGATTTGTATGGCGCTTTTACCGCTAAAGTTGCCGCAAGCCGCAATATGGATATTGAGCAGGTAGAATCTGTTGCTCAGGGCCGGGTATATTCGGGCATTGGCGCGCTGAATGCCGGCCTTATCGACAGCCTTGGCGGGCTTGATGACGCTATCCGCATTGCGCGGGATCTTGCCAAAATTCCCGATACCAAAAAAGTCGCCTATAGCGAATTTCCCAAGCCAAAATTTGTCGATAAAATGCTGGAGCATTTGCTTCGTACCAATGCCGCAGTGACAGCAGGCCTGTTGCTGCCGGGTACACATTACGTCATGCCGCTGCTGGAAGACCTCCGGTATCGGATAGCGCATAACGGCAAGGTCATGCCCATTCTGCCCATTGGCAGCGGGTGGCGGGCAAAGTGAGACGCATACATGGCAGACACACCGGTTCAAACACTTATCGCCGCCGGTATTCCCCTGTATTTGCATGGTTTTAGCGCCATTGATGCATATTTGGGCCGGAATTCGGCAGCTGCCGTTCATCTGTTATGCGCTACCGATCTTGCCGGCCTTGCCCGTTTATTTGAAACCCTAAGGTACCCCGGCGTTGCTTTTGCCGATGCTGCGGTGGACTCAAATGGAAAAACCTGGTATTTCCGATGCCTTGACGCGGATCTGCGGAATTACCGCAGCCCTTCATTCCGTTTTCTTGATTTTTTTCAGGACTGTCATACCCGCCGCTTTTATGATCCCCATGATATATACCCGCTGCTGCGCCATATGCGTGACGGCATTGCGCACGACGAGCCTGTTCAGTGGTGGAAATTGTCTGGGGCTGAACACGAGTCCCGATATGCTCTTATTGACGGAGCGATGATACTTGCCCGGTATTTTCCTGAAACCGGCAGCAAAACAATTCGTGTTATGGCAGCGGAATGTAACGGCCAGAATAGCGGCGGCCGCCCATCGTTGCCGGGAATGGAAGAGCAGCGGCTCTTGTTGATCGGGCTGCTGGATGGAGCTAATCCCGCCGCCGGTTTTGAATTGCTTAAAAACAGCGGCTTTATTGCCGCGCACTGGCCGGAACTGGCGGAATTGGACGATGTCGATCATGCCAAGGAATTTCATCCCGAAGGCAATGTCTGGAAACATACCATGGAAACCCTGCGTTACCGGAAGAGCTCTGGAAGCGGTTTTGATGTGCGGCTTTCTTTGGGATTGCTCCTGCATGATCTGGGCAAGCCGCTTTCGGAATCCGCCGGCCGCGGTCAGGGCCGGCGCCGTTTTGACGGCCATGCAGAATTGGGCGAGCGTCTGGCACGCCGTTTCCTTGAACGGCTTGGCTTTGACACCACGCTTATAGGCGATGTCTGTTATCTGGTGCGGAACCATATGCTGCCGGCGGCCTTACCCCGTTTGCCCCTTGTCCGTACTGGCGGCATAATGGAATCGCCGCTTTTCCCGCTTCTGCTGGAACTGTACCGCTGCGATGAATCTTCGTCATTCAAGGGTCTGGACGGCTACTACCAAAGCAGCGCCGCGTATAAAGCATATCTGAAATACCGCCGCAATCCGTATCGTCAGGCTGACGGCAAAAAACTCAGGCGGGAAGAACGTAAGTGAGGTACTTGTTATTTTTATTTGGATATGATATAACACTCTCAGTGATCGAAAAATCCCGCCAGTTGTGGAAGAAATCTGTCTTGAATAGTACTCGCGGACATAGGTACCCCTTGGTATCGGGTATCGGGTATCGGGTATCGGGTATCGGG
>Ga0123356_10005346_pt1 | contig 13089 bp, 7 predicted proteins | sample TergutEmb28metaG_2_FD_92546 | JGI IMG/M metagenome (GOLD analysis project Ga0123356, IMG submission 92546) | Embiratermes neotenicus P3 segment gut microbial communities from Petit-Saut dam, French Guiana - Emb289 P3 | ecosystem: Host-associated > Arthropoda: Insects > Digestive system > Gut ... | reverse complement strand
TTTAATTTCATGAGCAGGAAAGTCGGATTGACAAAGGTTAGTAATGACAGTTTGAAACGAATCATTTTCAATCTTGAATCGTACAATGCGGAATGATATGGGGTAATAAATGTTAGTATGTAAATCAAGAAAATCAAATGGCGATTTTGAAGATATGAGTTTGTAGAGTTCGGGTTCTGCTTTTACCTTCTTCGTTTGTTTTCTTGTCAGAATTCTTTTAATCACAACATCAAACTCTCCCTGTAACTTCAAATGGAGACCTTCAAGGATTCCACTCTTGCTACTCAAATCCTTTGTCCGTATAACATAGTTCCAGCCTTTGCGCTCGATGTTAGCGAAATTGTTGTAACTTTCATAATTTCGGTCAGCAATAATGATTGCCCGCCCATCAAAATGAGCACGTTTTATCATATCCCTAAAAGCCTTGTACTCGTTATGACCGTTGATAGGTTGTACGCATGTATCGGTGTAGATTTTGTTAAGCAAATCGTACATAGCGGTCATGTGCAATAGATTGTATCCACTAGAATCATGTTTGGTTTGACAGTAGCTATCAGTATCGTCTGGGTTACTGGGAATATGCAGGATGGATCCATCTGCGGCAATCAACCTGTAATCGCGATACTTTTTAAGGTCTGTATGCGTCTTATTAAATTCATGTAGTAAAAACTCAAAAGCACACGGTAGAATTTTATCCCTCTGTTGAATAAAAGCTGATGAAGTGGCTGTGCTTTCATTGTATCCTTGTGATTCCAAGAGTTCTTTGTAGATACTGTTGCCCCCCATTGAGATAAGCAATTTAAAGACGGTAGCTAATGGAAGTTTACGGTTTCTGGTAAAGTCCTTTCCGGGGTTTTTAACGAACAGTGATGGGGATTCTGATATTTCGTTTATCAGAGAAGTCAGATTATCCTTCACTGAGTTTGGGTAACCATTCATAGGTGAACCTCCTTGTAATTAGATTTGGGATTCTGTTCTAATTACAAGGGTCTCTTTTGCTAAATCGTTAGCAAAAGAGACCGCACGAAATATGAGGATTGTCAAGCTTTTTTTCCATTTTCTATTAAAAATATTACCTGGCAGTGCTGTTCTCAGCGAAGCTGATAGGGAGGGGTTCCGGGGCGCATCAGCGGGGCGGTAAAAAAGTAGCTGGACGGTGTCAATCCGTTAACAAAAAGAAGCAAGGCACCATTTGTGATGCCCTGCCGTGTAATTGATTCTTTTCTTTAGGAGCTTAACTTAATGACATTGAGGGTTGTCCCTCTGCTTGATTTTATTTTTACACTTTTTTTATTTAGTTCCGAATATTCTGTCGCCGGCGTCGCCGAGGCCGGGGACGATGTAACCGTGGTTGTTCAGATGACCGTCGACGGCGCAGGTTATTATTTCGACGTCGGGGTGTGAGCTCTCCATTTTATCAACTCCCGGAGGAGCTGATAAAATAGTTAAGAGTTTAATTGAGCGTGCGCCGGCATCTTTTAAGAATCTTGCAGCCTCGGCGGCTGTTCCGCCTGTTGCGAGCATCGGGTCGAGAATAAAACAATCGCGGTCGGCTATGTCGGGCGGCATTTTGCAATAATATTCCACAGGCTGAAGTGTTTCAGGGTCACGGTACAGACCAATGTGTGCGACCTTTGCCGAGGGTATTAAACTGAGAATACCGTCAACCATACCGAGACCTGCCCGCAGAATCGGGACAAGAGCAAGTTTTTTACCCGCAAGTGCCATTGAGTTTGCTTCAGCAACGGGAGTCATAACTTTGATTTCCTCAAGAGGTAAATCACGCATAGCTTCGTAACACATCAGCATGGAAATTTCACCGACAACTTCGCGGAAAATCTTAACACCTGTATCTATATCACGTAAAATTGTCAGCTTATGTTGTATCAGCGGGTGAGTAAGAACTGTTACTGCCATTATGCGTTAACCTCCTCGCTTTTTTCCTCTGCGTTTTCATCCGGAGCTTCGTCTTTGCTTGCTTCTGCAACATTATCACTTGCAGCTTCATCTCTGTCACCGTCTATGTTTCTTCTGTAAGCATCGGCACCCGGAAGAACTTTGTTTAAGACAATACCAACAATAGCAGCAAGAGCCATTCCGAAGATGCTGAAATCCACAGGACCGATTTTAATCGGGATACCGTCCGTAGGACCGATACCGATACCAAGCACCAGAATTGCTGCAGCGATTATAAGGTTACGGGACTTGTGGAAATCGACTTTATTATCAACAAGAAGTCTTGCACCGACCGAAGCAATCATTCCGAATAAAATGATAGCAACACCGCCAATAATAGGGGTTGGGATTGAACTTATAACAGCTGCAAGCTTGGGTACAAAACCGAGAAGTATAGCGAAACATGCAGCAATGCGCATGATATTGGGGTTAAATTGTCTTGTTAAAGCAAGGACACCGGTATTTTCCGAATATGTGGTGTTTGCGGGTCCGCCGAACATTGCCGAAAGCATTGAAGCAAGACCGTCACCAAGTAAGGTGCGGTGCAGACCCGGGCTTTTCAGGAAATCCTTGTTGCATATGGAATTTATTGCCATGATATCACCGATATGTTCAACCATTGTGCATATAGCAACCGGAGCGATTATCATAATTGCACCGAGGTTGAATTTTGCCATGGTAAATTCGGGGAGACCAAACCATGCGGCATCCCTGATAGCACCGAAATCTATTAATCCCGGTACAGCGCCTGTAAGAGTGAGGATAACAGCAACTGTATAACTTACAACAAGGCTGATTAGTACGGGTAACACTTTTAAGAATCCTTTAAAGAACACTGCTACTATAACGACAATTGAAAAACTCATCAGTGCAAGCAAAATGTTCTGCATGGTCATGAGATCGGGAACGACACTACCGCCGCCGGCTCCGCCTGCTGTTGCCATATCAATGCCGACCGGCGCAAGTACAAGACCGATAACAATGATAATTGAACCGGTAACAATCGGTGGGAACCATCCCATTATTATCCGAGGTCCGACAAAATAAACAAGTATTGCAAATACAATGTATAAACCCCCGGCTACGACAATACCGCCGAGTGCATTTTCAAACCCGTATGCAAAAGATGCGGCTATTACCGGTCCGATAAATGCAAATGAAGAACCGAGAAACAAAGGCACACCGCCTCTTGTTACAAGATGGAAAAGCAGTGTACATACACCTGCCATTAGCAGAGCAACCGAAGGCTGCATTCCTATACCCAGTGAAACAAAGATAATAGGCACTAAAATGGTTGCTCCAAACATTGTAAATGTGTGTTGCAACCCCAATACTGCCAGTTTTCCTTTCCCTACGTCCGGGTCTCGAAGATCGTTTTTGTCCCAAAATTTCATATATTTTGCCCTCCATATTTTATTGTCTGAATCATACTACAGCATATAGTTGTTTGTGTCAATGAAAGAATACTAAATATAGTGTACAAAATTTCAGGCTGAAAATTGTACATAATTAATCAAAATTACCATGCGTAAAATAAAAGGTAATTTACGGCATTTTTGGTGTGTTTTTGATGTTAAATTAATGTTGAATAATGTATTGGTTTTATGATATTATGTAAGGTGTTTTATTGACAGGTATTAGCAGCAAATTTTATCATTTATCCGCCGGGGGGCTTCGCATATAATATGCGATGGAAACGGACAAATTAATGAATACAGTTATTGAATCAAAACTCGACCTTTGCGTCGGCTGCAACCGTTGTGTCAGAGAATGCCCTATGGAGCTGGCAAACAGCGTATTTCAGGATGAAACCGGCAGCATCAAGGTAAAGATAGAAAATGATAAGTGCATATCCTGCGGGAGATGCATTTCGGCATGCAAGCATGAAGTCAGATACTTCACCGATCAGACGGAGCGGTTTTTCAACAGCTTAAAAAACGGCATCCCGATTTCCGTGGTTGTTGCTCCGTCGATTCGCACGAATTTTCCCAAGTACAAAAGGCTCTTTACATACTTAAAACAGCTCGGTGTGAACAAGATATACGATGTATCACTCGGAGCCGATATTTGCATTTGGGGACATGTTAAGCAAATACAAAAATACCCGGGCAACAGAGTTATAACGCAACCGTGCCCGGTTATCGTGTCATATGTAGAAATGTACCGTTATGAATTGCTTAAATGGTTATCACCGATTCACAGTCCGATTGGATGTACATCAATTTACCTGAAGGAATATCAGGGTATTGACGATATGATTGCAGCCTTTACTCCCTGTATCGCAAAATCCAATGAATTTCGTGATACAGGTCTTGCACAGTACAATATAACTTTCACAAAATTAATTGAGTATATCAAAGAAAATAACATTAAACTTCCATATACCGAAACTGACTTTGACAATGAAGAATGCGGGCTTGGGGCGCTGTTTCCCATTCAAGGGGGACTAAAGGAAAATATCGACTACTTCACGGACGGCAAGTTATACGTATTAAAATCAGAAGGTTTTACTGTTTATGATAAGCTTGATAAATATCTCGAAACAGACGGGAAGCTGTTACCCGATATTTTCGATGTCTTAAACTGCGAAGAAGGCTGTAATATCGGGCCTGCTTCATCACGCGACAGATCTGTTTTTGACATTGACAATACAATGAACAATATCAGAAAAGACGCTCTTGAGGAATCAAAACGCAAGCATTATGAAGAAGTTTACAAAACATACGACAATACGCTCAATTTAGATCATTTTAAACGAGAATATGCTCCTATTGTTGTCGAAGTTCCTCAAATCGCCGAAAGCGATATAGAAGCAGCATTTAAAGTTCTCGGGAAAGACAACTACGAGAAAAAGAACATAGACTGCAGCGCATGCGGCTCCCAAACATGCTATGACATGGCGAGAAAAATCGCATTAAATGTCAATATCCCTATAAACTGCATTGTGAAATCAATGGAGGATGCACGGACAGAGCATGACAATTACCTCTCAACTCACAATCAACTGCTTGAAGCTGTTGAAATAGCACAGGAAGCAAGCAAGGCAAAAACAGAGTTTCTTGCCAACATGTCACATGAAATAAGAACACCGATGAATGCAATTATCGGAATGTCTGAAATTCTGGAGCATGAGAACCTTAATGACAGCCAGACAAGCTATGTAAAGGATATAAAAATATCGGCTCATGCTCTGCTTGGGATAATAAACGACATACTTGATATGTCAAAAATTGAAGCAGGAAGGCTTGAGCTTAATCCTGTCGATTACAACTTCAAACAGCTTATGGACAATACCGTATCGATGTTTACACATATAACAGGGAATGAAGGGCTTGAGTTTATTTATACAACCGACGGCGAAATCCCCGATTATCTTTACGGTGACGATATAAGACTAAGGCAGGTTATTACAAATATATGCGGAAATGCCGTAAAATTTACAAAAAAAGGTTACATTAGATTATCCGTTACATCAAAAAATGAAAAACTTGTTATTAAAATCGAAGATACGGGAATCGGCATTCGTGAAGAGGATTTACCGAAGCTCTTCCAAGCCTTCGAACAGCTTGACAAAGTTAAAAACAGGAGTGTCGTAGGAACCGGTCTCGGACTCACAATTTGCAAATCCCTTGTTGAAATGATGGGCGGGGATATCCTGGCGGAAAGCGAATACGGAAAAGGTACTTCGTTTACTGTTACGCTGCCTATTGAACCCGGTAATGAGAAAAACATTAAAATATATGAGCTCGGCAAAGTTACACAGCACATTACCGCTCCCGATGCAAAAATCCTTATTACAGATGATAACGACTTTAATCTTAAAGTTACGGGCGGGTTGTTAAACTTAATGGATATTGCTGTAGATACGGCTAATTCCGGATTTAAAGCAATTGATATGATTCAGGAAACCGACTATGACATAGTATTTATGGATCATATGATGCCTGAAATGGACGGGGTTGAAACAGTCCGCAGGATCAGATCGCTCGGAGGAAAATTCCTCAGTATAAATATAATCGCCCTGACTGCAAATGCCGTAAAGGGAGCACGTGAAATGTTCCTGGATAACGGATTTGATGATTTCATATCAAAACCGATTGATATAAATGAACTTCGGGAAATAGTTAAGAAATACCTTCCGCCCGGGAAAATAAGTATTGATATTGACATAGAAAACTCAAAAGATAACATCGATAAGGAAAAAGAGTTACGGATAAAGCTAATAAAGACATTTATCAAGGAAAACCGGCACACATATGAAACAATTGCCTCAGCTCTGAAAATAGATGATATACAATCCGCACACAGAATTGCACATACCTTAAAAAGCTCGGCAGGATATCTTGGTAAAAATGAGCTTCACAAGGTTGCGCTTTCACTTGAAAAATCACTGCACAGCGACCCTCCGGGTTACTCGGAAAGCCAGTTGAAAACGCTTGAAACGGAGCTTGCATCGGCATTAGCGGAGTTTGACAGCTTGCTTAGCGAGTCGAAGGATGAAAAGGAACATGAACGTCACATTTCAGAAACCGAACTTTCTGCAATGCTGGCAGAGCTTGAACCATTACTTATCAGCGGCGATTTAAGCTCAATGGGATATGCAGAAAAGCTTAAAGGCATTCCGGAAATGACAGAGCTTGTTGAGCTTATTGAGGATTATGACTTTACGGGAGCAAGTGAGTTTATAAATAAAATGAACTCATAAAAATATTTTATTTAACAGGAGTAGTTAATAATGTCTGACATAAAAAAAGAATTTACAATCCTAATTTCCGATGATGAGAAATTTAATCTGGATATTCTTGCGAGTATTTTATCGCCTTTTTATAATATCCTTATTGCAAGAAACGGTACAAGAACCCTGGAGCTGGCAAAATTGAACTCACCGGACCTGATTCTGCTTGATGTTATTATGCCGGATATGAATGGTTTTGAAGTTATCACCAAGCTTAAGGAATCGGACCACACGGTAAATATCCCGGTTATTTTTATTACAGGTTTGACAGACCCCGACGATGAAGAACGAGGATTTTTCCTTGGAGCCGTTGACTATATAACCAAACCGTTTAATAAAGCAATCGTTAAAGCAAGAGTTAACACACATATTAAGATAATAGATCAAATGCGTACAATTGAGCAGATAGGTTTAATGGATACACTGACAAAAGTGTCGAACCGCCGCGGTTTTGATAACCGTTTTGATGCCGAGTGGGGACGCTCGATAAGAGAAAATTCTCCTTTAAGCTTTATGATTATGGATATTGATAAGTTTAAAAATTATAATGATACATACGGGCATCATCAGGGTGACAATGCACTTCGGGCATTCGCCGAAACCGCATCACAAACATCAGGCAGAGCAAATGACTTTTTTGCCCGTTGGGGTGGAGAAGAGTTTGTTATGCTTCTGCCGGGCACCGATATTTACGGCGCAGCCGAGGTTGCGGAGAAACTGAGAAAGAACATTGAAGAAATGACCATTCCAACGGAAGACGGCGAAATAACAAAGGTCACTGTAAGCATTGGCGTTAAATCAATAATTCCGACAACGGGTTCATCATTATCGGATTTCCAAGCCAAAGCGGATCAGGCACTTTACAGAGCGAAAGAATCGGGCAGAAACAGAGTGGAGTTATGCAAGGATTAAGCTTAATAAGACAGGAAAATAATCAACGGGTACATTCCTTCGAAACTCAAAAGGCATGTCCCCGTCAAAGATTCGGACGTATATGTGCGTCTGTTCTTGTTGTTGCAATAATAATAACGCTTCTTTCAGGTTGTACCGGCCGCAGCAACAGCGATGACAGTGATTTTTTGATTACCTCATTTAAGGATATTCCGGGTGTTACAAGTGAGGAAATAGCGGCTGTTGAAGCTCTACGGATAAGCAGGGGACATTTAACTTTTGCAGGGGTATACAGCACCGAAATGTTTAGTATGGACGGAGAAATAAGAGGGTTTTCCGCATTACTTTGCCGCTGGTTGTCCGAATTATTCGATATACCTTTTTATCCTGCCATTAAAGAGTGGGACGATCTGATTGAAGGGCTGGAACAGTTTGAAATTGATTTTACCGGTGAACTGACGGCAAATGAGGAGCGGCGGGCAAAATATATAATGACCGATGATATAGCTCAAAGGCTTATTATTGCTCTGCGTATGGAAGATGCCCCTGATTTAAACGATATTGCACAAACACGCCCGCTCAGATATGCGTTTTTGGACGGTACAACAACTGTTGATATAGTAGCAGAACACGAACACAGAGAAACCGAGTTCTTTTTTGTCGGTGATTATATTCATGCATATCAGCTTCTTTCAAGCGGAGAGGTTGATGTGTTTTTTGAAGAATCACCTGCAGAAGCGGCATTTGACTATTACGAGGGAGTCATAGCGGGTATATTTTATCCGATAATATTCAGCCCTGTCTCATTATCAACGCAGAATCCCGAGCTTGAACCAATAATCACAATAATGCAAAAAGCACTTGAAAACGGTGCAATAAACCATATAAAGCATTTATACACGCAAGGGCGCCAGGAATACCTGCAGCATAAGTTCTTCCTGCTCTTAAACGATGAGGAGTACGCATATATAAAAAGCAGCACAGGCATACCCTTTGCTGCCGAAACAACAAATTATCCGGTATCGTTTTTTGATTCAAGAACACAGTCATGGGAAGGTATATCCATAGATTTGATTCGTGAGATTGAAAAATTATCAGGGTTGGAATTTATACGTGTTAATGATGAAAATACATACTGGCCGGAACTCCTGCGAATGCTTGAAAGCGGCGAGGCAGCAATGATTACGGAGCTTATGCAAACAGAGGAAAGAGACGGGATGTACCTGTGGGCGGACGAATTTTTCCTGCGTGATGTTCTTGCACTGTTATCCAGTACCGATTTTCATAATATACATATAAATGAAATCTTATATCTCAAGATTGGTTTGATAAAAGACACCGCACACAGTGATATGTTTTTGAGCTGGTTTCCGAATCACAGGAATACCGTAATGTTTGACAATACCAAGGAAGCACTGGATGCACTCGAAAACGGCGAAGTTGACATGGTTATGACAAGGGAATACCATCTTCTTATCATGACAAATTACCGCGAGCTTGTTGGCTATAAGTCGAATTTTATGTTTGATGCACACTTTGATGTGACCTTCGGATTTAATATCAATGAGGAAATATTGGCATCAATAGTGACAAAAGCAATGCGGCTCATCGATGTTGAAGGTATTTCGGGTCAGTGGCTGCGCAGAACATATGATTACCGTCTAAGGCTTGCGCAGGAAAGATTTCCGTTTATGGTAGGAATCGGCGTGCTTGCAATAGGATTTATATTTGTTATCGTACTTGTTATAAGAAAACGCAGAGAGGGTATGCGGTTTGAACGGCTCGTTGAAGTACGTACCGAAGAGCTTTCAAACAATCAGAAAAAGCTTGAAATTGCAGTCGAGTCTGCTGAAATGGCAAATAATGCCAAAACAGAATTTTTGGCAAATATGTCACATGAAATACGGACACCAATGAACGCAATCATCGGTATGTCCGAGATTTTGGAGCATGAAAAGCTTAATGAGCGCCAAATGAGTTTCGTAAAGGATATAAATATTTCCGCTCATTCACTCCTGGGAATAATCAACGATATTCTTGATATGTCAAAAATAGAGGCAGGCAGGCTCGAGCTTAACCCCGTTGATTACGATTTTAAGCAATTTATCGACAATATAGCAACAATGTTTACGCATATCGTCGAAACCAGAGGCATTGAGTTTAAATTTGAAAAAATCGGTTACATCCCTGATTATCTGTTCGGCGATGATATAAGATTAAGACAGGTTATTACAAATCTATGCGGTAATGCGGTTAAGTTCACAGAAAAAGGTTATGTAAAACTGTCGGTAACAGGCAGCGACGACTATCTTGTATTTAAGGTCGAAGACACGGGTATGGGCATCCATAAGGAAGACCTTCCGAAGATGTTTAACGCCTTTGAGCAGCTCGATAAGGTCAAAAACAGAAGTATAGTCGGAGCAGGGCTTGGACTTACAATCAGTAAATCACTCGTGGAAATGATGGATGGTGATATAACCGTTGAAAGTGAATATGGTCACGGAACGGCATTTACTGTAACTGTACCCGTAATAATCGGCAGTGATGAAAATGCGATAAAAAACGAACACGGTAAGGACGCATATTCACTGCGTGCACCGGAAGCCGAGATACTTATAGTTGATGATAATGAGTTTAACTTGAAAGTCGCAAGCGGTTTGCTTGAGCTTATGGATATCAAGCCGGAAACTGCCGATTCAGGTTTTGAAGCTATAGATATGGTGCAGAAAAAAGATTACGATATTATTTTTATGGACCATATGATGCCTGAAATGGACGGCATCGAAGCACTCCATAAGATTAGAGCATTGGATGTAAAATACGGAAATATGACAATCATTGCTCTGACGGCAAACGCTGCAAACAATGCACGAGAAATGTTTTTGGAGCAGGGATTTGATGATTTTCTTTCAAAACCGATTGAAGCGGAAGAATTATGTGACATGCTCAGAAGATATCTGCCTGCAAATAAAATTTCAACCGAAGCAAGCATTGAAGCTGCACCGGACATAAAATCAAAAGAAGAATTATTACGTTTAAAGTCAATTGCAACTTTTGTTAAAGAAAACCGCAACACATATGAAACTGTTATAAGCTTACTTCTGTCAGGTGATATAAAAACAGCACACAGGATAGTACACACATTAAAAAGTTCCGCAGGTTATCTGGGTAAAACAAAGCTTCAGGAAGCAGCAGCATCTCTGGAAGAATCACTTGCCGGAGAACCCGCCGCATTTAATCCCGAGCAGCTCGACGCCTTAAAAACAGAACTGTCTTCTGCACTATTTGAGTTTGAACCAATTGCAGAAGAAATGACGAAAAATACGACACAAATACGACACATAGAAGAAGATGAGTTGAAACTAATGCTAAAAGAGCTTGAACCCTTACTGGTCAAAGGCGACTTCGCCGCCCTTGACTACGTCGACAAACTCCGCACAGCCGAAGGCCTCGACGAAGCCGCAAACCGCATCGACGACTACGACTTCCTCGGCGCCCTTGAGCTAATAGTCCCCATGATGTAAAGAGTAATTCAACTCTTTACAACTATATAAAAAATATGTTATAATCTCAAACGCTGATATGCGGGTGTTGCGTAGTGGTAACGCTCCAGCCTTCCAAGCTGGCCACGAGGGTTCGATTCCCTTCACCCGCTCCACACTTCCCTCAACCGTTGTAATTGCAACGGTTTCTTTTTTTGAAAAACGTCCGTACTCGATTTGTACTCGATTTATACTCGATTAAGTTTTTATCTAAGCGATTCTGTTAAGAACATTTATTGCTCTTTCTTCCTCTCTTGGATATAAATGACTGTATGTATTCCAAGTCATTTCTATACGAGAATGTCCGAGTCTGCGTGAGATTTCTTGAATATTGATATTTTCGTTAGCAAGTACAGAAACATGTGAGTGCCGAAAGTCGTGAATCCGTATTACCTTTAGATTTGACTTTTTGGCGAAAAGCAGATTTCTACGCTGTACTGTTGTATCTCTCAGCGGTCTGACTCCACCGCAAATCCTATTGTTTTCATCATAACACCCTGCTTGCTTTAATCGTTCAATGTGTTCGTTTATTATTTGAACTAATGGTAATGGTATTTGTAAAGTCCTTATAGATGCTTTGTTTTTGGGCGGTGTTTCTTTATCTCCGGTTTTTAGTCGCTGCGTGATACTGCGAGTAATATCCATTACAAAACCGTTTATGTCTGTAAACTTTAGAGCATGGTTTTCACCCTTGCGGAGTCCCATGTAAAAGGCTATGTTAAAAAATACATAATAATCCCATTCAGATATGCTTTGTGTTTTTTTCTCATGCTCTATAGCGTTTTGTTTTGCTGATTCAATGAATTTTTGGAAATCCTGTGCTGTATAGTAATTCATCTTGTCAATCAAACTCTCTGTGTCTTTGAAAGTCTTTACTTTTGTTACAGGGTTAGTTCCTTTGGGTATATACTCCATTTCGATTGCATAATTTAGTAATGCCCGAAAGTCGCTGTATACTTGCTTTTTTGTATTAAGAGATAACCTTGTAACAACACCTTTTTTTAAGTATGTATGTTTTTCCATTGATAGCTTCCATTCTTTCATATGTTGGACTGTGATTTTATCGATTAACATGTTTTTGAATTTCGGCAGTACATGGTCTTTCATATTGCGTTTAAACTTATCAACGGTTGTTTCTCTTTGTTCATATGTTTTAACGTCTACATACTCACTAAATAAATCCTGCACCGTATATTTCTTTTCGGGTTGCGTTTCGTTTGCAATCATTGTGTTTTCTTGATTCTCAAGCTTCTGTAGTAGTTTTTTAGCAGCATCACTTCCGTATGCAATACGGGTCAAAGCTTTCTTTTTACCATCTCCGGAAGTATAACTCATTTGCACTCTGTACTTTTGCAATCCGTCTTTTTTTATGCCGTCTACTTTATAAATTGGCATCGATACTCTCCTTTCAACGATGCTCAACCTTGTATGATTAGTATACCATATCCACTACTATCATACAAGGTCAAACATGAATTAATTACTGTAATTCCAACGCTTTCAGCTTGTTTCTTCTAGCTTCTAAATCCATAACATCTATACCCCAGACATCATATGCAACTGAGGTATTTACTTTGTACATTCCGTATGATAATTTTTCACGTTTTATCATTTCCTCTCTTGCCAGTTTTTTGAGTTTTGCCGTGGTTGCCGATGACAACCGACCAAATAATATTGTAATTTCCTTATTGCCAAGCTCCGGATGCGAATAAAAAATTTTCAAAGCATTGTCGATACTTGTGATTTGTGGAATATTCATTTGTGCCATGCCTCCTGATAACAATTTCTTTATTAAGTTTTCAAGGTGCATTAAAGTAAAATGTTCATAGTACCCATCCGGGTACAAAAAACACCCCATTTGAGGGGTATTGACTGCCTCCTTCCTTTTTTGGTATAATGTCAAGCATTAGGGGGAATAATTGCTTTTTTGTGATTACCTCCTTTTTTTCATTGCATTATTTCATG
>Ga0123356_10005345_pt1 | contig 13089 bp, 9 predicted proteins | sample TergutEmb28metaG_2_FD_92546 | JGI IMG/M metagenome (GOLD analysis project Ga0123356, IMG submission 92546) | Embiratermes neotenicus P3 segment gut microbial communities from Petit-Saut dam, French Guiana - Emb289 P3 | ecosystem: Host-associated > Arthropoda: Insects > Digestive system > Gut ... | reverse complement strand
GTGTACGGCTCGATGCCGACGTTGGGACTGGCCGAGTCGCCCAGTGCGTCGTCCGACGAGGGAGTGATGTCGAAGTCCATGGTTCTGCCTTTCGTTGAGGAGGTACCCGTCTGATGGTTCCAGAGGGCTGGGTGTTCCCGGCCGTGTGGCAACCGGCGTTTCGCTACTTGTCCAGATACCTCTTGAGCGCCTGGACTTCGGGTTTGGTCATGGTGCGGAAGTTGCTGGTCACAGCGTTGGCGCCGTCCCGCGGTCCCGAGCCCTCGATACAGAAGGGCACGTCGGAGTAGCAGTACACCAGCAGGTACGCGCCAGGCAGCTTTGTGGTGTCGGAGTTGTACGCGTCGGCGAGGTTGAGCACCCACTGAGTGCCCATCTCGTCGTTGTCGGCAGTGCTCCACGTACCAGCATCGGTGAAGCTGATGCCGTTGTCGGTGGAGTTGCGGAACGCGTCGGCTGCGGTCTGCGGGCTCGGCCAGCGGGTGATGTACACCGACCCGCTGTTGGTCCGGCACTCGAACGCGTCGACGTAACCCTCCGGGATGTAACCGGAGACACGGTCGCAGTCGTTGGGGGAGAGGGAGTCCTTGGCCTTGAACGCGTGGAGAGCGGCAGTCTTGCCCGAGAAGTCGGGGCACTCCTGCTCCGAGGACTTGCCGTCCCAGCAGGCGGCTGTCGTCCCAGAGTCGCGCAGGCCGAAGTACCAGACGCAGAACACGGCCACGACCAGGACAACCGCGCCGATCCCCGCACCGACGACGATCGGGGTCTTGCTCGACGACTTCGGCCGCGGGGTCGTCGGACCCATATACGTCGTAGGCGGTTGGCCCGGTCGGTAGCCGCCAGCCTGGCCGTAGCTCGCCGTGGGCGACGGTGGGGGTGGGGGTGTGTGGGTCGGTGGCGGGCTCGCCTGCGTCGGGGGGTAGCCAGGCGAGGTCGGGGGGTAGCTGGAGCCGGCCGGTGGGTAGCTGGAGCCAGTCGAGGGGTAGCCGCCCGACGGTGGTCCCGGGGGTGGTCCGCCAGGACGCCCGCCAGGAGGGCCTCCGGGAGGGCCGCTAGGGCCGCTGGGCGGGTGGCTAGGACCGCTGGGGCCGCTGGGCGGAGGTGTGACCCGCGGCGGCCCGCTGGCCATCTGGCGTGGTGGACCGGCAGGATACGGCTGTCCATGGCTGGGTGCCTGGGGTGCCATCGCCGGCGGTGGTGTCGGTACAGGGGTGGGTGCCGGTGCCGGCCGGGCGCTCTGCTGACGCTGCTGGGCCAGCTGTTGGGCTAGGGCACTGAGCTCGGCCGGGGTCATGACGGCCACCGGGGTCTTGAGAGCGCCGACGGCGACTGCGAGCTTGGGGTCGCCCAGAGGGGCGGTGAGGATATCGGTGACCTTGTGCAGGGCCTGGGCCAGGGCCGGGGTGTAGGCGGTCCCACCGGTCAGGTACAGACCTGCGAGGTTGGTGGTACCCGAGGCCTGCAGGGCCCGGGCGGTCAGGGCCCCGGCGCGTGTCATCGGCTCGGCGATGAGCTCTTCGTACTCTTCGCGGGTGACCGTCAGCGTGGTCTCCTGGCCGCCGACAGTCACACCGATCGGGGCGTTGGTGTGCTCGGACAGGTCCTGCTTGGCCGCACGGACCACGTCCAGCAGCGTCAGGGCTGCACCCAGGTGCTCGGGGGAGGCCAGGGCGGTGACCATGTCCTGGCGCCCGGAGGTGCGCAGCTGGGTCAGGACCCACTGGTACAGCAGGTCGTCCAGGTCGTTACCGCCCAGACGGTCGTCGCCTTCCTGGGAGACGACCAGAAGGTCCTTACCTGGTGCAGGGTCGTCTGTGGTCTGCAGGACGGCCACGTCGCAGGTACCGCCGCCGGTGTCGACGACTGCCACACGCGAACCTGGGGGCAGCGACCCCGGCGAGACGTGGGCGTGCAGGGCCGCGATCGGCTCGGGCAGCAACCGGATCTTGTCGGAGGAGAAACCGGCGATCGTGGCGGCCTCCTGCAGCGCAGACAGCCGTGCACGACCCCAGCGCACCGGGTGGGTCAGCACGAGCCGGTCCGGCTCGGTGCCACCGGCTGCGCGGACCGCACGTTCGTGGACCGCGTTGAGCACGTGCGAGGCGATCTGGGCAGGGCTGACCAGGTCGTCGCCCAGGACCAGAGGCTCTTGGCCCAGCCGGGCCTTGGGCGAGCCGATGAACGTGTCAGGGTGGGTGCGGCGTGCGTTGAGCGCAGCCTGCCCGACCCGCCACTTGCCGTCGGTCACCACGACAGCCGAGGGCATCGTGTCGGAGTTGGGGTCAAGCTTGACCTTCTCCACCCGGCCGTCGGGGAAACGGATCGCTGCCCCCGTGTTCACCGTCCCGAAATCGACGGCCAAGATCCAGCCCGCCACGTCAGTTCTCCTCTTGGTCACAGCCGCCGGTGCACGGCGGCCTCAGTCTTGTCAGGTTCTCGTCAGCAGGCCTGGGACCTGCTGGCTTGGATATGTCGTCAGGACCTGCACAAAGGCACTGGCCGTGGCTGGCGGTCCTGCGCGTCGTGGGCCTCATATGGTCTGCCGGTGCGCGATCAGGGTGAACGAGCGTTCCAGGATGGTGCAGGCCGAGGCCAGCCCTGGTGTGATGGCCAACGACGCGTCCGAACGGGCCTGGTTGACGGACTTGATCGCCTCTTTGCGGATCGTGACGGAGTCGGCGGACGGGCCCAGGCCCACCCGTCGTGCGTCGTCAGGCGCTGAGGTCAGCCGTTCTAGGGTGGCGACCACCGGGTGGCTCGGGGCTGAGTAGCGCAGCTCCTCCCAGGCGTTGAGCTCTGCCAGGGGGTGCAGCTCGGGGGACAGCAACGCCTCGGAGATGGCCTGGGACATCTGCCAGTGCAACGGTCCGGCGGCGTTGGCGACCTGGGTGAGCAGGTTCAGCGCCTGACGTGCCTTGAGCTGGCGGTGGCGGCCGACGTACCGGTCGCGCAGGGCCCGGCGCAGGGCGTTCTCGTTGGACCGGGTCGACAGCCAGTCCGACAGGGCCGCAGACCCTGCTGCGGCCACTTGGCGCCCGTAGCGGATCCCGTAGTCGCCCAGGACGGCTGCGGCAGTGTCGATCGCACGGGCCTGGTCGTCGTCGGGGTAGCGCAGCTCGGCCTCGTCGAGGTTGACCAGCGAGGCCAGGGCTCGGGTGACGTTCTCGGTGACCTGCCCGGTGGCCACCGACTGTGCCATGAGACCTGACACGGGGATCACCGTGGACAGCTCGGCAGCCCGCTGGGCGGCGATCGTCGCGGCGTAGGCACCAGCGTCGTCGAACGGGTCGGTCTGGCCCCACGTACCTGATCCGAACGTGTCGGCATGCGACAGCACGCCGATCGCCGACGACGGTTCGCCGGCCCCGGTCGTGGCACGCCCGGAGACCTCGGTGAAGTCGCGCAGGACCTCCACGTCGTCGGCTCGTGACACGTCGCGGAACACGTAGACCAGGGCGTCGGCCTGCCGTGCTTCGAGCATGGCACGGCGGGTCGCCTCGTCGTTGGCGCTCGTCGTGGTGGCCAGACCGGGGGTGTCGATCAAGGCGAAGTCACGTAGGGCCGACTCCTGGAGGAACACCACCAGGTGCGAGACCTCTGAGGGCGGGTGGCCCACAGAGTCAGGGACCCGCCGGTCGGCCAGGGCGAACTGCTCGATACGCCCGTCGCGCAGGTGCACCTCACCGCGTTCGGGTGCGCCCCACGCGTAGTGGGTGACCATCGAGGTGCACTCGGCCTCGTCGGTGGCCGCGATACGGCGGCCGATGATGGCGTTGACGAGGGTGGACTTGCCAGCCTTCACCCGTCCGACCACCGCCAGCCGCAGGTGAGCGTCGTGCAGGCGGGCCCGGGCCTGGTCGACGCCGGCACGGGCGGGAGTGCCACCGATCATCTCGATCGTGTTGCACAACCGCAGCATGGCGTTGGTCATCGGGTCGTCAGACATCAGGCCTAGGACCCTTCGGTGGTGTCGGCCATCCAGACCTCGACACCTGCCGGACGTACGACACCGTGCGGGCTACGCCACCCGGCGCGGTGCACGACGGCGATCGTCCCGGTCTGGCTGGGGTCTTCGGCAGGGCGGGTTGCCACAGCCTCGTGCACCTCAGGGTCGAACGCGGCGCCGACCATCGCCTCGACCGGTTCGATACCCACGGTGCGCAGGGCACGCAGGACCTGCGTCTGGGCGGCCGGGGTCGTGATGAGGTCGGCGAGGGTGATGAGCTCGGGCACCACAGGTGAGGTGGACGGGTCGACCGGCACCGGTACGACCACAGGCGGGGGAGCAGGGCGGTTACGTCGGCCGAACGCCATGGCGGCCATACCGCCGACGGCGAGGAGGAGGACGACGACCAGCGTCCACGGCAGCACCCCTGTGAGGATGGAGGACGAGGACGAGCCGTCGGCGGGCTGCGGTGATGCCGAGACTGTGACAGTCTCGGTCGGGACAGGTTCGTCGGCCGGGACAGGGGTCACGGTCTCGTCAGGGTCGGGGGCGCTCAGCTCGGGCAGCCCAGGGTGGTCTGTGTGGTCTGGGTCACCGAACGTGTCCGTGGCCTCAGGGTCAGGGCTGGGCAGCCCAGTCCTCGTGGGTTCAGGTTTGGGGTCCACCGTGGAGCTTCCCTCCGTCAGGTCGATGGAAGCCAGGCGTCATGGGCGCAACCGGGCTTCCGCTATAAGAGGCGCCGGGGACGGGGAGATGTTCCCGGCGCACCGAAGATCGCACACCGTAGGTTAGGCCCCTTGTCGCGCTGACGCCAGGACCGTCGCATCGCCAGTGAGGACTCGGGCGGCGTGGACGGCCGCACGCATCAAGGTGGCGCTCTGGTAGCGGTCGGCAGGGTCCTTGGCCATGGCCTTGGACACGATCTGGTCGACCACTGCCGGTACGGCCGGGTTCATCGACGACGCGATCGGTGCTGGGGTGTGCATGTGCTGGTAGATGAGGGTGACTGTGGACGGCGCCACGAAGGGCAGCCGTCCGGTGAGCAGCTCGAACATCAGGCAACCCAGCGCGTACAGGTCGGCGCGGGTGTCGACCGGACCGCCCTGGGCCTGCTCGGGCGACAGGTAGCAGGCCGTCCCGACGACTGCACAGCTCTGGGTGACCTTCGGCAACGACGACCCCATCACCCGGGCGATACCGAAGTCCATCACCTTGACCACACCTGAGCCGGTCACCATGACGTTGGCCGGTTTGATGTCGCGGTGCACCACCCCGGCGGCGTGAGCCACCTCCAGCGCTGCCAGCACCCACTCGACGATCCCCAGCGTCACCGCCAGCGGCGGGGGGCCGTCGCGGACGATATCCCGGACAGTCATGCCCTCGACGTACTCCATGACCATGTACCACAGGTAGGTCCCGTCAGGCTGGGCCTCGACGCCAGAGTCGAGCACGGTGACGATCGCCGGGTGGTCGAGCGTGGCGATGATCTGAGCCTCGCGCCGAAACCGTTCCAGGGTCGACTCGCGTGCCGAGGCGTGCAGGACCTTGACTGCCACAGTACGGCCCAGGTGCAGGTCCTGGGCCACACGGACCTGGGCTGCGGCACCTGACCCGATCGCAGGGCCGAGCTGGTAGCGCCTGCCCAGCACCGGCGGCAGGGTGTCTCGGGTGAGCACCGTCGCTCCTTGGCCAGTCATGACGGTTGGAGAGGTGGAGGCCACCAGGTTGTTCCCAGGTGCTGGGCCTCGTCCATGGTCAGGCGGATCCTTGCTCTGCGAGGGCGTCTGCGCGGATCTTGGCGATAGCGTCCTTGGCGGTCTTCTTCACCTTCGCTGCTTCAGCGATGTCGTGGTCGAGCTCGCGCAGACGGTCGGCGCGCTGCTGGCGGGTCTCGTTGGCGGCCTTCTTGGCGGTCTGCATCTGCTCGCGGATCTGGTTGACCATCTCCTGGAGCTGGTTGTCGAAGTCCTTGCGGACCGTCGAGCGCAGCAGGTCGAAGCTCGACGTGTACGCCCGGGTCAGACGCCGCTGCAGCGTCCCGCGCCGTTCGCGCAGGAACGTCACCAGGTTCTGGCGGCGTTTCTGGTTACCGCGGACCATGATCCCTGCCGGGACCAGGATCCCGGCGCAGGCGACACCGACGAGCGTGACGACCGGCAGAGCCACCGCCCCCACGGCCAGGGTTCCCCCGGCGATCCCGAGCTGGCCGAGCTGGGCAGACAGGCTGAAGCCCATCATCCCGGACATGAACATCGACAGGTCCATGTCGGCGCCCTGGTCCTGGACGTTGGCGCTCAGCGCAGCGACGGCGTCACGCTCAGCGGCCAGGTCCATCATGAGCCGGGGGCTGGGGGCCAGACCGATGTTGGAGTAGAGCCGGTAGATCAGCTCGGCGAAACGCCGGTTCATCCCCTCCATGACGTCGGCCTCGATCATCGCCAGCTCGGCGAGCAGGTCGACGGCCAAGGTGGCCTGCTTCTTCTTCGACGTCCCCCAGCGGTGGTCGTTGATCTGGTCCTGCCAACGGTTGGCGAACTCCTCCAGACGCAGGTCGATCTCGACCTCGAGGTTACGGCGCAGGTTCGAGCAGTCGCGGTCCCAGTCGTAGCGCATGTCGGAGCCCACGGCCTGCAGCGCGGTGAGCTGGGCCTCCTTGGCCGTGAGCTCAGCCAGGTCCACCTCGTCGCCGGTCGATGCCTGGCGGTCGCCCTGGAGCTTGGACACGACCGGTTCCATCAAGGCGATCGCCTGGGTGAGCGCCTGGATGACGGGGCCGTTGGACGCGGTGCCCATGAGGCCGGTCACGGTGGCGACCAGCTCGTCGATACCGCTGCGGGCCCGTGCCCGGGCTGCCACGTGCTCAGGCAGGCTGGCAGCGGCCGCAGCGTCGTTGGCGCTGATCCCCACGACGTGGACCCCGGCGAACTGGCCGCCGCGGGTGGCCAGGGACCGGCGGGTGTCCTCGACCCGGTCCTGCCAGTTGCGCGACAGGTCGGTCTTGTTCACCGCGACGACCACAGCCTCGACCCGGTGGGCGCACGAGCCCAGGAAGTCCAGCGCCGGGGTGGTCATCGGCGCAGTGACGTCGGTGACCATCACCAGCACCGACGCGGTCTCGGCCTGTGAGATGGCCATACGGGCGTGGGCCTCGTTGAGGCCGCCGGAGCCGGGTGTGTCCACGACCATCACACCAGGCATCAGGCCAGACTCGACTGCGACGGTGGCACCGAGCACCGGGACGGCTTCTGGGCCCGAGACGTGGGCGCCGTCGATATGCACCCAGTCGGTCAGCTCGGAGGTGTTGACCAACCGGGGGCCCGAGGCCAGCTGGATCTTCGCCCGTCCGATCGGCAGCTCAGGGGTCGGGGGGACGAACGTCAGGTAGGTACCGGTCGTCTCCCCGTTACCCACCGGCGACAGGTTCGGCGTGTCGACGAGCACGTTGACCAGGCTGGACTTACCGCGCCCGACCTCCCCGACGACGACCACCGACGGCAGTGCCCGCATGGTGCGGTTCATCTGCTCCATCACCTGGTCGAGGCTGGCGGTGGTGGACTTGGCCTTGAGGAAGGCGCGCACGTCCCGGAAGGCGGACTGCGCGACCGCGGGCACCGGGGCACCGAGCGGGCGGCGGCCCGCCTTGGCCGGGTCAGAGGTAGTCATCGGGATCTGCGTAACCTGGGTTCTCGTAGCTGGTGTAGCCCGGGTTGTCGTCGAACCCTGGCGTGTCGTCATCGTACGGCGTGTCGAGCGTGTCGCCGACCACGACGTCGTCCGCGTCGTCCGTGTCGGTGTCGGTGTCGACGACTGCCGCGAGGTCGTCGTCGAAGTGCGGGTCGTAGGAGTGCAGATCGCCTTCACCGGGCAGGATAGAGGCGTTGGGCTCGGCCCACGGGTCGAAGGCGTGGGCCAGCGCAGCGCTCCAGACCTCTGCTGGAGGCTCTGGCGGATCGCCGAGGATGCGTTCGTCTTCTGTCATGTGGTTCATCTCAGCTATCTTTCTATCTTGAAGTCTCTGCACGATCGGGTCTGCCTAGGACACTATGTCTACAGCAACCACCCGACGCGACGCGTCTCACGGGAGAACGAACTTCGTGGCCATGCCATCTGACAGTGACCTGCTCCGCAGGGCGTGCTCGGGCGACCAGATCGCGTTCGAGGAGCTGGTCTCCCCCCACCGTCGTGCTCTGTGGGGTGTGTGCCTGCGGATCACGGGCGACCACTACCTGGCCGAGGACGCTCTGCAGGACGCGCTGCTGGCAGCCTGGCGCAACCTGGACCGGTTCCGTGGGGACTCGGCCGTGTCGACCTGGCTGTACCGCATCGCGTCGAACGCAGCGCTGGCGCAGGTGCGACGTCGTCGGGAAGAAGCCGTGGACGCCGTCCCCGAGACGGCCGACGAGTGGGCCGATCCCCAGCACACCTTCGCCGAGCGCGACCGTGTGGCAGAAGCGCTGCGGCATGTGCCGCCGGACTTCCGTGAGGCGCTCGTCCTGCGTGAGTACGGTGACTTCACCTACGAGCAGATCGCGGCCCACCAGCACGTCGGCGTGCAGACGGTCAAGAGCAGGCTCAACCGTGCACGCGCTGCTCTGCGTGCGGCGCTGGCTGAGTCCTGACATAGGTCCCAACTCCTTCTGGTCGGTGTGCCCCCTTGGATGGTCTGCGGGGGTCGTTTGTTCCTGTCCGGCGGGTTCGCCGACCGTGGCGGTCGGGTGATGTTGCGTTACCGGCTAGGTGACCACAGGGGTGTCGTGGGCCTGGGCGTGGGGTGGTTGGTGGGGGTGTACGTGGTGGGGCTGTTCGGTGTGAACGTGGGCACCCTGGTCGGGCGGTCTGTGCGGTCCCACGGCAGGTCGGTCCGGTCGAACGGGTTGGTCGGCTCGGCAGACTGTGTGGGCTCGGGAGTGCTCTGCGTGGCCTCGGTGCTCTCCGGCGTGGTCACGACGGTCTCAGGAGGGTTGCCTTCTTCGCGGTCGGACTGCAACGCGACGACCACCACGGCGGCGAGGATGGCCACGACGATCACGGTGGCGACGGCAATCACGATGGCCACCACCGCGCGGTTGGGACCTCTGGGCCCTGCCTCCGCAGCCCCCGGCGGTGCGTAGGAGCCCGGCATCGACGGTGCGACGCCGTTGGGGGCATAGCTCGGCGTGTGGACCGCAGCCTCAGCGGGTGTGAACACGGTGGTGGCTGCCAGGCCGTCGGTGGGCGGCGCAGGAGCCGGGGCCGATGGTTCAGCGGCAGGCGCAGACGGCTGGGCCGGTGGTTCGCCAGCCGGTGGTGGCGTCTGGGCTGGTGGCGTTGGGGCTGGTGGGGTCTGGGCTGGTGGCGGCATCGGGGCTGGTGCCGGTGTCGGGCCTGGTGGCTCAGGTGGCAGCACAGCCGCAGGTGGCGGTACGTCCGGCGACCCTCCCAGGGGTTTGGGCGGGATCATCGCCTCGGTCGCCGGGCCCTCGTCAGGTTCTCCAGCAGTGGGCTGGTCTTGGTCGTCGCGCACGTTCAACGCCTTCCGCGAGATGCACAGCTGTCGGGTGAGGGATGCAGATCGCTCGATGATGACGATAGCGGCATTACCGCCTGCTGTGAGAGCAAGGTCGGTCGTGTCTGGGCGACGGGCATCTGGTCCTCCGGTGGCAGTAAGAGCCGGAGGTTCGATGCGCCGGACGCTGCAGTTGTTCCCCCCGTCGACAAATCCCACCCTCTTGGGTGTGTGTGAGCCCGACGAGGTTCACACAGGCATGGCAGGATCTTCCCGTGACTGCGCAGCCGTCGGAGGCTCTTGTGCGCCTGGCGCACGAGTACTCCATCTCCCATGAGTACGTGAACCACGCCGGCCAGCGCGTGCACGTGTCGACCCAGACCCTTGTGGGGGTGCTGGCGGCCCTCGGGGTCGACGCCTCCACACCGCAGCAGGTGGACAAGGCCCTGGCCCACCGCACCGACGACCGTTGGCGCCAGACCCTGCCGCCGGTCGTCGTGCTCACGCAGGGCAAGAGCGCCCGGCTGCCGGTGCACGTGGCACAAGGCGACCCGGTGATCTGCTGGGTCGACCTGGCCGACGAGACCGGGGGCAGCAGGGTCGACCTGGTCCAGGCCGACGTGGCCACCAAACCGCGGCAGGTGGACGGACGGATGGTCGCGCGTGCCTCGTTCGACCTGCCCACGGACCTGCCGCTGGGGTGGCACGAGGTGTGCGCCACAGGCCCTTCGGCCCATGCCCGGTCCACGCTCGTGGTCGTCCCGCGCCAGCTCGAGCTTCCTGAGCCTATGGCCGACACCCGGGTGTGGGGGCTGATGACCCAGCTGTACTCGGTGCGCTCGGAACGGTCGTGGGGTCTGGGGGACTTCTCGGACCTGGCCGAGCTGGCGTACGCCGGCGGCAAGATGGGTGCCGACTTCGTCCTGATCAACCCGGTGCACGCCGCCGAACCGGTCGTGCCGATCACCCCCAGCCCCTACCTGCCGGTGACCCGCCGTTTCGTCAACCCCATGTACGTCCGCGTGGAGGACATCCGCGAGACGGCGTACCTGTCGTCGGCGGACCTGGCGCTGGTGGAGTGGGCCGGAGAGCCTGCCAAGGCGTTGAACACCGACCCGGGCCCCATCGACCGTGACGCGGTGTGGACCGCCAAACGGGCCGCCCTGGAAGTGGTGTTCGCGGTGAGACGGTCCCCGGCGCGCCAGGCCGAGCTGGACCGGTACGTCGCCGACGAGGGACAGGGTCTGAGCACGTTCGCCTTGTGGTGCGCCCTGGCCGAGCACTTCGCCGAGTCCGGGTCGCCGTGGCCCCAGGAGGTACGTGACCCGTCCAGCCCGCAGGTGGCCGCTCTGCGCGCCCAGCTGGCCGAACGGGTCGACTTCTACACCTGGCTCCAGTGGGTCGCCGACGAACAGCTCGCCGCCGCCCAGAAAGCCGCCGTGGACGCCGGTATGGTCCTGGGCATCATGCACGACCTGGCTGTCGGGGTGCACAAAGAAGGCGCCGACGTGTGGTCGTTGGGCAAGGTGCTGGCCTCGGGTGCGACCGTCGGGGCGCCCCCTGACATGTACAACCAGCAAGGTCAGGACTGGGCGCAACCGCCGTGGCACCCTGACGAGCTGGCCCGCCAGTCGTACCGCCCGTACCGCGACATGCTGCGTACGGTCCTGCGCCATGCAGGGGCTGTACGTCTGGACCACGTCCTGGGGCTGTTCCGCCTGTGGTGGATCCCCTCGGGGAACAAACCCTCCGACGGCGCGTACGTGCGCTACGACCACGACGCCATGGTCGGCATCCTCATGCTCGAGGCCCAGCGTGCAGGGGTTGTGCTCATCGGCGAAGACCTCGGCACCGTCGAGGGCTGGGTCGTGGACTACCTGGCCGACCGGGGGATCCTGGGGACCGGGGTGCTGTGGTTCGAGAGCGACAACGGTCGTCCGCGTCCGCCTGAGCAGTGGCGTCGTATGCAGCTGACGACAGTCACCACCCATGACCTGCCTCCCACGGCCGGCTACCTCGCAGGCGAGCACGTGGCCCTGCGCGAACGTCTGGGCCTGCTCACCGAACCGGCCCCTGTGGTCCGTGCCCGTGCCGCCGCCGAACGTGACGCAGTGCTGCGCACGCTGCGCGACCGTGGCCTGATCGCCGAAGGTGCGTCTGAGCGGGCCATCGTCGAGGCCATGCACCGCTACATCCTCGACACCCCGTCGGTGCTCATCGGTGTGTCCCTGGCCGACGCGGTCGGCGAACGTCGTGCCCAGAACCAGCCTGGGACCGACACCGAGTACCCGAACTGGAAAGTTCCCCTGGCCGACTCCTCGGGCAACCTCGTACCTGCTGACGACCTCATGTCCAACTCACGTCTGCGCTCGCTGACCGACATCATGAACGGTGGATGAGCCAGCGTCAGCCGCGCAGGTTGGGCTCAGCCGCGTAGGTCGGCCTTCTGGGCGACGGTGGCACGACGGGCAGCGTCGCGGCCTTCCAGGACGATCCGCCGCAGGGCTGCGGGCGCCTCACGGTGGTCGGTGAGCCAGGTGTCGGCGGCGGCGACGACGTCGAGGTCTGCGACACCGACCAGGGGCAGGGGGAACAGACCCTCGGCGATCGCCTGGGCGGGCTCAGAGCTGCGGGTGGCCCACACGTCGGTGAGGGCGTCGAAGTAGCGCGGGACATAGCCGACGAGCAGCTCGGTGTCCCAGGTGCGCATGAAACCCTCGATCGTCGCGGTCTGCTGGGCGTTGGTCAGCAGGCCCTGGTCGACGACCGAACGCCATGCCCGAGCCTTGGCGTGGACGGTCGGGACAGCGGCACGGGCCAGCGCGGCGGCGCGCACCCCGGTGGCTGACGGGTCGCGGTGCTGCTCGTCGTCGATAGCGGCCTCGGTGGCGCGCCCGGCGGCGACCAGGCCGGTCAGGACCTCCCAGCGTAGGTCAGGGTCGAGGGTGATCCCCGGGACGGCCCGTCTGCCTGCCAGGAGGTCAGCGAGCCAGTCCACGGCGTTGGCCCGGCGGACGTGCCGGCACACAGCGCGCAGGCACTGGTGGCGGATGTCGGCGTCGATCGTGGTGTCCCCGACGAGCTCGACCAGCCGTGCCACGAGCGCACCGGCGGCCCCTGGACGTCGTTGAGGCGGGATCCACATGGTCAGCGCGGTGGTGACCTGCCTGAACATCAGCAGCACCTGGCTGGAGTCGCGTTCGGTGGCGACCTGCTCGGCCACGGAGGTGACGAAGGTGGTCGGCGGGACCTCACCGTCACGGGCGGCGTCCCACCACATCGACCACACCAGGGCACGGGTCAGCGGGTCGTCGAACGTGTGGCGCGAGGCCATGGCTGCACGCATGGACGACAGGTCCAGACGTACCTTGGTGTAGGCCAGGTCGTCGTCGTTGAGCAGCAGAACGGTGGGGCGTCGGCGTCCGACAGCCTGCGGGACGTCGGTGCGCGCACCGACCACGTCCAGCTCGGTGCGCCAGCTGCGCTGCAGGGCGCCGTCGACCAGGTCGTACCCGGCGACGGCCAGACGGTGCGGGGGCAGCTCGGCGTCCTCGTCGCCCTCCCGGGTGTGCAGCAGCGCCAGCTGTTCGATCGTCGCACCCGAGGCCACCAGCTCAGGGGCCAAGGTCCCCACCCCGGGACGTTGCAGCCACAG
>Ga0123356_10005344_pt1 | contig 13093 bp, 10 predicted proteins | sample TergutEmb28metaG_2_FD_92546 | JGI IMG/M metagenome (GOLD analysis project Ga0123356, IMG submission 92546) | Embiratermes neotenicus P3 segment gut microbial communities from Petit-Saut dam, French Guiana - Emb289 P3 | ecosystem: Host-associated > Arthropoda: Insects > Digestive system > Gut ... | reverse complement strand
ATTATCAACAAGCATCACGCGGTCGAAGCTAACTTGCGACCCCTCTTCAGCTTTGAGGCGATGAACAAAGAGTTTCATCTCTTTTTCAATCTTAAACTGTTGCCCTGCTATTTCTACAATTGCATACATGATAATAATTTAAGTGTTAAACATTTTTTTTGGGCGGCAAAAGTATAAAAAAAACAATATAAAAATAAAACATATATACTTTTTCATTTACTTCTGCGTTTTTTATAAGTATTAAACCTTAAAATTATTAAATAAAAATTATCCGCTATAGACTAAATATATATGAGACAACTTGTTATCACTAAATCCATCACCAATCGTGATGGAGCTTCTCTTGACCGATACCTGGCTGATATTGGTAAAGAAGGATTAATCTCAGCTGAAGAAGAAGTAGAATTGGCGCGTCGTATTAAACAGGGCGACCAGGAAGCGCTGGCAAAACTTACCAAAACAAATCTTCGTTTTGTGGTTTCTGTAGCCAAACAGTACCAAAATCAAGGATTAGGACTGCAAGACTTGATTAACGAAGGAAATTTGGGCTTAATTAAAGCAGCGCAACGTTTTGATGAAACGCGCGGCTTTAAGTTTATCTCTTTTGCTGTGTGGTGGATTCGTCAAGCCATTCACCAAGCGATTGCCGATCAGTCGAGAATTGTGCGGCTGCCTCAAAATCAGGTAGGTACTATCAACAAACTAAAAAAGGAGATTGCCAAATTAGAGCAAAAGTTAGAGCGGCCTCCCACCATTGAAGAGATTGCCCACGTGATGGATCTTCCCGAATATAAAGTGGTGGAGCTGTTGCGCATGAACACGCACTCCCAATCTATGGACGCCACTATTTCGCCCGATGAAGATACCAAGTTTATTGATACTTTCATTAGCGCCACCAACGAAGCTACCGATCAAACATTGATTCAGGAATCAATGAATCAGGATGTTGAAAAAATATTGTCTGTACTGCCCGAACAAGAGCGTGATATTCTCCGGCTATGCTTTGGAATTGGTGAACCCCACGAATATACGCTGGAAGAGATTGGAAACATGTTTGACATTAGCCGTGAACGGGTACGCCAAATTAAAGAACGCGCATTGAAAAGATTACGTGCCGAGCAAAAAGCATTGAAAAATAAAACTTTAGCAAATACTTTTTATTCTTAAAATAGAAATTCCTTGAAAAAAATCCTGATTGTGGATAAAGTTCACCCCTATCTTGCAGAACACTTTGCAAGTAAGGGCTATTTGTGTGAAACAGTTCTGCAAATATCTTATAATGATTTTATTGAACTTGATGATGAATATACGGGATTGGTAATTCGCAGTAAGTTTGAGGTGGATAAAAATGCTATTTCCTCTAAAAGCAATCTCAAATTCATCATCCGTATTGGTTCAGGAGTAGAACATATTGACACACAGTTTGCTAAAGCAAAAGGCATAAAAGTAATAAGCACCCCTGAGGGCAATGCTTCTGCCGTGGCAGAACATTGTTTGGGTATGCTCATCGCCGCGCTTAAAAAGATTCCCACCGCCAACAGCGAAGTGAAAAACGGAGAGTGGCTCAGAGAAAAAAACAAAGGCACAGAGATCTCTTCGCAAACGGTTGGCATTATTGGATTTGGGCATACAGGAAAAGCATTTGCCAGATTGCTGTCTGTTTTCGGATGCAAAATATTGGTTTACGACAAATTTAAAAGCGGATTTCAGGAAACTTATATTGAAGAAGTTGCGTTAGATGATTTGCTGCAACGCGCCACTGTTATCTCATTACATATTAACTATCTTCCCGAAAATCATTACTTCATAAATAAAACCTTGCTACAAAAGGCTCAGCAGCAACCTGTTTTTATCAATACTTCTCGTGGATTAGCCGTAAATACGGCAGACCTGATTTTTGCATTAGATGAAGATTATATCTCATTTATTTGTTTGGATGTTTTGGAATATGAAAACGTTAACCTGCAAATCCCACCCAAAGCAGCGTGGAATGACGCGCTACTGAGGTTAGCTTCAAATAAGCATGTGTTGCTGACGCCACATACGGCAGGGCAAACGGTTGATGCAGAACTGGGGCATGCGAAGATTGCGGCAGAAAAAATGCTTTCTATTGTTGTGGCTCAAATGTCGGTCGAAAATGTTGTTGAAGCTCTTCGGCACATTCGCCGCCACTGAGGAAGAGATTGAAAAAATTGCCGAACAAATTACCGTATGAATAATCTTTGGTGGAAGAACGCTTGCCGATTTAAGGTTAATTGAAAAAAATGTTATTTTGCACTGCAAAAAAATAATAATGAATTATGGAGATGGATACAACATATAAAAAACTATTCTTCTTTGCAGGGTTCCTTTCCCTGATGCTATTGTCAACCTACAGCCAGAGCGAGGATAACAGCATGAAGCTGTTAAAAGAATTGCAAACGGCGATTGACAAAAACGAGCACCGTTTTGATATTTTAGAAAAAAAGATTGACGACGTGCTTTGGTATCATCGTGTTGGAGATATTGCTTTTATTGACAAAGTGATTATTGTGGGTCCGCCTCCGGCAAATGAAAAAAATACTACGCTGGGCTTCAATAATCCTTTGAAGTTTAATGCCTACGTTTTCATTCCGAAGAAAATAGACGTCAATGAAAAATATCCGCTTATTGTTTTAGGGCATGGCGGGGTTCATGCTAATTTCACCACATACCATACACATATTATAAGAGAACTGATGGCGCAGGGCTATATCGTTGTTGCGCCAGAGTACAGAGGCAGTACCGGCTACGGAGAATCGTTCTGGAAAAATATTGACTACGGCGGACTTGAAGTGCAAGACTGCGATGCAAGTCGCGAATATATGATTGAAAACTACAGTTTTGTGGACAAAAACCGTGTAGGAGCAGTAGGCTGGAGCCACGGCGGGTTGATTAGTTTAATGAGCGTGTTTCAATACCCGGAAAACTACAGCGTTTGTTTTGCCGGCGTACCGGTTTCCGATTTGGTGGCACGCATGGGGTATCAGGAGGAAGGATACAGTAAACTGTTTTCTGCTGATTATCACATTGGAAAAACGGTAAACGAGGATCCCGAAGAGTATCGCCGCCGCTCGCCCGTTTGGCACGTGGAAAAACTGAATACGCCACTCCTGATTCATACGAATACCAACGACGATGATGTGCATGTGCTGGAAGTAGAAACGTTGATCCGCGCTTTACAGGCTGCCGAAAAGGAATTTGAGTATGAGATTTATAAAGATATTCCCGGCGGACACTCTTTCGACCGGATTGACCCCAAACAATCTCGTGAAATACGCTTGAAAATATGGACGTTCCTTGCAAAATATCTCAACCCGCCTGCTCCGATGAAAAATTTGAAGGAGATGGAGAGGGCAGCGTATGTGGTGGTTAGTGATTAGTGATTAGTGGTTAGTGATTAGTGGTTAATGGTTAAAGGTTAATGGTTAGTGGAAAAAAATATACGAAAATAAAACTATAATGGAAAAAATTCTTAATTTCGCGCTCGGAAATCTTTTATAATAGACAAAATTCCCATGATAAATTTACCGGATTTTAAGCATGAAATTATCTTCGCTTCTTCTGAAAAAAACGTTTCCTATCAGATAAACAAAGCGTTAAAAGAAGGTAAAGTAAGAAAAATTGCCCCCCGAATTTACACAACGAACTTGCATGATGCAGATGAACATATCATTAAACGTCATTTTTTAGATATTATCAAATGGCGCTTCCCTAATGCGATCATTACGCATCGAAGTGCATTGGAGTTGCGCCCAACAGAAACCGGAAACTTTTTTCTCACAGGCAATTACACTAAAAAGATTACAGACTTCAAAGGAATTGTAATTCATGTAATGGAAGGGAAACCTGCATTAACATCAGATCTAAATTTGGGCGGCATTTATATTTCATCCGAATGGAGATGGATGCTTGAAAATATGCAAATTTCAAGAAAAAAGGGGAGTGAGGCAAAAATATTTTCCATTGATTATATTGAAGACAGGTTAGAAAAAATTATTCTTAGAGAAGGCGAAGCAGGCATTAATAATTTTAGAGAAAAAGCACGAGAGGTAGCCAAACAGTTAAATTTCAACCCTGAATTTGAAAAGCTAAATGCCATTATTTCAGCTTTGTTAAATACCCATTCGGCGAAAGTTTTAAGATCCGAACCTGCTAAGGCAAGAGCCGCAGGAATGCCATACGATTCACAACGAGTTGAATTGTTTGCAATTCTTTACAATAAATTGAAAGATTGCTATTTTCACGAACGAACTGATAGAAATACGTCTGAAGAATCTTTTCGATTATTTTCTTTCTTTGAAGTTTATTTTTCAAACTACATTGAAGGAACACGTTTTGTGGTTGAAGAGGCAAAAAAAATGGTTGATACAGGCATTTCTATTCCAAAGAGAATAAAAGACTCGCACGATATTTTAGGAACATTTCAAATTGTATCAAACAGTTACGAAATGCGTTTAACTCCTGAAACTCCTGATGATTTGTTGAATATTTTGAAACGTCGCCATTTGATCATAATGTTGGGCAGAGCAGATGAGGTGAATGCAGGGATGTTTAAAACTCAAAATAACAGAGCCGGAAATACAGAATTTGTGGACTTTACTTTAGTGGAAGGAACGTTAAGACAAGGATTCAAATATTACGCTGCTTTAACCGACCCTATGGCAAAAGCTGTGTTTATGATGTTTATGATTTCGGAAATACACCCTTTTACGGATGGTAACGGCAGAATATCGCGAATTATGGGAAATGCTGAGTTGTATAAAAGCGACCAATCGCGCATCATCGTACCCACAGTGTTTAGAGAAGATTATTTATTATCATTAAAAAAATTTACGAACCGAAGAGAACCGGATACATTTATTCGCGTAATGGACAAACTTCAACATTTTTCAAGTAATATTTTTGGTGAAAATTTTGACGAACTCAATAGCTATTTCAAAGCAACAAATGCTTATAAAGAACCTTCGGAAGGTAAGTTAATAATGATTGAACGTAAATAGTTGTATATTAGACTTGTTACATAAAAACACCTATGCAATGGAACAAAATTTAATGAAATATACCTATGCAATGGAACATTTTTTAACAAAAAACACCTATGCAATGAAACAAATGATATTTTTGCGCGGATAAAATGGGAACATTATGTTTGAACGTAGCATAGAAAAGAAATTAGAACAGTGGGCTAATAATAAATGTCGCAAACCGCTTGTGTTGCGTGGCGCCCGCCAAGTAGGTAAAACGACTATTGTGAATCGTTTTGCCCAAAAATTTGAAAATTACCTTCCACTAAATTTGGAAAGAGTAGAAGCTGTAAAGCTTTTTGAGTCAACTGATGACGTGAAGAGTTTGCTTCCTTTACTTTTTTTGTATTGCAATGTGCAACGTTGTGAAGGGCGAACGTTACTTTTTATTGACGAAATTCAATACTCGCCTCACACAGTATCTCTGCTTCGTTATTTTTATGAAGAATTGCCTGGAATTCACGTAATTGCAGCAGGATCGCTTTTGGAAACAGTACTTGATAGACATATATCTCTTCCGGTGGGACGTATTCAATACATGGCGCTGCATCCTTGTTCTTTTATTGAGTTTTTGAATGCTACCGGTGAAAAGCGTTTTTTAGAACCAATATCTAATGCCAATTTGCCGGATGTATTCCATAACCATTTAAATGAGCTGTTTAGAACTTACTCACTCATAGGAGGAATGCCTGAAGTGATATCTCAATATGCTGCTGAAAGAGACTTTACAGTGCTTGATGATATTTACAACACTCTATTTACTGCATATAAAAACGACGCTGAAAAATATGCTAAAAATAACTCACAACGAGCGGTAATCAGATACATACTTGAAGAAGGTTGGGCTTTTTCGGGCGAAACAATTTCTTTGGGAGGATTTGGAGGTTCTCCTTATCAAGCACGTGAAACCGGTGAAGCATTCAGAATGTTGGAAAAAGCCATGTTGCTTGAATTAGTGTATCCGTTAACAAGCGCTTTGATGCCTATGATTTCAGATTTGAAAAAAAAACCAAAACTTTTTTGGTTTGACTCCGGATTAGTTAATTATGCGGCAAACATCAGAAAAGAGTTTGTTATTAAAAGCGATTTGATGGATACATGGAGAGGAAAAGCATCTGAACAGATGGCTGCACAAGAATTAAAAGCGCTCTCAACTGTGGTAGAAGCAAAACGTAACTTTTGGGTTCGTGCCAAACGAGGAAGTACTGCCGAAATGGATTTGATTTACTTGTTTGATGGAAATATTATTCCAATTGAAGTCAAAAGCGGACATAATGCGCATCTAAAATCATTGCATCAGTTTATGGATGAAGCGGTGCATGATATTGCCGTTCGAATATGGACAGGGAAATATGCTATTGACGAAGTTAAAACACAATACAATAAAACCTTTAAACTTATAAACCTTCCTTTTTATATGATTTCGGCATTACCTGTTATTTTGAAAAAAATATAATTTCGCACGCTGTTAATTAAAACCCATTTAATATGAAAAAACATTACATTTTTATTATTGCATTTCTATTCATTTTCTCATTAGTGTCTTTTGCACAGACCGAAGGGGACACACAAAAGGATGATCAAACCGTTGAGAAAAAAGAAAAAAAGAAAAAAGAAAAAAATCCTGATGGCATACGAACCGGCTGGACTTTTGGAATATTACCCAGCGTGGCATTTGATGCCGACCTGGGGTTTCAGTACGGCGTATTGTCGAATGTGTATTACTTCGGCGATGGCTCAACTTATCCCGATTATATGCACTCCTTCTACGTTGAAGCCGCTTATACCACAAAACGTTACGGCTTATTCAGGTTCTCTTACGACTCAAAGTATCTTATTCCAAAACATCGCTTTTCGTTTGATGCCACCTATATTCCCGATGCCATGAGCGACTTTTTGGGCTACAACGGATTTCCGTCAGTTTATAATGATGAGTGGCGTAATGACAAGAAATATAAAGATCAGGGGTATAAAACACGCGCATTTTACAAGTACAGACGCGACTTGCTGCGTATCGCCGCCGATGTTCAAGGTACTATTGCAGGGAATTTGAAATGGGCTGCAGGGTTGGGCATGCTTGGCTATTGGACAGGAAGTGTTAATATTGACAGGATAAATAACTATACTAAAAAAGAAGACAAAAAATTGCCTGACGATATTGAAGGTTTGTACGAAAAATATGTGAAATGGAATATTATTAAAGATGGTGAAAAGGATGGAGGAATTCACCCTTACTTGAGAGGCGGTTTGGTATATGACAGCCGCAATAAACAGGCAAATGCTTCCAAAGGGATGTATGCCGATGCGTTCTTTACCTATTCAGGCGCTTTTGGAAAAGCATCTCGTTATAATAACTTGAAATTCAATGCTGTGTATCAGCATTATGTGCCGGTTTATAAAGACTGGATCACTTTTGCTTACCGTGCGGGAGTGCAATTGCTGGTTGCCGGAACTTCTCCTTACTATATGGATAGCTATTTGAATGTGCTTTATTATCAACGGGTACTGTATGAAGCAGTGGGCGGCGCCAATTCCGTGCGCGGACTCATTAGAAACAGAGTGCTTGCAGATGGCTTTGGATATGCAACCGCCGAATTTCGCTTTAAAGTGGTGAAATTCAATATCAAAAAAGAACAGTTCTATATTGCGTTTAATCCTTTCTGCGACATGGGAATCGTGCTACAACCCAATAAATTAAATAAACAAGAAGTATTAGATAATATTTTTCTGTACGACCGCGACTTCTTACGTGAAGGTAATAATGTGAACGATTATATCAATTTTGATGGGAAGATATACAAGCCTCACTTCGGAACCGGTATCGGAATGAAAATTGCCATGAATGAAAATTTCATTCTCTCTGTGGATTGGGCAATGCCGTTAAACAAACAAGATAACCCAGGCATGGCAAACATCTATATTAAAATGGGGTACCTGTTTTGATAAATATATGGAGGAGAAATAATTCAAAAAAAAAATGCACATTTGCACCAGTTTATGATGCGTCTTTCAATTATTTCCTGCTTTTGTAAAATCTTGTGCGTTTTTCTGCTTTCAGTTAGCCATTTATGTGCGCAAACCTCTTATAACAAATTGGGGTTTGTAAGGAATCAGGAAGTAGAAGTAAAAAAAAATAACACAACCCTTCTTTACCCTTGGGCAGGCGGTATCAACTCCGTCTATTTTTCGGAAATTGATTTGAATTTGGACGGTATTTTAGATTTTATTGCTTTTGAAAAACACGGAAATAGAATCCTTCCATTTCTTAACAAAGGCACAAACACAAACCCTGTATTTGTGTATGCCCCTGAATATAAACACTGTTTTCCCGAACTGCACGATTGGGTAGTTCTGAAAGATTTTAACAACGATGGTAAGGCAGATATTTTTACCTACGGACTGGGTAGCGTGCGTGTTTTTGAAAATGTTGCCAATCAGGAGCTTACTTTTAAGTTGGTTGCCGATCCCGTCAAATCGAATTATTATGGGAATGAGGTCAATATTTATGCTTCGCCGGACGATTATTTGGGTATCGCAGATATTAACGGTAACGGAAAATTAGATTTGCTCAATTTTTGGGTGCTGGGTAAATTTGTACATTTTCAGAAAAATATTTCACAAAACAATGAATTTTTTAAGTATGAATTAGCCGATGAATGTTGGGGAAAATTTTCAGAAGCCGCAGATAACAACGAAATTACGCTGTTTACGGGTTGTAATAAAAAAAATGACACAGGCAATCCGAAACATGTTGGCTCCTCTATTTTTTTGTTCGATTTTAATGGAGATGGTTTGATGGATATTGTGATTGGCGATGTGGATTTTCCCGGATTGAAACTCTTGATTAATGGCGGAACGACAGAGGAAGCGTTGATGGTTTCGCAAACAGATGATTTTCCAAATGCGCAACATCCTGTACATCTTTATTCTATGCCCGCAGTTTCTACCATGGGTTTTTGGAACGCAGAGAAACCCGACCTCTTTGCTTCTCCGTCCGACCCTTCACTTACTAAATCGGAGGATCTTCATTCCGTGTGGCGCTATCGTTATGATAAACAGATAGAAGACTATGTGTTAGACACCAAGGCATTTCTACAGGAAGATATGATGGATGTGGGTAGCGGCGCTACACCGGTATTGTTTGATTGGGATGGCGACGGGCTTTTAGACTTGTTTGTTGCCAATTACGGCAGTTTCGACAGCGCAAGCTTTCATCAAGGCATCTTAAAATCGCATTATTCTTCTTCCATCACCTATTATAAAAATGCAGGCACTAAGAACAATCCAAGGTTTGAATGGGTTACCTCCGATTTCGGCGACTTGAAAAAGTATGGATTTTTAGCATTATACCCCACTTTCTCCGATTTAACAGGAGACGGTAAGACCGATCTTTTATGTGGAAGCAGCGATGGTACGTTGCTGTTTTTTGAAAACACAGCGCCATTTGGCGAACTGCCGCAGTTTAAAACTCCGGTTGCCAATTACCAAAATATCAAAGTGGATGCCTTTAGCGCCCCACAACTTTTTGATATCAGCAAAGACGGAAAATTAGATTTAGTGGTGGGAAACAGAAGAGGCACATTGTCTTATTATCAAAATACAGGAACGGATAATAACACTGATTTTCAACTTATTACATCAAGTTTTGGCAATGTGGATGTGCGCGACCCCAATATCTCCTATTTTGGCTATTCAACCCCGCATCTATTTCGGTATCAGGATGAAACTTTGCTGATTTGCGGAAACGAGCAGGGCAATCTCTTTCTTTTCTCAAATATTGATAACAATCTTGCCGGCGCATTTACTTGTTTGGAGAAAATTTCAGAAACCATTCAAAACAAAGCATCTAAAATAGCTGAAGGTATCCGGGTGTCAGCCACTATAGCCGACCTCGACAGCGACACCAAACCCGATCTGATCGTGGGCAACTGGGCAGGCGGCGTAGCTTATTTCAAAGGAAGCGAACCGGTTGAAAATAATATTGTTGAAACACAATGGCAGAAGTTTTTGGTTTATCCAAACCCAACGACGGGAGCATTGAGAATTTCCCCCGCTGGCGGGGAATTAAGGAGGTGGAACAATGGAGAATATTCTCCTTCAAATTTTGAAGGGGTGGACGGCGAAGCCGGACGGGGTAGTTTAATAGAGCATGTTGAAATATTTGATGTTTACGGCAGAAAGCAGAAGGCAGAAGGCAGAAAGCAGAAAGCAGAAATGAACATGGAAATTGATATTTCACTGTTGCCGGCAGGGGTTTATTTTTTACGGATTGGGGAACAAATGGTTAAGGTGGTTAAGCTATGAAAAAAACAAAAACTATCCACCAGACAAAATTTAGATTTTCAAGATTTATTCACATTTTTTTTGAAATTTCAATATTTTTGCCCAAAATTTTTCTACTATGTATATTATCAACATCGGGAACGAACTTCTTTTCGGAAAAACCATCAATACCAATGCAGCATTTATTGCTGAAAAATTGACAGATACAGGTATTGAAGTAAAAAAATCGATTGTAATTCCAGACGATCCGGACACAATTCTTAGAACCATAACGGAGTGTTTTAAAGATACCGACTGGATCATTACCACCGGCGGGTTAGGTCCCACCAAAGATGATATGACCAAAAATGTAATTGCTCAATATTTTGAAGCAAGTTTTGAAGTGCATCAGCCAACGCTGGAAACGGTAATTAAAATGTTTTCAGACAGAGGCTTGGAGGCAAGCGAGATCAACAAAAAACAGGCTGATATTCCGGTGGGCGCCATTGTTTTGCCCAACAAAAATGGCACCGCACCAGGGCTTTGGATGGAGAAAAACGGCAAAACCCTCATTGCCTTGCAAGGCGTTCCTTTCGAGATGCAGGCAATTCTTTTGGAGTCTGTAATCCCTTTACTCAAACAAAAGTATAACGGCGTTCACGCAGTAGTGCATAAAAATATTCTGACGTCAGGAGTAGGAGAGAGTATGTTAGCCCAAAAAATTGAAGATTGGGAGAACGCACTGCCAAAAAATGTTTCGTTAGCCTATTTGCCATCTCCGGGGCAAGTGTTATTACGGCTCACTGCCCGTGCCAAAAATGAAATGCAGGCAGAGAAAAAGTTAGAAGAACTGTTGCCTGATCTAACAAAAATCATCCAACCCTATCTTGTATCCATGGATGGAGCTCCCTTAGTAGCAGTTGTTTCCACATTGTTGAAAAATAGCAGGAGAAAATTGGCGGTAGCCGAAAGTTGTACCGGCGGCTATATATCACACCTCATTACATCGCTACCCGGAAGCTCTCAGTTTTTTGAAGGCTCAATCGTTTCATACTCCAATGAAATTAAGCGAGATATACTCAATGTGCGGGAAGCAAACCTGAAAAAACACGGCGCAGTAAGCGAGTTTGTAGTTACCGACATGGCAATTAACACCATGAGTTTGTTTGAAACCGATTATGCTGTGGCTACTTCGGGCGTTGCAGGTCCAAGCGGCGGAACAGCGGAAAAGCCTGTAGGGTTGGTGTGGATTGCTGTGGCTACGCCCACCAGAGTGGTTACGCAAAAATTCCTGTTCGGCAAAAACGGCGGACGGGAGGTGATTATAAAAAGGGCGGCTATGGCGGCGCTGAATATGTTGAGGGTGGAGTTGCTGAAAGATGAAAGTTAAAAATCACCCAATCACAAATCTTATATTTTCGCCGCTCAAAACAATAATATGAACACCCGCCTCCAATCCTTTCAAAAACTGCTTGACATTATGGATGAACTGCGTGCCAAATGCCCATGGGACAGCAAACAAACCTTCGATTCGCTCCGGTACTTAACCATTGAAGAGACCTACGAACTGTCGGATGCCATCATAGACAAAAAATATTCAGATATTGGTAAAGAGCTGGGCGATTTGCTCTTGCATATCGTTTTTTACGCCAAAATTGGAGAAGAGCAAAATCTTTTTAACATAGAAACGGTAATTGATGGTATTTGCGAAAAAATCGTTCGGCGTCATCCCCATATTTTTGGTGAAGTTCATGTAAATTCGGTAGAGGAGGTGAAAGAAAACTGGGAAAAGATTAAATTAGAGGAGGGATGTAAATCGGTGCTGGCAGGAGTTCCTAACTCTTTGCCGGCTATGGTCAAGGCGTACCGTATGCAGGAAAAAGTGCGTGGCGTTGGCTTCGATTGGGAAAATACGGAGCAGGTGTGGGATAAAGTGCAGGAAGAACTGGCAGAATTTAACAAAGAGAAAGCTGAAAGTTCCAAAAAAATGGAAGACGAATTTGGAGATATCTTGTTTGCACTGATCAATTACGCCCGTTTTGTGAATATCAATCCCGAAGATGCGCTGGAAAAAACCAACCGCAAGTTTATTCAACGGTTTAATTATATAGAACAAAAGGCGAAGGAATTGGGTAAGCCCTTATCGGAAATGACGTTAGAGGAAATGGAAGCGTTGTGGCAGCAAGCAAAAATATCGTAAGAGCGTTATTATAGATTTTATTTTAAAAAGAATTCGTTACATCCGTAAATTCCGAAGTATAACGTGAATCAGGTTTGCACTATTGCTTTACCACTTTCTTCATCACCTCGCCTTGTTCTGTAACAACTTTCACAAAATATATTCCTGCAGACAAATGGGAGATGTCTAAAACTATTTCGCCTTCTGCCTTCTGCTTTCTGCTTTCTGCCTTCTGCTGCCTACCGTAAACATCAAACACCTCCACATTTTCAATTCTCAATTCTCCACTATTCCACCCCCTTAATCCCCCGCCGGCGGGGGAGATTTTCAATTCGCCTGTGGTGGGGTTAGGAACGAGGGTAATGTTTTCGAGAGCGGTGCGCGGTGAGTGGTACGCGGTGGTTTGCATCCCCTCATCCTCTAATCCCCTAATCATCTCATCCTCTAATCCTCTAATCATCTCATCATCTCTGCTTTCTGCCTCAAATCCATCTACAATCAAGATGGGGTTGCGTAGTTCTTTGTCGGCATTGGCAAAATAATATCGCACATCGGCTTGTCCAATCACACTGAGATAGGCAATTTTAGCATAAATAGTTTGATCTGT
>Ga0123356_10005343_pt1 | contig 13094 bp, 13 predicted proteins | sample TergutEmb28metaG_2_FD_92546 | JGI IMG/M metagenome (GOLD analysis project Ga0123356, IMG submission 92546) | Embiratermes neotenicus P3 segment gut microbial communities from Petit-Saut dam, French Guiana - Emb289 P3 | ecosystem: Host-associated > Arthropoda: Insects > Digestive system > Gut ... | reverse complement strand
GTGCCAAAAGTTTTATGAAAAGTCCCAAAAAAACCACAACAACCAAATCCCGCCTTGCCGGCGAAACCATATATGTCCAATGCGACGCCGATATTGTCGGCGGCAAAATGCTGGATCACTACACGTCGCCCATCACCCCGACTGTCGTTTCACGTCTCCTAAATGCAGGCGCACACATCAAGTATGTAACTCTTAAGGAGATCAACACAGACAAACCGCGCTTTGCCATTGTCTTCGCGAAAGCTGGATATGTGCCGACGGATTCCAACACAAACGGCCGTTACGGCATGCAACCATCCTACGGCGCCGTCAGTCGCTACGGCTTCCCGGCCGTCGCTTCGTCCATGGATGTCGCAGGTTGCATCGCCTCGTCTCCATCCGACATCGCCCTGATTATGTCTGTTATTGGCGGGAAAGACGACAACGATTCCACCTCGTTTGGAGAAGTCTTCGACGCACCGGATGCAAAAGCCCAACTTAAAATCGGCATCATCAAGGGTTTCTCCAACAAATCCGTCGTCGACTACACCAAGAAGCTGTCCAAACTCGGCCACGAAATCTCAGAGGTCTCTATGCCCATTCTGGAGTTCGCTCTTCCGGTTTACACAGTTATCAAATCCGCCGAAACCGCCTCAAACTTCTACCGTTACGACGGCATGCGCTACGGCTACCGCCTCCCGGATGCTCACACTCTCGATGATATCTACAGCGGGTCGCGCGGCGAGGGTCTATCCGACCCAGTCAAGCACCACATCTTGTTGGGTACTTATTTGCTCAGCGCCGGCCAAGTCGACAAGTATTTCTTCCAAGCTCAAAAGGTCCGTACTCTTATCATCAACGCCTTCAACGATGCTTTCGATAAATACGACATCTTGGTTTGCCCGCTTTCTGCTTCCACCGCTTCGGCCTCGCTTGCTGGCCTGCCCTGGCTCGCCACTCCGGAAAATGTATTACTGATCGGCTCGCGTAAATCCGACGCACGCTTGCTCGCTCTCGCCGCGGAGATTGAATCATGATTTTCGACTGGCAATTAATTTTCTTCGTCATCGCCATCGTGATTGTCGGCGCTATGGTCTATATCGCTGTAGCCATGACCCGCAAGTCTTCTGTTGCTCTCGACAAAGAAGCCTACCAAACCGACTTCCTCAAGATAGAAAACACGCTCAGCCGCGAGAACGAACTGAGTTTCAACGCCGTCGTCGTCGATGCTGACAAACTGCTCGACCGCGCTCTTCTTGAGCTCAAGACCCCCGGCAAAAACATGGGCGACCGCCTGCGCGCCGGCAAAGATAAGTTTTCCCAACTCAACGCGGTCTGGTATGCCCACAAATTGCGCAACCAAATCGCGCACGAGCACCGTTTCCAATTGGACTATAAACAAGCCCGACACGCCCTCACAACTTATCGCCAAGCACTTAAAGATCTAGGAGCCATCTAATATGAAATACGAAATGACTATCGGCATCGAATGCCACGTCCAGCTAAAAACCAAAACCAAACTCTTCAGCGCCGTTGACAATGACGCCCGCGACGCCGAACCCAACGCCTGCGTCAGCCCCGGCGACTACGCCATCCCAGGCACCCTGCCAGTCCTCGACCAAGAAGCAGTCCGCCTCGCCGTCCGCGCCGGTTTCGCCCTCAAGAGCAAAATCAGTCTTTATTCCACCTTCGACCGCAAGCACTACTTCTACCCCGACCTCCCAGGCGGTTATCAGCGCACCCAGTTCTTCAAGCCGATTATCGGCGAAGGGAAGGTGGTGCTTCCAAACGGCCATGAAATCCGCATTGAGCACGCTCACATAGAAGAAGACGCCGGTAAGCTCACCCACTACGGCAACTATTCACTCGTAGACCTCAACCGCGCCGGCACGCCTTTAATCGAAATCGTCTCTATGCCCGACATTCACTCCGCCGAAGACGCGCGTCTCTATACTGAGGAGCTTTGGCGCCTCATGACTTATTCTGACGCTAGTTTCGGTAACCTCTACCACGGGAATATGCGTTTCGACGTCAACATTTCCGTTGCACCCGAGGGGAGCAAAACGCTCGGGATTCGCACCGAGATCAAGAATCTCAACTCTTTCCGCTCCGTCGAGCGTGCCGCCGCCTATGAGTACGAGCGCCACGTCAAAACCATCGAAGAAGGTGGAACTATCAAACGCGAGACTCGCGGTTGGTCCGATGCCACCGGCAAGACCACCGCTCAGCGCAGCAAAGAGACCGCCCAAGACTACCTGCAGTTCCCTGACCCGGACACTCCCCCTATCAAACTCACTCAGAAATACGTCGATGACATCAAGGCCACGATGCCAATCATGCCGTGTGAATACCGTGAAATCTTTTCAAAGCTCAAAGTTCCGGCAAATACCGTCGAGATTATTCTCGACCACCAGACTCTTGCCGGCAAGCTCCATGCCGCTTCCAAACAGACCACGCCAGAACTCACCCAAAAGCTTGCCAATCTATTTGTCTCAGTCCTGCTTTCAGAAGAGAATGCCGGCCTCGACCTGACTATCGCTAGCCCAGAGCGTCTAGTGGAACTCGTCGCTATGAACGATTCAGGCGAACTCTCCTCCACTGCGACCAAGCAAGTTCTGCTCGAACTCTTCGATTCCAAGAACGCCGACAAACCAGCCCGCGTTATCGCCAGCGAGATGAACCTTATCCAGCAGAATGATACGGACGCGCTGGAGAAGATTATTGACGAAGTCATCGCCATGCCGGAAGCAGGGAATGCTGTCGCCGACATCAAGAACGGCGAAATGAAAGCTATCGGTTTCGTCATCGGCCTGATTATGCGCCACTCTAAGGGGTCGGCAAACCCCGCCAAAGCCCGCGAAATCCTCTTGAAGAAGCTCAAGTAACCCCTACAGAAACCACAACCACATTGACTTTAGAGCCAAAGTATGCTATAATGTAGAGATGGGGGAAATAACACGGCTTTTGTCGTGTTTGCATCTTAAGATAGACATCAGTACTCCCCAAATATATCTCATCTTAACAGATGAAAGAAGGAGGAAAATTATGTCAAAAGCAGGACAAATCGGGTGTATCATTCTTGGAGTATTGCTTGCAGTACTTTTCATATGGTTTGGCACCTGGAAAGCTCAAATACCTTTCAATTTCAGTAGTTTTGGCTCATTTATGTATTGGACCATCACACTGATGATTGCAGGTTTTGTAATACTAGCCGGAATATTCGGAGGCGAAGACTCAAATGAGACAGCAGGCTTCGCAATAGCGGGTACAATTGTTATAGTGTGGGTGCTCGCATTCATCATACTTTTATTTATGACAAGCAAGGCATTCCACGCTAGAGCATACGCAAGCCAACTAGAAATACCAGAAGCGACACCATTTACCGAATCCGACATACCAGTCTTCGATCCTACCCAAATTCCTTGGGTTAGCGAACAACAAGCTCAGGTGCTTGGAGATAAGGTTATCGGTCAACTCGGCTCAATCGGTTCTTCTACCACTATCGGCGAATATGTTCGTCAAGAAGTCGGAGGGAAGTTATACTTCGTAGCTCCAATACTCCATTCGGGTTACTGGAAATACAATAGCAACCAATCTGGCACGCCAGGATTCATTATGGTCTCGATGACCAATGATGAAGATGTGCGTCTTGTTACTGAAAACTCTTCAGGAGAGAAAATCAAATTGCGCGTTCAGCCAGGAGGCCACGCCGCATTTGGCGACAAATTAGAGCGTATTGTTTACAATTTAGACCCAAATGCTATCATCTGCGAGAAGAAATTTGAAGTAGATGATGAACTAAACCCTTACTGGGTAGTCTCTATCAAAAAGAACGAAATCGGTTGGGGAGGTGCAGACATCGACCGCGTGATAGTAGTTTCCGCGACTAATGGCAGCGCCAAATCATATGCGGTAAATGAGGTTCCAGAGTGGGTGGATCGTATCTACTCGGTTAAGCTAATCGAAAAACAATTAGCCAATTGGGGAAAATACAAAGGAGGCTATATGAACTCCATGTTCGCCAAAACTGACTTGCTTCAATCCGATGAAGGAGACGCAATAGTTTACGTGGATGGCGACTGCTATGTATTTGATAGCTTGACCAGCTACGGCGGTTCAGACGAAAGTACAGTAGGATTCGTCCTAGTGAACCTTCGAACCAAAGAAGTACGCCACTTTAGCCTCGCGGGCGCGACCGAATGGGCGGCCCAACAATCTGCGCTAGGTGATGAGCGTGTCAAAGCACAGAATTATAGAGCTACATTCCCATTACCAACTATGATTGAAGGCAAACCGGCCTACTTTATGGCTTTGGAAGATCCAAATTCAAGCATTGCGAAAAGCTTCGCGATTGTGAATATGGAAAAGCATCAAATCGTAGGTATAGGCACCACACCAGCGGCGGCCAAGGCAGATTATCTAACCAAGCTTCGCAGTTCTGGTTCGACTTCTCTCAACACTCCATCCGCGAATCTCATCGAGATTACAGGGAAGGTAGTGCGCTGGGGCCCGTATTCACAAAGCGGTAATACCTATTACCAATTTGTGATAGAGGGTCATGAGGATCGTTTATTGGTGACTGATTCATCTTCACTGGAAGCTGCGATTACTCGCGAAGGCGATCGTGTGACAGTCAGAGTAATGTCGACCACAGAATCAGTTTGGTCTGTATTTAGTTTTGATAATCTCGAGTTCAATCAGACGCAGTCTGAAACGGAAAAAACCGTCACTAAACAAGAGATGGAGCAAAAACTCCAAGAAGTCAAAGACAATCCTAATATGATGGACGATTCCAAGTTCAAAGACTGGTGGAATAACCTCAGCCCTGCAGAACGAGAAGCATTTCTCAATAATCTCGACCAATAGGTCGAAAAAGCCTCGCTTTTTATGGTGGGGCTTTTTTCTTGCCGTATCTGTGATATACTATAAACATCCCGTTTTTCACGGACTCCTATGGGAGAGTTATCCAGCCATCGACTGCGCCAGAGAAAACCAACGATAATCTGATACAACTGTAAAAACAACATCTAATATTTTTCATTCAGAAAGGTTTTCATGCCACACAAGCTACCAACAAAAGCTATCATTACGGATGCCGGATTTGCCTCTCGCTACCTTCCGATTACCAAGACCATACCGAAAGCTATGCTCCCGATTGGGAATCGCCCAGTTATGCAACTGGTGGTGGAAGAATGCATTGAGGCCGGCATTACGCATATCATTATCGTCGCTACCCCTGAAGGTAAGCCGATTTATGAGGATTATTTCAACAACGCGGTCAACCGCATCCGCAAGCAACTTGCCGCCCAAGGTAAGTCCGACCGTTATGAAGTCGTGCAGCAAGTGCTCGACTTCCCGAAAGTTACGGTCATCGAACAGGACCCATCTCTGCCCTACGGCAACGGGTCACCCATCGTCTCGGCTCGCGACTATATCGGCGACAGCGAGGCATTCATCGCCATTTATTCAGACGACCTCATCTTCGGTACTTCGGATGCCAAAGCTCTCGTCGATGCCTTCAAGAAACGCCCCGACGCTCACGCCATCATCATGGCGCAAGAGATTCCGCGCGACCAAGTCACTAAATACGGCATCATCAAGCTCAAAAACGGCAACCAGCTCGACCATATCGTCGAGAAGCCATCAGTCGAAAACACCCCATCTACCCTCGCTTCTTATGGCCGTTACCTCCTGACCCCAGAAGTCTTCGAGTTCCTCGCGCCAGACAATACCGGCCTCGACAATGAACTCTGGACTGTCGATGCCATCACCCGCATCGCCGGCCGCTCGCCTGTCTACGTCGAAAAAACCAAGGGTACATGGATGACCACCGGCGATCCGAAGAATTACTTCCTTGCCCACCTCGAATACGTCCTCCAACACGAAGACTACGGCGGCGACGTGTTAAAATATCTCAAAGAGCGCAAGTAAATAAGGGCACGAGCTATGAATTAATCTGACTTTCCACTAATATCAACTTATAGGAGATTTTATGAAAGATCAGATATTCAAGTTAATCGAGTCCGAAGCCAAACGCCAACGCGAGGGGTTGGAACTCATCCCAAGTGAGAACTATGTTTCTCGCGCTGTGCTCGAGGCCATGGGCTCGGTCCTCACAAACAAATACAGCGAAGGCTACCCTGGCAAACGCTACTACGGCGGACAGCAAAACACCGACCAAATTGAAACTCTCGCAATCGAACGCGCCAAACAGCTCTTCCACGCTGACCACGCCAACGTTCAACCTCATTCTGGCGCTCAGGCCAATGTCGCCGTCTACAACGCTTGGTGCGAACCAGGCGATACTATTCTCGGTATGGATCTCGGGCATGGCGGCCACCTTACTCACGGCTCGCCTGTGACTTTGAGCGCTAAGACCTACAATTTCATCCGCTACAAAACCCTGCCCGACGGTACTTTTGATTACGATAACATCGAGAAACTCGCGCTTGAACACAAACCTAAAATTATTCTCGTCGGTTATTCGGCTTACCCGTTGATTCCGGATTTCGAACGCATCGCTCGAATCGGAAATGAGATCGGCGCTCTACTCGTCGCTGACATGGCACACGTTGCCGGATTGATTGTCGGCGGACAGCACCCAAATCCTTTTGACCACGGTTTCCATGTTATTACCACCACCACCCACAAAACTTTGCGCGGTCCGCGCGGTGGTTTAATTCTCAGCCGCGGCATCGTCTCGAATCCGCTCAAAAAACCAGAACACACCATCGAAAACATTCCAACCCTCATCGACCGCAGTGTTTTCCCCGGTACTCAAGGTGGCCCGCTCATGCACATCATCGCTGCCAAAGCTGTAGCTTTCGAAGAAGCGCTACAGCCGGATTTCCGCAATTACGCCGCTCAGATTGTTGCCAACGCTGCTCGCTTCGCTGACGAGCTCCACGACCGCGACTTCCAACTAGTCGCCGGCGGCACTAGAAATCACTTGATTCTCTCCAACGTCCACGAAAGTTTCGGCCTCGACGGCAAAATTATCGAAACCGCCCTGGACGAAATCGGTCTCACGTTGAATGCCAATTCTGTCCCTGACGATCCTCTGCCGCCGTTCAAACCTTCCGGCATCCGTCTCGGCACCCCAGCCATTACCACTCGCGGTCTCAAAGAAGACGACATGGAGACAATAGCCGAATGGATGAAACGTACCATCGACCATATCGACGACCATTCTGAACTCGCCAAACTTCGCGCCGAAGTCCGCGACTTCTCCAAACAATTCCCATTGCCAAGCGACCGGAGCGAAAAATGATTCTCTCCGGTTCCGAATTAGTCAAGACTATTCGCATAGAACAAGCGGACCGAGCGGCTGCATTACTCGCAGAACATAGCATCATGCCAAAATTGGTCATCATCCGCGACTCCGACAATCCGGTAATTAACAAATATGTCCAAATGAAAATCAATTACGGCGAATCGATCGGCGTAGAAGTCGAAAATCGTCTTGTTTCCACCGAGCACCTGGTCGCCGAGATTGACCGCGCCAATAACGAAGATACGGTGCATGGCATCATCGTCCAGTTGCCGATCCAAGCTTCCAAAGAGGAGACTGAGACCATTGTGGGTCATATTAAGCCCGCCAAAGATGTCGACGGCTTGACCGGAAAAGGCGAGTTCCATTCCGCTACCGCCGGCGCTATTGACCAGCTCATCCGCGGCTATAATATCGACCTCTCCAAGCGCCGCATCGCCATCATCGGTTACGGCAAGCTCGTCGGCGAGCCGCTGACCCAGATGTGGCGCGACCGCGGATTGACGGTCGAGATGTTCCGCAAGAGCGACGGCCGCGACATCTCACAATATTTGCACGACTACGACCTCATCGTGACCGCCACCGGCGTCCCCGAGCTCATCAAATCCGACATGATTTCTCCCGGCACAGTCCTCGTCGATGCCGGCACTGCCAGCGAGAAAGGTGTTATCGTCGGCGATGTCGAGGAAGCTCTTCGTCAGCGCGACGATATCGATATTACACCCAAAATCGGCGGGGTCGGTCCGCTCACAGTCTCCACACTTTTTTCTAATGTTTTACAATCTACCGAAAATAGTGTAAAATAGCTCTAACTAAGCGGAGTGCACCAAATGAATGTAGCAGAATGGATATTAGTAGTATTTTTGAGTGTTACACTCTTAATCTTTCTCATCACTGCTATTATTCTCACGGTAAAGCTCATTGGCCTGACGAAAGAGATTCAGGAAGTCGTGATTAAGGGGCAAGACATTGCCGACGACGTAGAGGGCATCACCAAAAACGTCCGCAATATGACCAATGTTTCCGGGCTGATTAAGACCGTTTTGGAGACATTTAATATCCGCGTAGGTAAGAAAAAGTAAGGAGGAAATATGTGCAAAGGTAACAAATTCGCAATCGGGGCAATTCTCGGAGCAACCATCGGCGCCGTCGGTGGATTCGCCGCTGGTATTCTAACAGCACCAAAATCAGGCAAAGAGACCCGTGAAGATATTAAGCAAAAGTCCGCTGAGACCTTCGACAAAGTCGAGGATAGCACCCGCAAGGCTACCAAAAAAGTCGTCAAAGAAAGTAAGAAAGCTTTCGGCAAACTCGAGCGCGCTTTCTCTGGCAAGAAAAAAGAATCAGACCAAGATTACGAAGAATTTGACAAAGACGTCGAAGAATAAATCTGCTCCAAGCCACGCTTTTATGATATAATATCTCGGCGTTGCCTTGTCGTCTAATGGTAGGACACGTGCCTCTGGAGCACGGTATCATGGTTCGAATCCATGCGAGGCAGCCATAGTCGCGACACTACAGATGTCGCTGTTGATTTTTCGAAATTTGAGAGTATAATCAAAACGTGGGCATCTTACCGGTGTCTACTATTTTTTTGTGGAGGGAGGTCTTTAACATGTTGGTAACACTTTTTTTAGTAGGACTTCGGAATCATAGTTTCTTTAATTTTCTGTTTTTACAACTTTAGAAAAGGGGTAAAAATGACTGGAGGAACTCCGAAAATGGCTGATATCGCAAAAGCGATACGTCAGGGCGCAAGTGCGTTCCTCAAACGTGAAGCAAAAGTTGCTTGGCTTATAACATTTGGCATAGCAATCGTGTTTGGAATCCTATTTCATCCTTATGCAGGGCTTGCAACGTTCATCGGAATGACGATGAGCACGTTGGCGGGACTTGTACGGAATGAAAGCAGCGGTCATTTACAATGAGCGTGTTGCGAACGAGGCTAGACTAGCTGTTGCAGAAGGTGACAACCAAGGTGCCGAAGATAGGGCGGGAAAAGTAGCGATTAGGGGAGGTAGCGTCATGGGACTCGCCGTCGGCGGGTTTGCACTGCTTGGGCTATTGATTGTCTATATGATTGTCGGTCTAATCTTAGCGTTCGCACGACCTGAAAATCTTGTCGAAGTGACAAGCATTGTAGGGATCAAATTCATGATGTTTCCGCAAGCATTTGTTTGTTATTCACTGGGATGTTCAATCATCGCTGTGTTTAATAGGTTAGGCGGAGGAATCTTCACGAAGGGCGCAGATATGGGTTCTGACCTTGTAGGGAAGAATGAGCTAGGGATGGACGAAGACGATCCGAGAAACCCGGCGGTTATTGCCGACTGTGTTGGCGACAATGTAGGCGACGTTAACGGCAACGGTTCTGACTTATTAGAAAGCACTATCGGAGCTATCACGTCTTGTTCTATATTGCCGATTTCGGTCTATACGTTATTCCAGAATACCACGACACCAATGTCGGAAAGTATGCTGGTGCGCATGATTGAATATCCATTTGCGTTCGTAGGGCTGGGCTTGCTTGCTTGTGTGCTTCGGAATCATTTTCGTTTTAGCGCGCAAATCAAAGCCAGGCAAACTAGCAGGAGCTCTCAATTTATCGCTCTGGTCTAGTGCCGGACTAATCGCCTTGGGTTCAGCTGGATTATCATACCATTTCTTCGCAGGACAAGACTTGATCCATACTGGATTCCGTCTAGGTTGGATTTCGCCATGGCTAGCAGCTTTAGTGGGCATCATAGCCGGAATTGCTATGGGCTTGATTGCCGAAAGGTACACAAGCGATAGGTACAAGGAAACTCTGAAGATAGCAAAGCTATCCAAAGAGGGACCAGCGCTGGTTATCGTAGCAGGACTAAGCTCAGGATGGCGCAGCTGCTTGCCAGCTGGTCTAATACTTGGCTTAGCAATCATCATTTCAAGTTCGCTAGCAGGGCTTTATGGCTCTGCAATCGCGGCAGTAGGCATGCTGTCTTTCGTAGTGGCAACCGTAGCGGTTGACACCTACGGACCAATTGCCGATTGTGCTGGCGGTATTGCCGGAATGACGGGACTAGACAAATCAGTGAGAAAAATCACCGACAGTCTCGACTCGTTGGGAAATACGACAGCAGCAGTAGGAAAAGGATTCGCAATCCGGAAGCGGCGTATTGGCGGCACTGTCAATGATGATGGCGTTTACTGATGGCAGCACGATAGACTTCACGAATCCAATCATACTCGGTTGCTCTTTTATGGGAGCATGTGTAATGTATTGGCTTAGTGGAAGAATGTTGGAATCTGTCAACAAAAATGCCGCCGAAATGGTGGAGGAAGTTAGACGCCAAGCGCCTGATATTCTTCTTCACTCGGCTCGACCTGAATACAACCGTTGCATCGACATTTGCACCAAACATGCGCTAAAAGAAATGGTTGTGCCAGTGGCAGTTTCACTATTGTCGCCAATTATCATTGGTTTGGTATTTGGAGCGCAAGCAGTGGCTGGACTATTGGTTGGCACAATTCTCGTAGCGATGGTTATGGCAACTTCTACCGCCAACTCAGGCGGGGCGTGGGACAATGCGAAAAAGTGGATTAAGGCAAATCAAGAACGCTTGACTCAGGAGCATGGCTCAGAACGCTATGAACTAATGCACCAAGCGACGGTAATCGGAGACACGGTCGGCGATCCTTTCAAAGATGTCGTGGGTCCAAACCAAGACATCATGATTAAGATGATGGCGACTATATCGATGATTATGCGTCCAGTATTTACCACACTCAACTTCGCCGCTCGAATATTCTAGCGAGCGACAAGACCCTCGGGAAACCGGGGGCTTTTTATTTCCAGTTTGCGTTTAGGCCAGCTAAATCGCTTACTGATGTACCGTCGAATGTGTATGACCGGCTGGATGGCGCTAAGCCACCTAGGCGGTTGTCGATGAATGTTTGTGCAGTTCCAGTCAATGATCTCATACCTTGGAATGTATTATTAAAATTACCAGACAAGTTGACGGCCGCCGGGAAACGGCCAGCGAAGTTTACAGCTCCCCATACCGTATTAATATCCGTAGTAAGGTCTGACGCGTACCCATAATACTGAAAAGTTGAATTAAATAAGCTATAGCCTGAATTAATCTGAGTTGTACCAAAATTAGTAAAATTCAGGAAAGACAAAAAGTTATTCGGTATTGTAGCTCGTTGTGAATTATACATAGCATAAGCAAATGTACTATCAAACGCATAAGAAATATTAGTGTAGCTAGTACGCGCCACCCCAACATTGAATATGCTTCCTAATAGACCAGCCGGTATGGTCGCTGTGGTAGAATTATATGCAAAGTATGAGAATGTTCCTCGGAGCAATCCGGACCAATTATTATTATTACTACCATACGTGCCCATTAAACTGAACAAATTACTGGGTATGCCTATAGCGTTGCGGCAACCATAAAACATATATGCAAAACGATTGACCGGATCTATTGCGAACGCCCGAGCAGGAAATGGTGTATCGATAGATTTCAGCATATTTTTATTTGCCTGAGTATTTGCTCCAGTGGTAGTGCTATTAAACCCGAAAGTGTTCATCCATCCATAGTAACTATTCATCACTCCATCCGAGAAAATCTTAATCTGGTATTCACCTGGTCCAGTCGCCACATAGTCGTGAATAATACCAGCAGCATCTCCCGTCCGCGCCGCGCTCGCCCTCTCTCTTGGCGTCCCGTCTCCCCAGTCTATCACCCAGTTACCAATTGAAGTAGCGCACCCTGTTCCATAACCATCAAAAACGCTACAGCTAGACATCGAGTTGCTCTTAGGTATCGCAAATACAGTCGATGTCCCATCATAATGGGTCGGGTCAGTATCAAGAGTATCAGTCATGCGCGTATCAATCGTAAATGCAAACATTTGAGGTGACTGGTAAATAAAAGTCAATGTCGATACGCAGTTATCACCGTGTATTGTGGTGCAAGTAACAGCAAGGGTATTATTATACCCGTCTCCGAAGTCCGGCACAGTGCATTGAATCGTGTCACTGTATGCGCCTATAGACACATTAACATTCTCACATTGTCTACCACCGACATAGTAACGCCAGACATATTGGCTCGGCTGGGAGTTGAACGCGCCAGTGCCAGGTATTGAGAAACTAATTACAGTCCCAACAGTACCACGATCAGGACTAGTAGTACCGGAAAGTTGCGGTATAAATCGCGGATTCGCCACCGCAGACACAACCACGACATTATCATAAGTTGCCGGTTTAATACCTATATTGACCTTAGCTCCAAATCGCATAGTCGTGCTCTGATTCACTATATTCGTTGATTGATTTCGCACTACATAAGCTGCCGCACTCGAAATCGGCACCGAGTTCCAAGTCGTAAATGATGGCGAGTTGATGCTGATGCCCCACTGATTAGCAGGAAAGCTCCCAGTCGCTACATTCGTGCCGGCAAGAGGAATTATTTTCTTGTCAGCATCAATACCAGCGCAACTATTCCCTACATCCGCACTCTGTCGCAAGCACGGCTCCACAGTCTTCATATTGATACTCAGAGAATAACCCGTAGGATTATTAGTTGACACGGTCATAGACAAATCTTTTGTTTTTAATGCAGCGGTCGCGACATTCGCCGTTCCCAGGTCTCCGTCCGTGCCGGCATAGAACACTAACGCGGGCTCAATCTTCGCGCCGACCGCAGTATTATCAGCATAACTAACATTGGCAGAAGGAGTTGAGTCTATACTTACCCAAGTCAATGTTGCAAAAAAAGCCACGAAAAATACCACAAACGGCCCAAAAACATATCGCCCCAATCTTTTCCCCATATGTTTATTATATCACTAAAAT
>Ga0123356_10005342_pt1 | contig 13095 bp, 14 predicted proteins | sample TergutEmb28metaG_2_FD_92546 | JGI IMG/M metagenome (GOLD analysis project Ga0123356, IMG submission 92546) | Embiratermes neotenicus P3 segment gut microbial communities from Petit-Saut dam, French Guiana - Emb289 P3 | ecosystem: Host-associated > Arthropoda: Insects > Digestive system > Gut ... | reverse complement strand
GTAAAAATTAACTGTGTTCCTATTCGTTCTATTAACGAGGAAGAAATAATTCCCATTGCCGAACTTGCAAAAAATAAAAACATTATCGTGCGTTTTATCGAACTTATGCCCATCGGCTGCGCCTCGACATTGCAATGTGTTTCTGGTACGCAAGTAAAAGAAATAATAGAAAAAACTTTTGGCGCTCTTATACCGTTTGACAATATTTCTGGCAGCCGATTTATCGGAAACCAGTTTACTGGTAGCGGCCCCGCAGCGTATTATAGCCTTAATGGTTTTAAAGGGAAGATTGGTTTTATTAATGCGTTATCTCATAGTTTTTGCCAAACTTGTAACCGCCTGCGCCTTACAAGCGACGGTTTTTTACAACTATGTCTATCAAGCGATGTTGGCTTAGATTTACGACAGCTGCTTCGTAACGGCGCAAGTGACAGCGAAATTTCACATGCAATTATCGATGTGGTAAAAAACAAACCAAGTTCGTATAAGTTTTCGGAATGTAATGAAGGTATGTCAAAAATCGGCGGGTAGGGGGTTAATTCTATTCGTAATGTGTCCACATACGAATAATTTTAATTATTCCTTGATAAGGATTTCCGTTTTTATCAATCTCATTATTATCGTTAGGTAGTATTTGATATACCAGGCGATGTTGTATATTTATTCTTCGTGAATATACATCGTCATAGCCTTTAAGTTTCTCGTAATATGGCGGATTTTGAAAAGGGTTTTGCCGGATTATTTTAAGCAACTCGGCAGTTTTTGGCTTTAAACCTGTTTGTTCCAATTTTTGTGCGTCTTTAGCTGCCTGACGAGTTAGAACTATGTTATACATCCGTCCACACATTTGAAAGAGGAACACATTCAGAAAGGGGAGCTTTTACACCGTCTTTAATTGAGTCTGCCATGCCTGAGATTGTATTCAAATATGCAGTATCGTCCATTTCTAAAATGCTGCGGTATTTTTGAAATAATAAAAAATCCCGTACCGCATAAAGCGCCTCAGTTGATAAAGTGTCGATTTCTTTTTTTACAGTTTCTTGGATGGTCATAGTGTTTCCCATGCCATTAATATAACATATTTGGAAAAAAAAGCAAACCCCTTCAGAACATCTACCCTGCAGCGCAATCTCCGCTCCTGCCAGTTAATATATCAAGTCCATGAAGCAGTTCTTCAATAATAAACTCAAGATTTTCTTTTACAGCTTTGGGGCTTCCGGGTAGGTTAATAATTAGCGTACTGCCTCGAATAACTGCAATGCCTCGGCTTAACATCGCTCTTTTTGTAATTCTTAAACTAACGGAGCGCATTGCCTCTGCGATACCGGGTACAAACCGTTGAGCAATCGCCATCGTTGCTTCCGGCATACAGTCTCTTGGTGATAAACCTGTGCCGCCGGTTGTTAAAATTAAATCCGCTAAGTTGGAGTCACAAATACGTTTTAGTTCGTTTTCGATTTTTGCCTGTTCGTCGGCTAGCAGAGTATAACCTGCTTCAGTATAACCGCTGTCAGAAATTATCTTGCTGATAACCGGAGCGCTTAAATCTTCACGCTCGCCTTTAAAACCTTTGTCGCTAGCGGTTATTATCCAAACTCGATATTTGTCAGATTGTGATTTGTCAGATCTGCATACAATCATTTCGTCGCCAACATTAATTAAACCGCCGTTAACTACTTTGGCAAAAACACCTTCGCGCGGCATAATACAATCGCCCATCTGATTATAAATAGCGCAATGGCTGTGACACTCTTTTCCTATCTGAGTAATTTCCAGAATAACATTGCCGCACTTTAAAGCCGTACCAACAGGAAGTTTAATAAAATCAATATTATCGATGACAAGGTTTTCGCCAAAGTCACCAAACTCAACCTTTGCGCCTTTTGCACGAAAGTCTTCTATCTTTTGAAACGAAAGCAAACTAATCTGTCTGTGCCAGTCTCCTGCATGTGCATCGCCCGCAAGACCAAAACCTGTAACAAGTTCGGCGCTCCCTGCGCTGCGCTTGGGAGTGCCTTTTTCTGAACTTGTACATACAGCTAATACTTTTCCCATGCAGATATACCGCGGACTCTATTTTATAAGCTTCATTTCTGTCAATGTTTTCTTGAGCGCAGCTTCGCTTGCAGGCGCAAGCTTGCCCAAAGGCAGACGAGCCGGACCTGCAGGTAAGCCTGCCCACGTAAGAGCCTGCTTAATCGGCACTGGATTTGTTTCTACAAAAGCAGCCCTAATTAAAGGGAGAAGTTCGTAGTGGATATTTCGCGCTTCATCAAAGCGGCCTTCAAGCGCTGCCTTTGTTAAAGCTTTAACTTTTGCAGGGATCAAATTAGAAACAACAGAAATAACTCCGTCGCCGCCCAAACTTATTAATGGAAGCGTAAAAGCGTCGTCGCCTGATAAAACCCAAAACTTGTTATTGCTGTTTTTTCGCGAACTTTCCAAAGTTCGAGGTATCGAAATTTCTCTAATGACATCACCTATCTGACCAATGTCGCCTGACGATTCCTTTACGCCTGCAATGTTAGGAAGATTTGCGATTTCTTTCATTAGAGATGTTTGAATATTTCTGCCGGTACGTGATGCGATATTATATACGATAATCGGAATGCCGATATTGGCAGCCGCTTCAAAATGGCGGAGCAAGCCATCGTCGTTTGGCTTGTTGTAATAAGGTGTAACAACAAGCGCGGCATCAGCGCCCATGTTCTTTGCGCGCTGGACATATTTAATCATATTTCTTGTATCGTTAGAGCCGGCGCCGACAATAACCTTAATCTTTCCTGCGGCTTCTTTTACCGCAATCTCTATAAGTTTATCTTCTTCACTTTCGTCAAGAGTAGGATTTTCTCCGGTGGTTCCCATGGGAACAATACCGTCGATACCTTCTGCTATTTGAAACTGTACAAGTCTGCGAAAACCTTCGTAATCAACTTCTCCGGTCTCTGTCATCGGCGTAACTAATGCTGTAAATGCGCCTCTAAACTCTGTCATACTAACCTCACTTTCTATTAAACAACTCATTCATCATGTCGTCAATTGTAAAAACCCCATGCCGTTCTTGTGCAGTAAGCCATTTTGCGGCTTGTACAGCGCCCGAAGCAAAACCTTCGCGGTTTCGGGCTGTGTGGGTAATTTCTATTGTATCTGCTGCCGAATCAAAAAACAAGCTGTGCGTGCCGGGAACGCTTCCTATGCGCAGGCTGGGAAAGTGAAGCTCATCTGTTTCCGGTTTGCGATCCATTGTTTCCCAGACAATTTTCTTTTTGCGTTCAATGATAGAAAGCACGCCTTCTGCCAGTATCTTGGCAGTGCCGGAAGGGCTATCCATTTTTTTGTTGTGATGAGATTCAAAACCGCCGACATCATATTCCGAAAAATTATTTACAAGTCTGGCAGCATTCCACGCTATCTGGTAAAACATATTTACGCCGATAGAAAAGTTAGAAGCCCATATCAAAGAACTCTTTGCTTTACTGACAGCTTCGGTTACTTCGTCAATGCGGTTGTGCCATGCAGTTGTTCCAACAACTGTAGGAATTCTTCTTTCTGCAAGAGCGATAATATTTGCAACTGCTGTGTCAGGCTGAGTGAATTCTATTGCTGCATTAATCGAACTAAAGTCTGTATCAGTGACAGATTCGATCGATTTAATTATCTTTGCGCCGCTTGCGGAATTTTCCGCAAATGGATCGACAATAACGCCGATATCATGTCCTTGATCCCGCGCTATCTGCTCGATCATCTTCCCCATTTTTCCGTAGCCTATTATAGCTATATTCATATCTTCTCCTGTTGTGAGCTAAAAAATTCTAAATGAAGCGCACTAACTGCTTCTGCCGCTTCTGTGTCATTCACAATAAAACTGATGTTCACTTTGCTTGCTCCCTGCGAAATCATCTACACAGGTATGCCGATTAACTGGCAAATTTTAAATGTCCTTGCCAAAATTTCTGACGAGCGCTTTACATTTCCAATAATCGATACAATCGCTTTCCCGGTTTTAACTTCTACGCTTGCGACTTTATTTAGTTCTTTTTTTACTTCTGCCAAATCATAAGCTGTATCCAGTGTAAGAGAGACCGAAACTTCGCTCGTTGCTACCATATCAATAGAAATACCAAACTTTGCAAAGACAGAAAAAACTTCTGCGAGAAAACCATGCTGTCCCAGCATTCTAGTAGAAACAATGTCTACAAGCGTTACTTTGTGTTTGGAAGTAATTGCCCGCACAGGAGGAGCTTTTTTTGCCGAAGCTGAGGTTTGTTCGATTCTTGTTCCCGGCGCTTCGATATTATAAGAATTCTTAACGAGTACGGGAGTTCCAGTCTTCATACATGGCTGCATTGCGCGCGGATGAAGCACCTGCGCTCCAAAGTATGCAAGCTCTGCCGCTTCATCGTATGTTATATGCTGAACAGGACGCGCGTTCTTTACGATCCGCGGGTCTGCAGTCAGTATTCCGTCAACATCTTTCCAAACCTGCACTTCTTCTGCTCTGCACGCCGCGGCAATCATTGTCGCCGAAAGATCCGAGCCGCCTCTTCCCAAAGTTGTAATGCTTCCTTTTTGATCCTTTGCGATAAAACCTGTAACGACAGGAAGCACGTTTCCTTTTATCTGCGGCAAAATTTTTTCTGGAATCAAATCCCAGCTTTCTTTTAAAAGTTCTGCCTGAGTGTAATTTGAATCAGAAATAAACCCAAGTTCGAAAGCGTCAAAAGCTCTAGAGTTCATCCCAATGGATTTTAAATGCGCTGCCGCGATTCGTACGCTTAGGCGTTCGCCGAAAGAAACAAGATAATCCTTTGTTCTTGGGGTGAGTTCTCTTATAAGAGCAATGCCCGATAAAAGGCGCGTAAGTTCGCCGAGAAGAACAGTAATTTCCTTTTGGGCAGCGGGAAGTTTTAAAGTTTTGGCAGTTTCTAAATGCAGCTTTTCTATGTTTTTTATTTCTACCTTTCCCTGTTCGAGCGCAAGTTTTGCGGCTTCCAGCAAATGATCGGTGGTATCTCCCATGGCAGATAACACAAGCACCGGTTTTTTTGACAATTGAGTCTTAACAATGCCGGCAACATGGCGTATACGGGATGCATTTGCTACAGAGCTTCCGCCGAATTTCATTACTATCATGAGTATTCTTCCTTTATAAGCAAATTATACAGACTCGACTATTCTTCTGCAATATGCTATGATTTTAAAATGATAGGCTTTCTTATAAGAAAAACAATTTATGATTTATGGGACAATTTATTCAAAGTAGCCGTACTCAATTTGGGCTTCTTTATAAGTTTGGCGGTACCCATTTTTCTTCCCACGCTGGTAATTGAATTAACCGGTATAATCCTGCTGGGGTATGTGATTTTAGCAGCCGGGGTTCTTTTTTGCTTTGTATATCTTGCTGCCGCTGCATTCACAATAAAGGTAATATCTGATCACGGCAATTTTATTTTTGCCGATTTCTTAGGTAACTTTAAAAAGGCGCTGGTACCGGGCATTATTATGGGTTTATTTGCGTTTTTTGCAATTGCCATTTTTGTGTTTGTTATTCCTTTTTATTCGTCGATGGATTCTCCCATTGTCGGTTTAATGCTTGCGTCGATTGTTTTTTGGACATTGCTTTTTGCGATACTTTCGTTTCAGTTTTATTTTTCTGTAATTATCCGTCTTGGTCCTAATCTTTTTAAGTCTATAAAAAAATGCATGCTCATTGCTCTTGATAATACGGGTCTTGCTATTTTTCTCGTTTTTAATAATTTTATCGCAATTGCTTTTTCCATTTTTTTCGCTTTTATGTTCCCAGGTCCTGTAGGCGCTCTTCTTTACATTGATCAGGCTTTGCGTCTTAGGCTGTTAAAGTACGACTGGCTGGAAGCAAACCCTGGCGCAAACCGCCGCAAGATTCCGTGGGATGAGCTCTTAATAGAAGAACGTGAGAAAACAGGAACGAGAACACTTAAAAATTTTATCTTTCCATGGAAGGATTAACACCGATACCAATACAGCCTGCAACCGCGCGCTCCCATCCGGGAATGCCGTTATGTACAGGCATGTTTACAACCTTTACGCTGCCGTCAGGAATGCGCATTGCAAGCGCGCTTGAGCCGCCGCCGTCAAAATTTATTCCGTCATATGAACCAAGAGAACGAAGGAGCAAAGCTGTTTCCTGTTCTGTCGCGCCTATACTTCCGCTTCTTCTGCCGTCTATTACAAGCAGTATCAGGTAGCGGTTGTCTGCAGAAATTCCTGCGGCGCTCCGCGGATGCCGCGCTGCAGCTGCGCCCTCACTAGATAATGTTCTTGGCGCCGGTTCTCCTGATATTAATATTGAATGAAACCCGCCGACAGCGTTTTGAATGTTCTCTAACGATCTGGTTAAACTGATCGAAGACTGCCTTACAATAGCCGCTCTGCCGTCTTTGTAAAAGACAAGCGCGTCATAATGATTATTTGCAGCCGATAATAGTTCGCCGTTAGAAACAACGATACCAATATTTTTTATCGGCAGTCCTTCTCTCGAAGACGAAACATCAAATGGGAGCGCGTTAATTCCTGCAATCAAATTGTTATCGCGTACAAAACTGGAAACCCTTGTATTTGTTGTTCCGTTATCTGCGCCGCCTCTTACAACTATTTCTATTTCTGGCGAACTAAGATCGATTCTTAACGCATGATATTCTATTCTTGGAGATGTTAGTTTTTCATGAATGTACTCGACTCCCGGAAAGAGCGCATTATACTGCGCGTCATTCTGCGTATCTTCATATATGGGAGAGGTAGAAACCGTTGCACATGAGACAATAGTTATAAAGGCAGAAAATATTAACAGCGCAAGAACAATTAAGTTTCTATTTGGGCGATGCACGGGGCAAGTCAGAAAAACATTTTTGGAGTTCTCCGCCGGAGGAGACTGACGTCCAAAGGATGTAAGGCTCCATAGGCGGGTTCTTCCAAAGTTTTTCTGGATTGCAGCCTGCATCGCCGTAACAGAAATTTTCTCAAGGATGCATTTTTTACGGTTAATTAATATTCACCCTTACCCTTGCGGTTTCTCTTTAGTAACTTACGTGCATTAGCTTTCTTTTTTCTATTAAGAATGGTAGAAGGTTTTTCGTAGTACTCCCGCTTTTTGAATTCGCGGATAATGCCTTCTTTTTCTACCATACGTTTAAAACGTTTGATAGCTTTTTCCAGCATTTCGCTGTCATCAACTGTAATGTGCGCCAATTAAATCACCTCCTTTCCATGGGTATTATGCAAGCGATATGCCTGTTTGCGCCGTTTTAATGGCGTATACATACTGCTAATTGTAAATTTTACTGATTATCAAACTTTTGTCAATAAGCGGCCGTGATACAAATGCGTCAGGGTCTGTGTATTCACCGCTCACCCTCAATTCCCAGTGCAGGTGAGGTCCTGTAGAAAACCCTGTAGAACCCGAAAGCCCTATCAGCGTTCCTGTTTCTACTATTGTATTCTCCTGCGCAATTACGCTGTCTAAATGGTAATACATACTGTAAATACCCGGAGCGTGTTCTATTACTATCGAATAACCGGTAAGAATTCTCATGCGCGAAAGAACAACCCTGCCTCTGCCGCAGGCAAATACTTCTGTTCCGGTTGGTATTCCAAAATCAATTCCCCCATGAATCGAAGATGTTCTCGAGCCGTCGGTATATACATTTGTGCGCCTAAATCCATAAGGACTTGTTCTTCTTGTCGAAGTCACAGGCAGGGAGAATCTTCCTGAGTGATAGATTTGATTTCCTGTTCTAGACCAGATACCCCAAATTATTTCCGCTTCGCGTGTTCTTTCGGGATTGGGGTCATTTACAAGGCTTGATACAGCTTGATTAAAATGCAGCGTCTCCGAACGAAATTCTCTTGGAGCAATCCTAATCGGTATCTCATAAGCGGCATTGTATTGATTGATCATTTTAATTGTTGCTTCGCCTGCAGAAGCAGTAGCGGGAATCGTTATTATAGCAGCTCTAAAACTTGGGTTTCTGCCTTCTGCAGGGACAGTAAAGAAAAGTGACTTGGCTACCTGCCTATCTCCGATAAAAACTTGGGCTTCTATTTCGTTTGTATTTACGCCGATCGTTACAGGCTCTCCGGGACGCGGAGATTCCGGAATTATTGCATATCTAACCGGCTGGGCAGAAACATCAGCGTTTCCAGCACAGCCTGCAAGGCTTATACATATAAAAAATAAAATCAGAATGCGCTTAATCATTTGTCCGCTCCTTTTTATTCGTACCCTTTTATTCGCACCTTTTTAAATCCGTTATCATTATCTGCGGCGATTCATTCCCTTTAAAATAATCGCGCGCAACATTAAAGGTTATATCCACCTTGTCATCAACACCGAATTCCTTGTTCATTACTCTTTCTGCGCTCTGCCAGTAAAGCGCAGGCCATTTGAATTTGCCGGCATCAAGTGTCATTTTTACATGCTTTGCTTCGGGTTTTCCAATAAAGCTTATATCTTTAATTGTAATATTTTTTGTCATAAATACAAGCGGATTGTTCTCATTGCCGTAAGGTTCAAACCTGTCAGCAAGTTTTAGAATATCGGGAGTTAAATATTCATGCGGAAGCTCGGCGTCAATTTGAATTATTTCTTCTTTTGGTTCTTCATCAAATTCCATCGTATAAGCGGCTTTTTTAAGCCGTTTTAAAAACTCGTCCCAGTTATCCATCACCATGCTAAAACCGCCTGCCGCCTGATGTCCGCCGGAATCAATGAACAAATCACTGCATTGCTCAAACAGCGCATGAACATTGTATCCTCTTGCAGAACGGACAGACCCTGTACAGAATCCGTCGCTTATCGAAATCGCCATAGAAGGAACGTTAAAAATTCTGCATGCTCTTTGAGCCATTAACCCTGTTATGCCTCTGTTGATATTTTCACCGAAAACTACGGTTAGTTTACTGTCGTATTCTTCAAAACTTTTGTAAGCCATAGGTTCGATTTCTGTCCATGTGCCTTCTTCGAGCTCTTTTCGTTTTTCGTTCATGCTTACTAAATCAGAAGCAAGTTTTTCTTTCTTTTGTTTGTCTTTTTCAAAAAACAGCGCAGCCGCTGTTTCTGCTTTTCCCATACGTCTTGCCGCGTTAATATTTGGGCAGAGTTTCCACGAAATATCTTTTGTATCAAAGCGGCGTCCCGCTAATTCTATTTTTTGAAGCAGCTGCAAAAGCCCGGATCTTGGTTTTTTTTCTAAAGATTCAAGTCCTCTGCGGACGATTATTCTATTTTCATCGAGCAGCGGCATTATGTCGGCGATAGTTCCAAGCGCGGCAAGCTGAATATCTTCGTTTTCTCTTTCTGTGTCTTCTGTATTTTTTTCTTTTAGACGTGAATATGAAGTAAAGAGATTTACAAAAACATCAAGCTCACTTAATTCTTTGTCCGAGTACTTTGCGATTTTTGAAAGTTCTTTTATGCGAAGCAGGCTCTGACCGGCAGTTGCCGGTATCTCTTTTCCGATTTGCTGGGCAATGTCAATCATTCCTACTTCTACGCCTTTTCCAAAAAGTTTAGAAAAGGCTTGCTTGTGCAATGCGCTGTCCCAGCAGACTATGTGCTGCCCTTCTAAAAATGACGGCAGGCGTGTCTCACTGATAGAAATTAAACCGGGAACAATTGTTTCTGTCAGAGAGTCAAAAACCTGAAGATTACGCATTTTTGCAATTTCTATTATCCATGCATCGTTTATAGGCCTTGTGTTTAACAGGCAAATTTGCTGGCCGTATAGTTCGCTTCTCAGCGCAAAACGAAGAGCGCAGACAAGTTTGAATGCAACGCCGCACCCCGATAAATTTCTAAAAGGATAAGTTGAATTTTTTAGTTTAGGATTAATTATAACAAGAGCTTCCGGCAGTTCGTCCTGCGGCTCATGATGATCGGTTATTATAACATCAACAGAAAGTTCCGCAGCTCTTTTAATTTCGGCAAACCGAGAGATACCGCAGTCAACTGTAATAATTAAAGTGCCGTCTTTGCCTGCAAATTCTTCGACTGCTTCCATGGAGAGTCCGTAAGATTCGTCACCGGTGGGGATTCGCCATGTAACATCTATACCCAAACTTTCGAGGTATCCTGCAAGAAGAGCTGTTCCGGTTATTCCGTCAACATCGCTGTCGCCGAAAACAAGTACCTTTTCGCCTTCTTCTTTTGCCGCAAGGATTCGCTCTACCGCGTCTTCCATCCCGTCAATTGCAAAAGGGTTGCGAAGGGAAGTTATATCATCTTCCAGAAAAAATCGTATCTCATCGCCTTTTTTTAAGCCGCGGCGTACAAGTATAGAAGCAGTTATAAGATCACAGCCGTATTTAGCGGAAACTTCTTTGACCTGTTCGGGAGAAATTTCTTTTTTTGCCCATTTCATGTTAATTCATGCTAGCGGATATCGTTAATTTTTAATAGTACCTGTCAGCGATTTTTGGTGTCTTGAAAATTCAAATTATTCAATTTAATATATAATAATGAAACGAATTATCCCTGTATTAATTTCTTTATTGCTGGCTGCAGGAGTTTTATCCTGTATAACGCCTCCCGGTCCTGTTGAATCGATTGACGAAGAAGGCGGATCTTCTGTATGGAAAGTAACCAAAGACGGAAACACGCTTTATCTTGCAGGCAGTGTTCATGTTTTAAGGGAAGAAGATTTTCCGCTGCCTTTGGAGTTTCATTATGCTTTTTCGCAGTCAAAGGTGCTTGTTTTAGAAACAGATACGGCAGAAATAGCAGATCCAAAAAATATGGAATTTCTTATGAATAATCTGATTTTGCCGGAAGGTGAAACGCTTCGATCTATATTAGATCCGGAAGTATATCAATTGCTTGCGGACACCTGTTTAGAATACGGATTTTCTATCGATCCTTTCTATAATTATAAACCTTCTATGGTTGTGAACATAATAACTATGGTGCAGGTTATGTTTTACGGATTTGTTCAAGAAGGTGTTGATGATTTTTATCTTGCAAAAGCCGTGAATTCTTTAATGCCGGTTAAATTTCTTGAGCCGATTCAAGCGCAGATAGAAATGATATTATTGATGGGTGAAGGATACGAAAACGAATATGTTTTATACTCCTTAACTGACATGGAAAACACTGCAGAAATGCTGGAAGTAATTGTATATGAATGGAGAAACGGAGCAGAAGAAGCCACAACAGAAATGGTGGTTAACATGAAAGAAGATTGGCCGCAAATGTACAAATCTTTGATTACAGACAGGCATGATTTGTGGATCCCGCAGATAATAGAATTTATTGCTTCCGGACAGGTTCATTTTGTTATCGCCGGTTTGGCGCATATGTATGGTCCCGATGGTCTTTTAAATATACTAAAAAATCTTGGTTATACTATAGAAAAAGTAAAGTTGGAGTAAAGCTATGAAAAAAATAATGTTTATCGGATTGATGTTAGGCGCTGCCGCTGCGGGAGTTTACGGAAACGAAAGCGGAATATTTTCTTTTAATGCAGGGCAGTTTGAAGTATTCATGCTTGTCGAATCCGAAAGAGACGGATCTGCCGGGATTCTTGTCGGAGCTGACGAAACTATTTTGCGGCGTTATATTCCGGTTCAGGGTTTTAAGCATACCGCCAATGCTTTTTTGATAAAAGCTCCGGGGCAGAATATTCTTATTGATACGGGAACAGGAGCGGGCGGAGTTATAACAGAAAAAATCAGAAGTCTTGGAGTGCGCCCGGAAGACATTAACGTAATACTTCTTACACATTTACATGCAGATCATTTTGGCGGACTTATAAGAGACGGAGCGGCTGTTTATCCAAACGCAAAAGTTTATCTATCCGAAAATGAACTTAGGCATTTTACTGTAACAAATGTAAATACTGGAGCGGTAAATGCGCTTGCGCCGTACAGATCAAGGCTCGAGACTTTCAGACCCGGCGCGCTTGCAGACATAAATATGTTAGCAGAAGTTGTTCCTGGGATTTATCCGATTGCGGCATACGGACACACGCCCGGTCATACAATTTATTTATTGCAAAGCGGACGCGCAAGACTGCTCATAGTCGGTGATCTTTTTCATGTTGCTCTTGTGCAGTTCCATGTTCCTTCGATAAGCGCGACATTTGATATTGACGGTCCCGCAGCGGCGCGCACAAGACAGCAGGTTTTTTCTTATGCCGCGGCAAATAGGATTCCAATCGGCGGAATGCATCTTGTCTATCCGGGAATTGGAATGCTGGAAGCGTACAACAACGGAAACAGTTTTTTATTTAGCTCGATGGAGTAGAGTAAAGGGGACTCAGAGCTTGTCCCTTTTAGTTTATATTTAAATTATATTTAATCTAAACATTTCAAAGATTAATAATAAATTAACTATAGGTGAAATAATACAATAAAGACGCCTTATTATTTTATTTTTATATATATTAATAAAATATATTTGAAATATTAATAGACTAAACGCCATAATTAATAATGGTATTCCAAAAAAAACCACCCAAATCAACCCAAAATCAAATATTGTTAAAAAAACAAAAAATAATATACATAAAAATGAAATAATTAATTGAAATATGTTATTTATATATATTTTTGCTTTTAATCTCTTATTAATTATTATTTTAAAAACAATAATTAATTTTAATATACATATTATGGTAAATATAAAATAATAATTAAAGACTAGATGTGAAAAAAATTTAAAATAAAAATCAAAAAAGTATTTGCTAGAAGATATAAATATTTTTTCGAATATACTTATTAGACAAAAAATACTCATTATCGTTATTTCTATGATGAGCATAATATTAATTATTTTTTCTTTTTTAGTATTCATATTATAATTATTGCTATTTAATTAATAAAAATCAAGCTCTATTTTTGATAATTTATAAATATTTTCAATGTGATAAAGATCATATTTTAAAAAATATTTCCTTATTTTTCCTCTTTTTCTAATGCGCTGTGCACGCTCACGCCATGTAAGGGTAAGTCAATTTTTTGTTGACGAAAATTCTTAAGTAATGTTCTAAAAAACATTGCTTTATGGAGTGTTTGCATGAAAGCTAACCAAAAGTACAAAGACAGCGTGTTTTCCGCGTTGTT
>Ga0123356_10005341_pt1 | contig 13097 bp, 25 predicted proteins | sample TergutEmb28metaG_2_FD_92546 | JGI IMG/M metagenome (GOLD analysis project Ga0123356, IMG submission 92546) | Embiratermes neotenicus P3 segment gut microbial communities from Petit-Saut dam, French Guiana - Emb289 P3 | ecosystem: Host-associated > Arthropoda: Insects > Digestive system > Gut ... | reverse complement strand
TCCGAAATGTTCGGATACGCAACTGCGCTAAGGTCCCTCAGTCAGGGCCGGGCTGTTTATACGATGCAGCTCGACAAGTACGAGGCAGCCGGAAAAAATATTCAGGACGAAATCTTGCGCAGGATAGGGCGCATATAGTATATTTGTAATCCGTGTTAATTTGTGGATAGTAAATTATCCGCAAACAATACGTAAAAAAGTTGCAGAGGTGGTGATTAGGGTCGTCTATGTAGGGGCGGCAACCTGCCGCCTGCCGTTAAAATGTCAATAACGACAGATAGTATGAATAAACGAGAGCGGAATAAACCGTTCGCAAAAGGAGTGCAGTAGAAGATGCCGGGTGAAAGAATACGTATCAGGTTAAAGTCGTTCGATCACAATATCTTGGACAAGTCAGCGTCGGATATTGTTCGTACGGCCAAAGGGACGGGCGCCCGCATTTCCGGGCCGATACCGCTGCCGACCGAGAAGACGATTTATACCGTCCTCCGTTCGCCGCACGTCAACAAGAAGTCGCGCGAGCAGTTCGAGACACGTGTGCACAAGAGGCTGATCGATATCCTCGAATCTACCCCGCAGACGGTCGATTCGCTGATGAAGCTGGATTTGCCGGCAGGTGTTGATGTCGAGATTAAGGTGTAATGGTACGGGTCATTATATAATATAGGAATATATGAATGATGTCGGGGCCGGGTGTATTAAGGTCCGGCGAAATCATCAATAAAGAAGACGGGTGTAATATGCAGGGGTTAATTGGCAAGAAGATTGGGATGACGCGGATATTCAACGAGACAGGGCGTGTCGTTGGGGTCACGGTTATTCAGGTCGGCAGCAATGTCGTTGAGCAGATCAAGACCGAAGAGAACGACGGCTACAGCGCTGTCCAGCTCGGTTTTCAGGAAGTCGAAGAGCGCAAGGTTCGCAAACCGCAGCTCGGCCACTTCCAAAAGTTGGGTTCCGCCCCAATGAAAGTGCTCAAGGAGTTCGAGATGGACTGTGCGGAGGATGCGAACCTCAAGCCGGGCCAGGCTCTGGGCGCCGAGGTTTTCGAGAACGTTCAGTTCGTTAACGCGACCGGGGTTTCCAAGGGGCGCGGCCATGCGGGAACGATCAAAAAATACAATTTCCAGCGCGGTCGCGAGTCGCACGGTAACACCAACCACCGCGAGCGCGGTTCGTCGGGTGCCGGTTCTTACCCTGCGCGCGTTATGCCCGGCCTCAAAATGTCAGGCCACATGGGCGCGTGTCAGGTAACTACGGGCAGGTTGGAAGTCATAGGTATAGATAAGGAGATGGGCCTTGTATTCGTCAAGGGTTCCGTCCCCGGCCACCGTACCGGCATTGTGTACCTGAAGAAGTTTATTAAGAAGTAACCGGTATTGGGCAGTAGCCGGGTAAAAACGTAAGGTTTGTACAGAATAGAAAAATTTATTAATAGGGTGATATAGAAAATGAAGGCAAAACTTTATCAGCAAAATGGAACGGTCAAGGGCGACATCAATCTCCCTGATACCGTCTTTGCCGCGGAGGTAAACGAGCCTCTCCTGCATCAGGTAGTCAAGTCGTATTTGGCCAACCAGCGTCAGGGCACGGCGAAGACCAAGACCCGCGCGGAGGTGTCCGGCGGCGGCAAGAAGCCATGGCGTCAGAAAGGCACAGGTCGTGCTCGCGCGGGGTCAAACGCCTCGCCGATATGGGTTCGCGGCGGTAAGGCTTTTGGTCCGGTTCCGCGTGACTACTACACCGTTATCCCCGGTAAACTCAAGAAGTTAGCGCTGGTTTCGGCGCTCTCCTCACGAGCCAAGGACGACTGTGTTTTGGTAGTGGATTCGCTCGATTGCAGCGAGCCGAAGACCAAGGTTATTGCGTCGATGCTTGAAGCGATGAATTTGGCCGGAAAGAAAAATTTATTAATTATTGATAATGACGGTGTAAAGAATGTATATTTATCCGGCCGCAACATTCGGGATTTGGACGTCCGCCCCGTTAGCGAGATTAACGCGCTGGACATCATCAGTTCCGAAAACATAATTTTCGGCGGCGAGGGATTAATCGGTATGGTAGAACAGGCGGTGGCGAAATGAGCAAGTATCATCAAATAATAAGGTACCCCTCCATCACGGAGAAAAACACGAACCTGCGTTCCGACCAGAACAAGTTCGTCTTTGAGGTGGCGGTGGACGCGACGAAAGCCGATATCAAAGAGGCGGTGCAGAAACTGTTTGATGTCGACGTTGAGGCTGTGAACACGATGGTGGTAAAGGGCAAGAAGAAGCGCATGGGGCGCAACGTGGGTTATCGCCCAGACTGGAAGAAAGCCATTGTAAAGCTCAAGGCCGGTCAGAACATCGCGAAGTTCGGAGAGGTTTAACAGTTGGGGATGTGTTTGCGGGCCGATGTCTGTGCCCGCGTAAGATAAACGTAGTTATGGATGGCGGCAGTCATCCGCAAAACGTAGGGTAAGCAGAGAGGTCGCCATCAATTATGTAGGGGCGGCAACTTGCCGCCCGCTTTCAGGAGCAATAGGAAATGCCGGTAAAACAGTACAGACCGACGACGCCGACGTTGCGTTACAAGACGACGACATCGTTCAAACAGATTACGACAAACGAGCCGCACAAACCGTTGCTGGTTGCCAAGCACAGCTCGGGCGGCCGTAACAACCGCGGTGTCATAACCGTACGCCACCGTGGCGGCGGCCACAAGCGTTTCATCCGCGTTATCGACTTCAAGCGCGACAAGTTCAACGTTCCCGGAATCGTGGAGACAATCGAGTACGATCCTAACCGTTCGGCTTTCATCGCCCTCATTAAGTACGTAGATGGTGACCGCAGGTACATCCTCGCGACGGTCAACATGAAAGTCGGTCAGAGGGTTATTGCCGGCGACAAGGTTGATATTGCCGAGGGCAACTGCATGTTGCTGGCGAACATCCCGTTGGGTACACAGGTTCACAACATTGAGTTGCGGGAGAAAAAGGGTGGCCAGATCGCCCGCAGTGCCGGCGCGTATGCCGAGATCATCGCCAAAGAAAACAAGATGGTTCAGATAAAGTTCCCCTCTTCCGAAATTCGCGTAGTTCGCGAGACTTGCGTGGCCACGATCGGCCAGGTGAGCAACTCCGAGCACATGAACACCTGCATCGGTTCGGCCGGCCGCAAGCGCAATTTGGGCTTCCGTCCTACTGTTCGCGGTGTCGCGATGAACCCGGTTGATCACCCGATGGGCGGTGGTGAGGGTAAGGCGTCCGGCGGTGGGCATCCTGTGTCGCCCTGGGGTCAGAAAGCCAAGGGGCTCAAGACGAGGAATCCGAAGAAGCCGTCGAGCAAGTACATTGTCAAGCGGAGAACGAAGTAAATGTCAAGATCAATTAAAAAAGGCCCGTTTGTAGACGGACACTTGGTGAAGAAGGTAGATGACTCGAACAAGAGCGGTCAGAAGAAGGTCATTAAGACCTGGTCGCGCCGTTCGGTTATCCTGCCCGAGTTTGTCGGTCAGACGTTTTCTGTTCACAACGGGAACAAGTTTCTCCCGGTGTACGTAACGGAGAACATGGTAGGTCACCGCCTCGGCGAGTTTGCGCCCACGCGCAACTTCCGCGGGCACAGCGGCGCGAAAACGGATAAATCCGCCAAGCGCTAGTCGCCGGGTGTGATTAACAGGAGGATATAGCAGTGGAGTCGAAAGCAATTTTGAGGAATCTGAGAGTTACCCCGCGCAAGGCGCGCTTGGTGGCTGACGCTGTTCGCGGCAAGAACGTGAACGAGGCGCTCAACCTGCTCAGGTTCGGCATAAAGAAGGACGTGGCGGAGGATGTAGCGAAGCTGATAAGTTCGGCGGTCGCGAATCTTTCGAATAACAACGCTGATGCGAATGTCGAGGTCGATGGCCTTCGCGTTAAAGAGATTCGGGTTGACGAAGGTCCGATGGCGAAGCGGTTCCGTCCGCGCGCCAAGGGCAGCGCGTCACCTGTGCTCAAGCGTTCTTGTCACATTTCCGTCACATTGTCTAATTAACGAAAGGGAGTTGGTAAGTGGGCCAGAAAACTAATCCGGTAGGCTTGCGTCTGGGAATCACCAGGTCATGGGCATCGAACTGGTACGCCAAGGAGCGGTTTGCCGATTATCTGTATGAGGATATCCTGTTAAGGAACTATCTGCGCAAGCGCTTGGAACACGGCGGCATCAGCGCGCTGGAGATCGAGCGCACGGCAAAGCGTGTAACGGTCGGCATCCACACTTCGCGTCCCGGCATCGTAATCGGCAAGAAGGGCGAGGAGGTCGAGAGGCTCAAGGGTGAGCTCCAACACCTCACGCAAAAGGAGATACAGATAAATATCCGCGAGGTGAAGAAGCCCGAGATGGACTCGCAGTTAGTGGCTGACAACATCGCTCGTCAGGTAGAGAAGCGCGTGTCGTACAAGAAAGCGACGAAGAAAGCGATCTCCACGGCGATGCGTATGGGCGCGGAGGGTATAAAGGTTATGATCTCCGGCCGCCTCAACGGCGCGGAAATCGCCCGCACCGAGACGTTCAAGGAGGGCAGGATTCCTCTGCATACGTTACGTGCCGACATAGATTATTCAACCGCGACCGCGCACACGACATACGGTTGTATCGGTATCAAGGTGTGGATCTGCAAGGGCGAAGTAATAGCCCGCGCGCAGAAAGCGGCGGCGGAAGAGGGTAAAAAAGCGTAATATAGTGGTATGATGGCGGGTTGATTCCTGCCGGAATGCCAGGGTGAGTGTTGCAGGGGCGGCAATTTGCCGCCTGCGGTAAAAAAACGAAGACGTAATTAAGACAGATTTGTAATAAAGAGGTAGAAGGAAAGAGAAATGTTATCACCGAAAAAGGTAAAATGGAGAAAGACCCAGCGCGGCAGGATGCGCGGCGCGGCAACGAGCGGCAACGAGATATCGTTCGGCGAGTTTGGCCTGCAATCGACGCAGCCCGGCTGGATCGACAACCGTCAGATTGAGGCGGCCCGTATCGCGATGACGCGCTTTATCAAGCGCGGCGGCAAGGTGTGGATTCGCATCTTTCCGGACAAGCCTATCACCAAGCACCCTGCCGAGTCCCGTATGGGTAAGGGTAAGGGCGCGCCCGAGGGTTGGGTCGCGGTGGTGAGGCCTGGCACGATCATGTTCGAGATCGGCGGTATCAAGGCCGACGTTGCGAAAGAGGCCATGAGGCTCGCGGCGCAGAAGTTACCGGTATTAACTCGCTTTGTCGAGTTGGAAAAGCAGGTGTCATAATGAAAGCAAGCGAAATCAGAGATTTGCCGGCGGATGATATCGTCAAGAAGATCGACAGCCTCGAGGAGGAGCATTTCAACCTCAGGTTTCAGGCGCGGATGGGCCAGTTGACCAATCCGATCCAGTTGCGCGATATAAAGAAAGACATCGCGCGCGCCAAGACAATCCTTAACGAGAAAAAGGCCGCCGCTAAGGCGTAACGGAGGATAGAGGGTAATGTCAGACAGGAATTATCGCAAAGAGCGTGTAGGCGTGGTCGTCAGCGACAAGATGGACAAAAGTGTGGTCGTGAAAGTGGAGCGTCAGTTGATGCACCCTATCTATGGCCGTACCGTTAAGAAGATGAAGCGCTACGTAGCGCATGATGAGTCGAACGACTGCAAGGTCGGCGATACTGTCAAGATCATCGAGACGCGTCCGTTGTCGAAGACTAAGAGGTGGCGTATCGGTGAGGTTATCGAGCGCGCGAAGTAATGGGTATAGAAAAACAAAACATAGTTGTATAAATAAAGGTATTGAAAGATGATACAGGTAGAGACAAATCTGAATGTGGCCGATAATTCCGGCGCGAAGAAGGTTCGGTGCATCCGAGTCCTCGGCGGCACCCGCAGACGTTATGCCCGCGTTGGTGACATCATCATCGTTGCGGTTAAGGACGCGATTCCCAACGGCGCCGTGAAGAAAGGTTCGGTTGTGCGGGCTGTCGTCGTCAGGACCGCGAAAGAGTATGGTCGCAAGGACGGTACATACATCCGTTTCAGCGACAACGCCGCGGTCATCATAAACGATCAGGGCGAGCCGAAGGGTTCACGTATTTTTGGCCCGGTAGCTCGTGAGCTGCGTGAGAAGAAGTTCACGCGTATCGTGTCTTTAGCCCCTGAAGTATTATAAGGATAGAGGAGATACAGACATGTCATTAGGACTGAAAAAAGACGATATAGTCGTGGTAATGGCCGGCGAGTACAAGGGGAAGAGCGGTAAGATCCTCAAGGTCATCCCGGAGAAAGACCGCGCGATTGTTGAGGGGATCAATATTATCAGGCGCCATACGAAGCCCAGCGTGAAGAACCAGCAGGGCGGCATTATGGAGAAAGAAGCCGCGCTTCACATCTCCAACCTGATGCTCAAGTGTCCCAAGACCGGCAAACCCACACGCATCGGCGTGAAGACGCTCGAGGACGGCAGCCGTGTCAGGTACTCTAAGAAGGCGAAGGAGACGATCTAAGTGAGCAAGGAAGCTAAGCAGAAAGAGCCCAAGCAGAAAGACGCGGCTCAAAAGGAGTCCGGCCAGAAGGAAGCCGCGCCGAAGAAGGGCCCTGTGCCGAAGCCCCGCATGCGGGTGAAGTACGAGAAGGAAATCGTGCCCAGGATGATGGAGAGGTTCGGCTACAAGAACGTCAATCAGGTGCCGCGCCTCGATAAGATTGTTATCAATATGGGCGTGGGCGATGCCGTGTCCGACGGCAAGCTGATCGACGAGGCGGTGAACTGCCTGCGCGACATCAGCGGCCAAAAGCCGGTAGTCACGCGCTCCAAGAAAGCGATTTCGAACTTCAAGCTGCGCGAAAATATGCCCATCGGCGCGAAAGTTACGCTGCGCGGTGTGAGGATGTGGGAATTTTTTGACCGTCTGGTCGCGATTACCATTCCCCGTATCCGTGACTTCCGCGGTCTGCCGAGGAAATCTTTTGACGGATTCGGAAATTATACGATGGGGCTCAAGGAGCAGATTGTATTTTTAGAGATCGACCGCGACAAGATCGCCAAGATCTCCGGTATGGATATTTGTATCAACACCACGGCCGCCAATAACGAAGAGGGCTTTGGCTTGTTGGAAGAGTTGGGAATGCCGTTCCGTAAATAATTAAACGAAGGGGTAGTGTAGTGGCTCGTAAGGCGTTAATCGAAAAGAACCGTAAGAAGCCGAAGTTCAAGGCTCGCGCATACACACGCTGCAAGCGTTGCGGTCGTCCGCGCGCTTTCATTCGTGACTTTGGCCTGTGCAGGCTGTGCTTTCGCGAGATGGCGCTGCGCGGCGAGATTCCGGGCGTGGTCAAGTCCAGCTGGTAACGGCGGTGGACTGGCGGCAGGCGTTCGTTGATAAGATGAAATGATATGGACTTTGTAGGGGCGGCTTGTTGCTGTCCGCTATAATCGTCAAATAAACAGTATAAGGGGTAGTGTAGGATGTTAACAGACCAGATTGCCGACATGTTCAACAGGATTCGCAACGCCGTTCAGGCGAGGAAGCGTACTGTGGACATTCCCTCGAACAAGCTGAAGAAGGAGATCACGAGGATTCTCTTCGAGAACCACTTCATCAGCAAGTACGCTTTCGTCGAGGACGAGAAGCAGGGGACTATCAAGATTCTGCTGAAGTACGACGACAGCATGCGGAATTCGATTCAGGGCCTCAAGAGGGTGTCGACCCCGGGCCGCAAGAAGTACTCCGGCGCGACCGGCGTGCCCAAAGTCCTTAACGGGATGGGTATTGCCATTGTCAGTACGTCCAAGGGTGTTATGACCGACAAGGACTGCCGGAAGATGAATGTCGGCGGCGAAGTCATCGGGCTTGTTTGGTAAAAACGTAAATAAAGAGGAGCGGTTAAGGTGTCACGTATAGGAAAATTACCGGTTAAGGTCCCAAGCGGCGTAACGGTCACGATCAGCGGCAGCAAGGTCGAGATCAAGGGCAGCAAGGGGACGCTGAGCAGAGAGCTTCCGCCTGAAGTCAAGGTTGAGTTCGCTGACGGTACGATAACAGTGGCTCCCGCAGTGGAGACCGAGCACACCAAGGCTCTGTGGGGCCTTTACAGGGTGCTGATTGACAATATGGTAGTCGGCGTGTCGGCCGGTTACAAGATTGACCTCGAAATCTTCGGCGTCGGTTACAAGTTCGAGCTCAAGGGCAAAGACCTGTTAGTCGCCGCGGGGCTTTCGGACACAGTGCTGTTCAAGGCGCGCCCGGGCTTGGAATATAAGACCGACGGCCCCGGCAAGGCCAGTGTTGAAGGTATCGACAAGGAAAAGGTTGGCCAGGCCGCTGCCGATATCCGCCGGATCCGTCCTCCCGAGCCTTACAAGGGCAAGGGGATAAGGTACGCCGGCGAACAGATTCGCAGAAAAGCCGGTAAGACAGCGGGTAAATAATTAATATATTGATGTAGGGGCGGCAACTTGTTTTTCTCGGCGTAAGCCAATCTGCCGCCTGCCGTTAGGGTTGGTTTGGATATAAACGTTGTAGGGGCGCGATTTATCGCGTCCGCCAAAAGGGACAAAGAGGAGTACTTGGTAATATGAACAGTGCAAAAAGAAGAAGTGTAGAACGTCAACGTCGCGCCGCGCGTGTTCGCAAGTCGATCAGCGGCACGACCGAGCGCCCGCGTCTCAGCGTTCGCCGCAGCATCAACCACATCTACGCCCAGATCGTCGACGACGTTCAGGGCAAGACGATCGCTTTTGCCGGCAGTACCGGCAAGGAGTTTGCCCAGAAGGTTTCGGGCAAGGAGTTGAGCAAGACGGATATTTCGAAGATCGTCGGTGAGATGGTTGCCGAGAAAGCGATGGAGCAGGGTGTTAAGACGGTAGTGTTTGACAGGAAAGGTTATCTCTACCACGGCCGCGTCAAGGCTTTGGCTGAGGCCGCTCGTGGTAAGGGGTTAGTTTTCTAATTATAGGGTTTGGATGAACGGCAGGGGTGGCCGCTGTCGGTTGCCCGCCATATAATTATGGAGGAGTTGTTCCTTTGAGTAATGAAGAATTAATTGGTGGCGGCGGAGAGTCGCAAATTTCGGAGCGGTTAGTAGCTGTCAGCCGCGTTGCGAAGGTGGTCAAGGGTGGCCGCCGTTTCGGTTTCAACGCGCTGGTCGCGATAGGCGACGGCAACGGGACCGTGGGTATCGGCATGGGCAAGGCCAACGACGTGAGCGAGGCCATGCGCAAGGCCGGTGAGAATGCCAAGAAGAACATGCACAAGGTCAGCATTGTCGACGGCACTATCCCGCATGATGTGCTCGGACGCTTCGGCGCCGGCAGGATCATCCTGAAGCCGGCGGCGCCCGGTACCGGTGTTATCGCCGGCGGCCCCGCGCGCGCCGTTCTCGAACTTGCGGGCGTTCGCAACATATTGACGAAGTGCTTAGGCACGACGAACGCGCACAATGTCGTCAAGGCAACGCTTAACGGTCTGAAGCAGTTAAAGACTCGCGAACAGATCAGGACTTTACGTCAGATCGCTGTGAGCTGAAAGGGTATAGGCAAATGAGCAAGAAACTGAAAATCACACAGGTCAGGAGCGCGATCGGCCGCTTGAAGAACCAAAAGGCAACGATCAAGGCCTTGGGCTTTCGCAAGCTGAACCAGTCGGTAGTTCACGACGACACCCCGGTCATCCGCGGGATGATAGGCGCCGTCAGCCACCTGGTAGTAGTAGAAGAGGTATAATGTGTAGGGGCGGCAATCTGCCGTCTGCCGTATTGTTTTGAATATAAACGTTGTATGGGCGGCTTGCCGTCGCCCGCGGAGAATATAGTAATGCTTAAGATGAATAATTTAAAACCGGCGCCGGGCTCTCACAGGGAAACCAAGAGGCTTGGCCGCGGTACAGCCAGCGGGCAGGGCAAGACCGGCGGCCACGGCGAGGACGGCGACAAGTCGCGCAGCGGCTCGCACCAGAAATTCTACTTCGAGGGCGGCCAGACTCCGCTCACACGCCGCGTGCCGAAGGTCGGGTTTCACAGCCCGTTCAAGAAAGAGTTTCAGATCGTCAACGTTGGTTCCTTGGAGGATATCGATGTGGGCGGCCGCGAGGTGACGGCCGAGGTGTTGCGTGAGTTCGGTTTGATTCACGACGTGGCGGAACCGGTGAAAGTGTTGGGCACGGGCGAATTGACGAAAGCGCTGACTTTTAAGGTCAACGCGTACTCGAAGTCCGCGAAAGAGAAGATCGAAAAAGCTAATGGGAAAGCAGAGGTAGTCTAAGTGGCAGGTTTAGATACAGCGCGTAATATGTTCAAGATCCCGGAGTTGAGGAAAAAGATCTTCTTCACTCTGTTGATCATTTTGGCGTACAGGCTCGGCGGCCACGTGCCTACTCCCGGTGTGAACGCGGACGTCATCCGCGAGTTTATCCGGCAGGACGGTGGTGGGCTATTCAGTCTTTACAATATGTTTGTTGGCGGCAGCTTTGAACGATTCGCTGTGTTTGCACAAGGCATCATGCCGTACATTACGGCCTCCATCATATTGCAGCTCATGGGTACGATATTCCCATATTTCCATAAATTACAGCGCGAGGGCGCCGAAGGGCGCAAAAAAATTACGCAGTACACAAGGTACGGTACGGTACTCTTCGCCGCTATTCAGGCCACCGGTATTTCAATCTTTATCCTTAATGTGCAGGTCGGCGGTGTTTCGGCGGTGTTGCCCAACATGCCGCACTTCCTCTTTATCGTTACGACCATTATATCGCTGACGACGGGAACAGTATTAACGATGTGGTTAGGTGAACAGATAACGGCGCGAGGTATAGGTAACGGTATTTCTTTAATAATCTTTATAGGTATTATCGCGGAGATTCCGCGTTCGGTGATGGGGCAGTTTCAGCAGGTTATGGCTGACCAGGGCCACATCATCACCACGCTCGTGATTCTGGCGATCGTCCTTGCGGCTACTGTGGCAGTTGTGATTATGACACAGGCGATGAGGCGCATACCCATTCAGACTCCCAAGAAAGTTGTCGGTACGAAGATGTACCAGGGCCAGAACACGGTTCTGCCGCTGCGCCTCAATATGGCCGGCGTGATTCCCATCATCTTCGCGTCATCGATCATGACGTTTCCCGGCATGATCATGAGCAGTTTCGCCGGTGCCGGCGAGCCGTCGCTCTTCATGGAGAGTGTGTTCCGCATGTTCAGGCCCGACGGCCCGATTTACGGGATTATCTTCGGATTGCTTATCGTTTTCTTTACATACTTTTACACAGCCATAGTGTTCAATCCGGTCGACATTGCCGACAACTTGAAACGTCAGGGCGGTTTTATCCCCGGTATTCGCCCGGGTAAGAAGACGGCTGAGTTCATTGAGAATGTATTAACCCGTATAACGCTGCCCGGTTCGGTATTTCTCGCTCTTATTGCGGTTTTACCAATGATGCTTATGGGCAGGCTTGGCGGTGGGTTTTACTTTGGCGGTACGAGCATACTGATCGTTGTGGGTGTCGCCTTGGATACGCTTCAGCAGTTGGAATCGCACTTGCAGATGCGTAACTACGAAGGGTTTATGAAAAAGGGTACCCTTCGCGGGAGGAGATAGGTTTTTGGGTAAGAACGATGCGATACAAGTAGAGGGTGTTGTAACGGATACGTTGCCCAATGCATCTTTCAAGGTGCAGTTGGAGAACAAGCATGAGGTGTTGGCGCACATATCGGGGAAGATGCGGATGAACTATATCCGTATATTGCCCGGAGACAAGGTTCTGGTTGAGTTGTCGCCGTACGATTTGTCACGCGGAAGAATTGTTTACAGACATAAATAAAAAAAGAAGGGCAGTACGATGAACAAAGATTCGTCAAGCGCGAAGAAGATTAAGAAGAAGGCACCTGCTGAGGGTGTCGCTCATGTTCGCGCAACGTTCAATAACACGATCATCAACGTGACCGACCTTAAAGGTAACGTTGTTGCCTGGCACACACCCGGCAAGGCCGGTTTCAAGGGTTCGCGTAAAAGCACGCCGTTTGCGGCTGGTGTCGCGGCCGAGTTTGTGGGCAAGGCTGCTTTTGACGCCGGTGTGCGCAAGGTTGAGGTGCATCTGCGCGGCGCGGGCAACGGTCGCGAGAGCGCGATCAGGTCGCTGGCCGCCGCAGGCTTGAAAGTGACGTGTATCAAGGACTTTACTGCGGTGCCGCACAACGGCTGCCGTCCACCCAAGAGACGCAGGGTGTAAGGAGGAGATAAAAAATGGCTCGTGTATCAGGAGTAGATATTCCGAACAACAAGCGCGCCTGCATCGCGCTGACCTACGTATTTGGTATCGGCCGCACATCAGCGGTTGAGATCCTTGCCAAGGCTCAGCTCGACGGGAACAGGAAAGTCAAGGACTTTACCGAAGAAGAGCTTAACAAAATCCGCGCGGTCATCGATGCCGAGTACCAGACTGAGGGTAACCTCCGTTCTGAGGTGAGGATGAACATCAAGCGCCTGATGGATATTGGTTGCTATCGCGGCCTGCGCCATCGTCGCAGTCTGCCGTGCCGCGGCCAGCGTACGCGCACTAACAGCCGTACCCGCAAGGGTCCGCGCAAGACGATCGCCAACAAGAAGAAGGCGCCGTCTAAATAATATTTGACAGATAAGGCGATGTAGGGGCAGCCGCCCCCGGTCGCCCGTTGGAACGAAGATGAGATAATGCAGGGGCGCGATTTATCGCGCCCGCCAAAATAGAAGGAGCAAAAAAGTGAAAGTCAGGGCATCAGTAAAACCGATGTGCAACGGATGCAAGGTGATACGCCGCAGGGGTATCGTCCGCGTCATCTGTTCCAAGAACCCGAAGCACAAGCAGCGTCAGGGCTGATTTGTGTTTTTGAGTTGATTTGTAATATTAACGTGGGCATTTCGTAACAGTCCATAAAGAAAATAATGTAGGGGCGCGATTTATCGCGCCTGCGGAAATATAGAGTACAAGAGGAGACGCGAATGGCAGTATATCATGGCCCCAAGTGTCGGCAGTGTCGCAGGGAGGGCGTTAAGTTGATGCTTAAGGGCGAGCGTTGCACGTCCGAAAAGTGCGCCGTAGAGCGCCGTCCGTTTCCGCCGGGTATGCGCACATCCAAGCGCAGGCGTT
>Ga0123356_10005340_pt1 | contig 13097 bp, 13 predicted proteins | sample TergutEmb28metaG_2_FD_92546 | JGI IMG/M metagenome (GOLD analysis project Ga0123356, IMG submission 92546) | Embiratermes neotenicus P3 segment gut microbial communities from Petit-Saut dam, French Guiana - Emb289 P3 | ecosystem: Host-associated > Arthropoda: Insects > Digestive system > Gut ... | reverse complement strand
TTTGTTAAGGCTACGGTAAAAGAGGTTGGCCGTCCGCCGTACGACCCTAAAGATATGCTCAAGCTGTACTTATACGGCATGGATAAGGGCATTCTTTCTTCGCGTAAGCTGGAACATGAGTGCAAGTATAGTATAGAGACCATGTGGTTGCTTAGCGAGTTGCAGCCGGAGAATAAAACGATACGTAATTTTCGGCGTGAGAACGCGACGCACATTCCGAGGTTTTTTAATGAGTACGTACAGTTTTTGGCTAAGAACGGCTACATCAAGGGTGAGCTTGTCGCGATAGACGGTACCAAGATTCGGGCGAACAATTCCAAGCGCAACAATTACAGCGTAAAAAAGCTAGACAGATCGGTCTTGAAACCGATTGGGTATTCGAACAACAATTTTTTCTTCCCGCGCACCATTTTATAAAAACTTCATAGTATGGATTAGGTACCTTTTTGGCCATGGCGGACAAAAGAACCACCCGGAAGCACGATAGGATAAAACGCGGCGTCAAAAGCGCTGCGGCGCGGCGGTTGCGGCCGGTTCGGCCGGCCGGCCGGCAACCGCATTTTTTTCGTGCTTTACACTTAAAAGGAGGAAACACGCGAAAATGTTCTTCAGAAACGACAACGGCGGCAACGGCTGCGGATGCGGCGGCGGAGGCGGGTTTGATTGGTGGTGGATCATCATCCTGCTCTTACTCTGCGGCGGCGGAAGCTTTGGCGGAGGCTGCGGCGAACGCAAAGGCTGCGGCATCGATTGCTGCGAAATCTTCATTTTACTTATCTTACTTAGCTGCTTCTGCGGCGGTAAAGACACCTGCTGCAAGTAATTGCAACGGTTCGGGTTAAAAAACCCGTGTAACAAAAAAAAGGCCGCGGGACGCTAAATAGCGCCTCCGCGGTTTTTCATTCGTGGTTCGTGATTCGGGGTTTAAAGACTTTTGTACGAAGTTTTATCAAAGCGCCGCCTAAGGCTATCTTCTGTCCGACATACCCATTATCCATAAAACAAATATCACGGCAATGATAAAGAAAGCCGCGATTCCAAAGGCAAAGAGAACAATTTTTGCTCCCAATGTATTCTCGCTTATATCAATAGACTTGCCATAGACCGCTTTTGCTTGCTCTCGGCGCTTTAATCCCGCGCTCGTCAAGGTCGCGTACGATTTCGCGGTAGGTGCTGTTAAGCTTTAAACTTAGCAGATTGCTAGCTCGGTTATGCTGAGTGAGAATAAAGCCTATAGCCGGAACGGCGCTGGTCTGTTTGTCGTGGTGCCGTCGCCTAACTGTCCTAAGTTATTTAGCCCGAAAACCCAAACATTGCTGTTCGTATCCATAACTATGCTGTGATAACCTCCGGCAGAAATTTGCATAATTTTTGTGCCTTGCATGACCGCTGTCGGCGTATTCCTCTGCGCCGTCGCGCCATCGCCCAGTTGGCCGGAGCCGCCTGCTCCCCATGCCCATAAGTTGCCGTCCGCATCTATGGCTAAATTATGGGTTCCTCCGGCAACAATCTCTTTAAACTCCGTGCCTTGCGTAATCTGTACGGGCGCGCTTCTGTGCGTCGTCGAGCCGTCTCCGATTTGCCCGCTAGTATTACGTCCCCAAGCCCATACGTTGCCGCCCTTTTCCAAAGCTAAAGAATGGTCGGATCCGGCGGAAACCTGTTTAAACTCCTTTCCTTGCGTTATTTGTACGGGCGCATTTCTTCGATCCGTTGTACCGTCGCCCAATTGCCCGTACGCATTGTCTCCCCAAGCCCATACGTTCCCTGCCTTATCTATGGCTAAGCTAAAATACATTCCCGCAGCAACCTTAATAAACTCGGTGCCTTGCGTAATCTGTACGGGCGTATTTTTCCGATCCGTTGTACCGTCGCCTAACTGCCCGTAAGTATTAAAACCCCAAGCCCAAATGTTCCCGTCCGCATCTATTGCTAAGGAATGATTGTATCCGGCGGAAATCGCGTTAAATGTTGTACCTTGCGCGATTTGAACGGGCGTTTCCCGGTTTATCCTTGTGTCGTCCCCCACCAGCCACCAATAGTTATATCCCCATGCCCATAAATTACCATCCTTGTCCAATGCCAATGAATGCTCGTTTCCGGCGGAAATCTGCTCAAATTCGACGCTTTGCTTAACAGATACGGGCGCATTTCTGTCTGTGGTAGTGCCGTCGCCTAATTGTCCGCGGTTTTCTCCCCAAACACACAGCCACCCATCCTCGTCTAAAGCTAAGTTGTACGACCTTCCGGCATTTATTGCGGACAGCCTAACCCATTTTGCGTACAAAGTGAGATTCTGTGTTAGCGTAAAGGGAAAGGCCACTGAGGTTGTTAACCCCGGATCGGTATACCATCCGAGAAAAACGGAACCGTCCTTAGTCGGGTTAGGGGGCCTTTCTACCAAAATTCCGATGCCGGAAACAGAGCTTACGCCCGAACCGCCGTTTGTACTAAAGGTTGCGGTGAATAATGCCGTCCATTTGGCATAAAGTGTTCTGTTCGACGCAAGCCACGGGAACGACACCGAAACGGTGAGATCTTCGTCAAAAAACCAGCCGTCAAAGCGGTATCCGGCTCTCGTGGGCGAAATCGGCGCAGCTACAGAATCCCCGATGTAATAGGTTCCGGACGGAATCACAGAACCGCCGTTGGTATTAAAGATTACAATGCATGATGCCGTCCATTTGGCATATAATGTCCTGTTCGACGCAAACCACGGGAACGACACGGGAACGATAAGTTCTTCGTCAAAAAACCAACCGTCAAAGCGGTATCCGGCTCTCGTGGGCGGAATCGGCGCAGTCACAGATTCTCCGATGTAATATATCTCGGACGGAATCACAGAACCGCCGTTGGTTTCAAACCGCACGGTATAGCTCGTAAGAGCCGTCCATTTAGCATACAGCGTGGTATCTTGATTGATTGTCCAAAAATAGGGTGCCGCGTTCGTAAACGCCGCGTCCAAATACCAATCATCAAAGGAATATCCTCTTCTGGTCGGAAAGGTTAACGGAATGCTTGCAAAATCGCCTTCATCGTATGTCACAGACGGAATCTCCGATCCGCCGTTCGAATTGAAAGTCAGCGTAACCCTCGGTATTGCGGCCCATTTAGCGTAAACCGTGATGTTTTGCGTCAGTTGTATCGGAAAAACCGCTGCGGCCGTTAATGCAACGTCTGCATACCAGCCTTCAAAGGTAAATCCGCTCTTTGTCGGATCCATGAGGGGCTCACCGACCAAAGTGCCCTCGTCATCGGTAACGGAAGGCTGGATTGAACCGCCGTTCGTATTAAAAGTCAGCGTATATTTCGGCACCACCGCCCATTTAGCGTAAACCGTGATGTTTTGCATCAGTTGTATCGGAAAAACCGCCGCGGCCGTTAATGCAACGTCTGTATACCAGCCTTCAAAGGTAAATCCGCTCTTTGTCGGATCCATGAGGGGCTCACCGACCAAAGTGCCCTCGTCGTCGGTAACGGAAGGCTGGATTGATCCGCCGTTCGTATTAAAGGCCAGCGTGAATCGCGCCAACCATTTGGCGTACAGCGTAGTATCTTTAGTTATTTGCCAAGCCATGGGAGCCATTTCGGTAAGTGCGCCGTCATAATACCAAGCCAAAAAAGTGTATTCCGCTTTTGTCGGAATCAGCTGCGGAATACTGGCGATTGCGTCTTTATCGTATGCCACGGACGGGATGGCAGACCCGCCGTTCGTATCAAACGAAAGCGTGACTTTAACCGGGTCGGTGTTGTCGCCCGGAACGGTTGCCGTCACATCGGATAATTTGACGACAAAATCAACGCTTGCCGAGGACAATAATTCGGGTCTGAAGTTGATGGATAATTCGCCGCTCCAGTTTTCGGTTAACTCCACCGCGTACCAGCCGGTCAGAGTTTGCCCGGCAGCGATGGTTCCGTCTAAGGAATTGCCGAATAATCCGACGCCGAACCACGCGTAATCGAGATCTGCGCCGTTCATTTTAGCAGAAAAACAAAAAATCGAGCTTAGCGCGTACTCGTCGGCTTGATTGTTTTTAACGGAGAATTGTACGCCGACAAAAATATTGCCTTCGTCCGGTGCCATAAAAAATCCGTCGCCCGACGAGGTTTTGACGACGGTGAATTTAATCTCGATGGACTCGACGGAAGCGGTTTCGTTTTTGCCGTAACTTGTCTTGACCGGATTTTCGTCTGCATCGCCTCCGTCACACGCCGCCATGATAAACGCGCCCGCCGTGAGGGTTAGGATAATGAGTACGTACGCCAAGCATTTTTTTTTCATAATGAATCTCACTCCGAATATTATTCATCCTAAATTATAGCAACTTTCATCGCGAAAAGCAATCTTTTCAGCAAGCGAAAGAGTAAAAATAAAAAAATAAAAAAATCAAGCGATTTATCACCATTTTCTCATGCGGCAACCCCTGGTTATTCTGCTCGTTATTCAGTTTTTTTCTTGACAAACTCCCGTCAACCCGCTACAATATCCCCATGAGTGAAGCAATTAAAACAAAATTAACCATGGACAAATTGGTCGCGCTGTGCAAAGGCCGGGGCTTTGTGTTCCCGGGCAGCGAAATTTACGGCGGGCTCGCCAACACGTGGGACTACGGGCCGCTGGGCGTGCTGCTGAAAAACAACATCAAAGCCGCTTGGTGGAAAAAATTCGTCACCGAGTCCGAGTATAACGTCGGGCTTGACTGCGCGATTTTAATGAACCCGAAAACCTGGGAGGCCAGCGGGCATCTTGCGGGCTTTTCAGATCCCTTAATGGACTGTAAAAGCTGTCGGACGCGCCACCGCGCCGACCAGCTGATTGAGGATTTTGTCGCGCGCAAAAAGAAAGATTTTGCCGTCGCGAGATGAAGCAACGCCGAATTTGAAGCATACATTAAAGAAAACGCCATCCCCTGCCCGATTTGCGGCAAGTCGGATTTTACGGGAATTAAGCAGTTCAACCTGATGTTTAAAACGTTTCAGGGCGTGACCGAGGATTCGGCCAACACCGTGTTTTTGCGCCCCGAAACCGCGCAAGGCATTTTTGTCAATTTTAAAAACATTGTTCGTTCCTCGCGCTGCCGCGTACCGTTCGGCGTGGCGCAAATCGGCAAATCGTTTAGAAACGAAATCACGCCCGGTAATTTTATTTTCCGCGTGCGCGAGTTCGAGCAGATGGAGCTGGAGTTTTTCTGTAAACCAGGCACGGATTTAGAATGGTTTGCGTACTGGAAAGAATTCTGCAAAAACTGGCTGCTGGATTTGGGGATTAAGCCCGAAAACCTTAAACTGCGCGACCACGAAAAAGAGGAGCTCTCCCACTACTCTAAGGCGACAACCGATTTTGAATTTAGATTTCCGTTCGAGAAAAAGGAGTGGGGCGAGCTTTGGGGCATCGCCGACCGCACGGACTTTGATTTAAAATGCCACCAAAGCGTGTCGGGCGAGAGCATGGAGTACGTCGAGCCCGACGGCATCGACCCCGTCACAAAGGCCGTCGTCAAGGGCGAAAAATACGTCCCCTACGTCATCGAGCCCTCACTCGGCGTCGAGCGGCTGTTTTTGGCGGTGCTGACAAATGCCTACGAGGAGGAGCAGGTCGGCGAAAACGATACGCGCGTCGTGCTGCGCCTAGCTCCCGTTTTAGCCCCTTATAAGGTTGCCGTGTTGCCGCTACAAAAGAATTTAAGTGAAAAAGCGGATAAAATCTACGCCGATTTAAGAAAGCACTTTAGTGCCACCTACGACGTGACGGGCTCCATCGGTAAGCGTTACCGCCGCCAGGACGAAATCGGCACCCCCTTTTGCGTCACGATAGACTTTGATACGCTGGAAAACGGCACCGTAACGGTGCGCGAACGCGACAGCATGGCGCAGGTGCGATTGCCGATTGCGGAATTGAGAGCGTATTTCGAAACAAAGCTTGAATATTAGAGGATAAAAAAATGCGGATGTGAATTATAATAACCACATCCGCATTTTTTATCCCTCAATTTTGTCGCGAGCCTTACACCGTGCGTGACTTATAAGAATCCAAATCAGGAAAACCGCAAGCGCGACAGTGACAGCTCCAAACACCAAAAGCATAATCCCATACGCCGACAAATATGCTTGCTCGCCTTTTATGTAGTCTCCCATCGTCAAATAAGAAACGCCGTTAATCTCCAAGATCCTGATTTCTTTGCCGCCTGGCCAAATTGCTTCGTACGAAAGAATTGCGGAATCGCCGACCTTAACTTTTCGTATTTCGTCTTTGTCTAGAGCGCGGAAAGCCCCATCGCGCGCGCTATATGCAACCCCATCCACTACTATATTGACGTAAGAAGAGGAATACTTTGCGGTTATTGTGGAAAACGTCACCTTTGTTACCGTTCCACGAACCTCCGTTACTTTCGGCTCGCTCAAAGGCGAGAGGAACCATATGCCAAGTCCGAAAAAAGTAAAGCAGCAAGCAACGAGCACAACCATGCAAGAAGCGTAAACAATTGTTTTCCGCTTTTGTGTCAGTCTTTGTGTCAACGGCTTTGAATTCATTCCTTCTTTTTTCATTCAACCGTGCTCCCCTCGCACAAGCCTTTTACTACGCAAACCAACAACTTGTGCTCAATCTCACTTAAAATCCGCGCCTGCAAGGTTTCGGGAGTATCGGAAGGTAAAACATCTAAAGACTCTTGCGCGATAATTTCTCCCGAGTCGATGCCTAAATCCACAAAATGCACCGTTGCGCCGCTCTTTTTTTCGCCCGCCGCAATAACCGCCTTATGTACGTTCAAGCCGTGCAAGCCCGCGCCTCCGAATTTAGGGAGCAGCGCGGGATGGATGTTAATCATACGCCGCTCGAACGCTTTGACCAGCGGCTCCGTTAAAATACCGAGATATCCCGCCAAAACCACATAATCGACTTCGTGTTTTTTGAGGATTTCCAAAATATACGCGTCCCGCGCCTCACGAGACGCGTAATTTTTTAGCGCAGCGATGTACGCGGGTACGCCGCTATTTTTTGTGCGCGTCAAAGCGTACGCCTCGGGGTTTGACGAAATAACGGCGACGACTTTGCCGTTAATTTCGCCTGCCGCGCACGCGTCCAACACGGCTTGCAGGTTAGACCCGCCGCCGGATACGAGGATGCCTAGTTTTTTAGGGTGTCGCAATATAATTTGTCTCCGATTATTAACGAATAGCGAATAGCGAATAGCGAATAGCGAATAGCGAATAGCGAATAGCGAATAGCGAATAGCGAATAGCGAATAGCGAATAGCGAATAGCGAATAGCTATGGATAAGTGTTTTGGGGTTCAAATATTCTTCCTTTTGTTCCCGTAGGGGTCGCACTCCTGTGCGACCCGTCGGAACAGATTTTTTTTGGCGGTGCGGGTCGCACGGGAGTGCGACCCCTACGATTGGGTTTGAGAGGCGCCCATGCTTTTGCGGCTTCTATAAATCATCCGACGTTTCTCGTTTCTCGTTTCTCGTTTTTCGTTGTCACCTTGCGGTGACGCGTCACCGCAAGGTGACGCCCTCGCCCGCAATCGTCTCCCCAATCAAATACGCATTCTCACCCAGTTCCTTTGCCGCAGCCAATACGCCGGCCGCATTCTCTTTCCCTACGCACAGCACCATGCCGATGCCCATGTTGAAGGTGTTGTAGAGCTGCCCTTTTTTAAGAGAGGATTTTTCCGCCAGCATTTTAAATACCGGCGGCAGAGGGTAGGCGTCCGTGTTGATTGCCGCGCCGATGCCGGAGGGAAAAATGCGCGGGATATTTTCGATAAAACCGCCGCCCGTGATGTGCGCGACGCCTTTTAGGGGGAATTTGTCTTTGAGCGCGAGAACCGTTTTTACATAAATGCGGGTAGGCGTTAAAAACTCCTCCAAAAAGGTTTTGCCCAATGCCGGCTCGAATTGATTGAGTTTTTCTAAATCCTCGCCGAATAACTTGCGCACCAGCGAAAAGCCGTTCGAATGAATGCCGCTCGATGCCAGCCCAATAAGGACGTCACCCTCCCGAATCGCTTGGCCGTTAATGATTTTGCCCTTATCGACGATGCCGACGCAAAAACCCGCCAAATCGTATTCGCCCGCGGTGTAGAAACCCGGCATTTCCGCCGTTTCGCCGCCGATTAAAGCGCAGCTCGCCTGCCGGCAGCCCTCCGCGACGCCCGAAACAACTTGCTCTGCCTGCAGCGGGTCAAGCTTGCCAACGGCAAAATAGTCGAGAAAAAACAAGGGCTTAGCGCCTTGACACACCACGTCGTTGGCGCACATCGCCACACAATCGATGCCGACCGTATTGTGAATGCCCGCCAAAAACGCGTATTTTAATTTTGTCCCCACGCCGTCGGTGCCGGACACCAGCACGGGCTCGGAAAAGCCTTTAAAGTCGCCCAAACTGTAAAACCCGCCGAACGACCCTAAATCCCCCAGCACGTTTTTATCAAACGTGGACTTAACGTGCTTTTTCATAAGCTCCACGGCTTTGTACCCGGCGTGAACGTCGACACCGGCATCTTTGTATGAGATTGACATTGGCATATCTCCTCTTTAACTACGATTTTGGAGTGCCAACGAATAGCGAATAGCGAATAGCGACGGATAAGTATTTGATGGTTAAAAAGCCCTTTCTTTTACTCCAAGTTTCTTTCGTTATGCTCAATGAACCATTCCATCCATCGCTATTCGCTATTCGCTATCCGCTATTCGTTGAAAAAAAAATCAGATGTTTTTCGCGGCTTCGACAACCGCCTCGTCGTCTTTGGCAATCTTCTCTGCCATTTCCTTTTTAAAGGCGGAAAGCTTGTCCGAAAGTGTTTCGTCGGCGAGACTTAAAATCTGCACCGCCAAAAGCCCGGCGTTCTCGCCGCCGTCCACGCCGACGCACGCCACCGGGATTCCGGAGGGCATCTGCACCATCGACAATAAAGAGTCCAGCCCCCCCATCATCGAGGTCTTAACGGGCAGCGCGATAACGGGAAGCGTGGTATACGCCGCCAAAACGCCCGCCAAATGCGCCGCCTTGCCCGCCACGCCGATGATTACGCCGAAGCCGTTTTTCTTGGCATTCACCGCAAAATCGTGCGCCGCTGCGGGCGTGCGGTGCGCGCTGATGACCCTAGCCTCAAACTCCACGCCGAATTTTTTTAGTACCGCCAAAGCGGGCCTTACCACCTCAAAATCGGACTTTGAGCCCATTAAAACCGCGGCCTTTGGCTTTATTATCTTTACTTGCATACGCCTCTCCTTTCTAGTGTGATTGTAACATTTATTCCGAGCTCTGTCAAGGTGACGAGGTAAAAAAATATAAAATTTAAAATGTAAAATATAAAATATAAATTACGGATGAATTTGCAGCGCATACCAACAAATATCCATAATTTGTATTTTATATTTTATATTTAATATTTTACTTTCTCTAAAAAATGTGATATAATCCTTTCGATGGTTTTACTCTCCTCCACCATCTGCAAAATCGGCGGGCGCGACTACAACCAAGACTACGCCGCGCAAAGCCTAAACGGAGTTTTGGGCTGTTTTGTCGTGTGCGACGGCCTCGGCAGCTACGCAGGCAGCGAGGTAGCGTCCAAAATTTGCGCTACAAAAATCGTCGGGGACTTTAACCGCGTGGCGGAGTACGACCCCTCACGCGCGGCCAAGCGCAATTTTTGCAAAAGCTATTTAGAGAACGCCCACCATTATGTGGTAAGCTACAAGGAGCGAAATCCTAAAATCGCTAGTAGCTGCACGACCGCTGCGGTAGCGGCAACGGACGGAAAAACGACGACGTTTGCGCACATCGGCGACACGCGCATTTACTTTTTTAAAAAATTTAAGCTCGCCTACCAGAGTAAAGACCACTCATTAAGCCAATTGGCCGTCGAGATGGGGCACATCACCACGGCGCAAATCCGCACCCACAAGGATCAAAACAAGCTGACCCGCGTGATAGGCTCGGAGTATTACGGCCAACCCGACGTCGAAACCGTGTCCGAACCGCTCGCCCCGGGCGACGCAATCATCCTGTGCACGGACGGCTTTTGGGAATACGTGTTAGAGGACGAAATGGAGCATGACCTTGCCTCTTCAAAAACGCCCGGGGAGGCGCTGCAAAAAATGGAAGCGCGCCTGCTAAAACGCGTCGATAAATTTAACGACAACTACACGGCAACGATAGTAATGATGAACTAAAAATGAAGCTCCCCGCACTGCCAAAAATGAAAAGCCTCGGCGATAATCCGGCCGCGACGCGGCGGATTATGATTGACGTTTTAATCGCGCTTGCCCCCTGTGCGGCCGCGGCGGTTTTGTTTTTCGGCTATCATGTCGCCGTCAATTTAGTCGTGTGCGCGGGGGCTTGCTTTGGCGCGGAGCTTTTATTTAACCTCATTGTAAAGGGCTTCAAAAAGGAAAACGTCAAAAAGTCAAGCTGCACGGATTTTTCGTGCTTGGTAACGGCAGCCGTGCTCGCGCTGCTTTTGCCGGCAAAAGCGGCGGTGAAGGGCTGGGATTTAAACTTTTACGCGGACGGCTTTAGGACGGGCGGCGGAGTAAATAATATCCTCTTTTCATTCGATATCCTAATCCTTTGTATTTTGGGGAGTATTTTTGCAATCGGCCTCGTCAAAATGCTGTTCGGCGGCATCGCCCAAAACCTCTTAAATCCGGCAGGAGCGGCACGCCTGTTTTTGTTTGTTTGCTTTGCCTTAACGGCCGTTCAGGCTGCCGTGCCCGGCCTGACGGCGACCTCCGGCGCAACATGGCTTTCGGGCGACAAGGCGACGGACGAGCCCGCCGCACTGATGCAACTGTTTTTAGGCAACCGGGGCGCGGCGGGAGCCGGCGAAACCTCAATGATTGCCATTATAATCGGCTACATATACCTCTCCGTCCGCCGGGTGATTGATTTTAGGTTGCCGCTCATCGGGCTCGGCTGCTTTATGTTGTTTATCCTAATCTTTGACGGAATGATTGCGCAAAGCCTGCTGTTTTGGGCCGATACGCCGCAAAGGCTTGCCAACAACGTATTTGCCAACGTGCTTTCGGGCGGGTTTGTTTTTTGTTTGGTGTTTATGGCCTCCGACAAGGCCACGACGCCCAGTACCTTTTGGGGCGGCGTGATTTTTGTCGCGGGCTTTGGCCTACTGACGGCGCTGCTCCGCGCGTTCTCCGTATGGAGCGAGGGCGCGATTTTTGCCCTGCTCGCGATGAATCTAACGGCTCCGCTGTTGCGCTTGCGCGAGCGCAAGCATAGTTGTCAGTGGTCAGTGGTCAGTGGTCAGTTAAAAGAAGATGAAAATCCTTCTGCTTTAGCTGAAAACTACAAACTAAAAACTGACAACTCTTCATCAACTGAAAACTGCCAACTAAAAACTGACAACTCCCCGTCTACTGACCACTGTACACTGGCCACTGACCACTGTACAAAGGGGGTGAGCGTATGAGTCCCTTTTGGAAAAACGCGCTAAAGTCCGCAGCGGCGCTCGGCGCGGTCACGTTGCTGTCCGTGTTGATGCTGGCGTTTTCGAACGCTTTTTTGCCCAAGTACACCCCAAAGCTCGACGCGGAAACCGCCGCGATTTTAAACGAAATGTCGCAAACGGCGCCCGAGGGAGAAACGGATTTGCTCGGTTTTTTTGAACCCGCGATGAAAGCGGCCGAGCTGGAAGCGTGGAACAAAGCAAACGGTTCGCCTACGCGCAAAGTTTTGGCCGCATATACCGCCGTAAAGGGGACGGCTACGGGAACCCTTTTTGTCGAAACCGAAACCGCCGGGTATCTTAGCGATGTCAGATTAATCATCGCCGTCGATAAAGACGGATTCCTCCTAAAAGACAAACCCGTTTACATCCGCGATATGCCCGCCGCCAACGACTGGTATTCGGGAAAAATCGACGGGATAGGCAGCATCAACGAGTATCTAAGTCAAGCGGATGTCTCCGTCTCTTTGGTGAACGACTTAAATTTAAAAAAGAGGGTAACCGCCGACGCCTACCTAAAAGGCCGGGCGGGCGCCACCATTACCACCAACGCCTTTGCCTACGCGATTGAACTGGCCGCCGCCTTTTATAAGGAGGTGGCAGGATAATGGATAAAAAGTCTTTCCGCGAAACCGCGTTCGGCGGCATTTTCAATAACCCCGTTTTTGTGATGATGATAGGCATTTGCCCGACCATCGCAAAAAGCACGAACATTCCTGACGCGTTCGGGCTCGGCGTCGCAACGGCATTCGTGCTGGTTTGCTCCGGCCTCTTTATCTCGCTCACCAAAAAACTCGTCCCACAGTCTGTGCGCCTGCACGCGTATTTTGTGATTATCGCGGCGTTTACCACGGTGGTCGAACTGTTTTTACGCGCCTTTTTTTACGATACGTTGTACAGCTCGCTCGGCGTGTTTATCCCGCTGATTGCCGTATCCTGCGTCGTACTCGCGCGTATGGATTTCGCCGCCAAAAACAAGGTGGGCTATGCGGTGCTGGACGCATTTTCGATGGGCGTCGGGTTTATTTTGGCGATTACACTGATGGGCGCGTTGCGGCAATTGCTGAGCATGGCGGGGCTTTTAATGCTCGCAACCCCTGCCGGCGGGCTCATCCTGCTGGGACTTTTGACGGGCCTTGTCAACTTTCTGCTCGCGCAGTATAAAAAGTCACGCAAGGGCAGAATGCTGAAGGAGGGCACGTTATGAGCTTTCAGTTTTCAGTTTTCAGTTTTCAGTTTTTGGAAGAATTTCACAGAGAGGTGACGCCATGCAGCTAACCCTCGCGCTCCTCGGTATTATCCTGACCGCAACGCTGACGGACAACGTTGTGTTCGCAAAATCCGTCGGCATCTGCCCGATGCTGGGCACCACTAAAAAAATGCGCTCCGCGATTGAGATGGGCTTGGCGGTCATATTCATCAACACCGTTTCCGCCGTCGCGTGCTTTGCGGCGTATAAGCTGCTGATGGCGTTTGAAGTGGAGTATTTGCGGCTTATCGTTTTTTTACTGGTGAACGCCACGATTATCCAAACCTTAGATGTCCTGTTGCGCAAATTCAGCCCGACGCTGTACAGCTCGATCGGCGTGTATCTTTCGCGCCTTATAACCGCCAATTGCGTGATTTTTTT
>Ga0123356_10005339_pt1 | contig 13098 bp, 11 predicted proteins | sample TergutEmb28metaG_2_FD_92546 | JGI IMG/M metagenome (GOLD analysis project Ga0123356, IMG submission 92546) | Embiratermes neotenicus P3 segment gut microbial communities from Petit-Saut dam, French Guiana - Emb289 P3 | ecosystem: Host-associated > Arthropoda: Insects > Digestive system > Gut ... | reverse complement strand
TTTTATGTCCGCCGCCGCCAAATCTTGCGCATAAGGCATTAGCATCGTTCGGGGGGACTGTTCGGCATGATATTTTACAATCAACACTTGATGAGAGCTCACGGATTGTAATTCCAAATCCTACACCTTCCACAGAGACAGGTAAGTTTGAAATATCGTCAATATCATCTTCGGTGGCTCCGGAGGATTCCATCATTTCACGCGTAATTATTGCAACAGCTACCTTGCCGTCAAAGTGAAACTCCATACCGGAGGTTATTTTACCTTCGACTTTTATCCGTCCGCGCGTTTTTGTCCTGAATAACTTCTTGTTTAACTCCTGTATCGGAGCACCGGCACTGACAAGATGAGATGCTACGTTAAATGTTTTTGCTGTGGTATTTGCATATGAAAAGCAACCTGTATCTGTTGATAAAGCCACATACAGGTGTTCGGCTGTCTTTTTGCTGATGTTACCTGCAAGCAAAATCAGGATATCATAAATCAACTCGCCGCATGCTGCGCAGCTTGCATCAATACAAAGAAATTTCGCAAAATTTGTATTTGATTCATGATGATCGATACATAAGGAAATTTCGTCTTTATATTTCAAAGAGTTCGGAGTAAATAAATCGACCGTGGCAATATCTACAGCTATTATATGACTCGGCGTGAAATCACCTGTTGCTATATATCCATCAATACAAGCAGCATAACGTGGAGTTACTTCCGGATTTTCAAATATATACACGGTTTTACCAAACTCGCGTAAGCCTTGTGCAAGAGCTCCTGCGCAGCCCAATGTATCACCATCGGGCCGTCTGTGGGTTATTATGAGATAATTATCGTTTTCTTTTAACCAGGATGCTGTTTCAAGGATTGAGAATAATATACTCATATAAATCACCATGCCTTTATTTTAATAAGTGTTGCAACGCAACACTTATTCGTCATGACTGACATCAAGCTCGTTTAAAATGGTATTTATATTGGCACCGCGCTGCAAAGACTCATCGAGTATAAATGTAAGCTGCGGAGTATGGCGGAGCTTGAGTGCTCTGCCAAGCTCATAACGTAAATGTCCTGATGCAGACTTTAAACCTTTTTTCATCTCGCCCGGGTCTTGTATACCATAAACGCTCAAGTATACCTTGGCTTGTCCGAGGTCACTTGATGTATCAACGGCTGTGATGCTGATCATTCCCTGGCGGATACGCGGATCTTTGATGTTTCGCAGCAAAGCCGACAGCTCGCGATGTATATCTTCATTTATACGAAGAATAGACTTGGACATAAATGTTCTTCCAATCTCACGGCAATGGCTTTGAGGCGTATGCCTCAAAGACTATACCTATGGCGGGCGACCAGATGTCACACGGTGACATTGCGGTCGCCCCTACGATGGGACGTCGAGGACGCCGTCCTTTATGTGTGGGGGATTTCTTCCATCGCGAAACATTCGATAACGTCGGAGAGTTTTATATCGTCGAATTTTTCCAAAGCAATACCGCACTCGTAGTTAGTAGCGACTTCCTTAACATCGTCTTTAAAGCGGCGTAGTGAAGCGATTTCACCCTCGTGAACAACAATTCCGTCTCTGACAACACGTGCATGACCGCTTCTGATAATTTTACCGTTTTGTACATAACAGCCGCAGATAGTACCAACTGCTGATGATTTATATAGTTCGCGGACTTCAGCCTGACCGTATATAACCTCGTGATATTTCGGAGCCAACATTCCCTTCATAGCAAGCTCGATTTCGTTGATACACTCATAAATAACACGGTACATCCGTATATCAACATTACTGCGAAGTGCGCTGTCTCTCGCTACATTGTCAGGCCGTACATTAAAGCCTACGATAATTGCTCCGCTGGTTGAAGCGAGCATGATATCGGATTCGTTAATGGCACCGACACCGGAATGTATAACTCTGACACGTACTTCTTCGTTTGTAATCTTTTCAAGAGAGGTTTTTATCGCCTCTGCACTTCCCTGAACATCAGCCTTTACAATGATGTTAAGGTCTTTTAACTCACCTTGCTGAATTCTTGAGAATAAGTCTTCTAATGAGACTTTGACCGTAGAGGTCAACATACCGCGTCTCTCTGCTTTTCTTTGCTCTGCAAGTATTCTTGCCATTCTTTCATCAGTTACGACATTAAACATATCACCGGCGCTCGGAACCTCGGACATGCCGGAAATTTCGACCGGAACTGACGGTCCTGCTTCTTCAAGACGCTCTCCTGTGTCTGTCATCATAACACGGACATTACCAACGGCAGTACCTGCTATAATTGTCTCTCCGGTGCGCAGAGTTCCGTTTTGAATGAGAACGGTCATAAGTGCGCCCCTGCCTTTATCAAGGCGGGCTTCGATAACTGTTCCGCGTGCAAGACGGTTCGGATTTGCACGAAGCTCTGAAATTTCAGCGGTTAGAATTATCATTTCCAGTAAATGGTCGATTCCCTCACCTGTTTTTGCAGAAATAGGACATACTATTGTATCTCCGCCCCAATCTTCGGATACAAGACCGTATTCGGTAAGCTGCTGCATGATTTTGTCGGGATTTGCTCCGGATACGTCAATCTTGTTGATCGCAACGATTATCGGTATGGAGGCGGCCTTTGCGTGGTTTATTGATTCAATGGTTTGTGGCATAATACCGTCGTCTGCGGCGACGATAAGTATTGCTATATCTGTAATACTGGCACCGCGTGCACGCATTGCCGTAAATGCTTCATGTCCCGGTGTGTCAAGAAATGTAATCGGGTTTCCGTGAATTTGTGTTTGATATGCTCCGATATGCTGTGTTATACCTCCGGCTTCGCCGGAAGCAACACTTTCTTTTCGGATTCTGTCAAGCAGTGATGTTTTACCATGGTCAACGTGTCCCATAACAACAACTACCGGAGCACGGGGTATAAGCTCCTCATCGGTGTCTACGCTATCGTCAATAAGACGCTCTTCGATTGTAACAACAACTTCTGTTTCAACCTTACAACCCATTTCAATTGCGACAAGAGCTGCAGTATCATGGTCAATGATATCTGAAACTGATGCCATAACACCAAGCTTAATAAGCTGGCGGACTACCTCGGCACCTGTTTTCTTCATGCGGGCGGCAAGCTCGCCAACGCTTATTTCATCGGGAATTAAAACCTTTAAAGTAGCTTTTTTAGCAACTTCAAGCTGCAGGCGATTCATTCTGTCGCGCTCTTCCTGCCGTTTTTTCGCACCGTGCGCCATATTTTGCATGGGAGTTCTGGCTTTTCTGACGATTTTCTCCTTGCCGCCTTTCATTCTCTCTGCGCGTTCAGTAACAAGGTTATCAAGACGTTCGTCATATTTTGACAGATTAATTGTAGCACCGGATGTATCTATGACACGCTTTTGCGGGGTTTTGTGGGGCATAAAGGGTTTATCAATTTTTTTCTGCGGCTTACGCGCGGCTGCATCTGCAGATGAACTGTCTGCTTTTTGTGCATCCGGAGTGCTTTTTACAGTATCATCGGAACCGGTTTTTTCCGCTTCCGGTGCTTCACTTGGTATAGGCTTGGAGGATTCGTTAAAAATAACCTCAAGATTTTCTACCTGATTATTTACTGTTAAATATTCGAAAATAATGTCAAGCTCATTAACCGAGAGTACGTGCATGTGATTTTTTGGCGTTGTTGCATATTTAGTGAGAAGATCGATTACTGTCTTTGATTTAAGCTCGCTTGACTTAACTTTAAAATCCTTTGCCAGTTCGCAGATTCTGTATTTAAATAATGTACTCACTATGCATCACTCTCCTTTCTTGTTTTGGTATCTACCGGCTTTATCGGTATTGCAGGCGGTGGTTTTATCTTTTTTAAGAAGCTCTCAGCCAGTCCCTTGTCTAAAATTGCCAGGACTCCCGGTGAGCCGCGGCCTGTTATACTGCCAATCTCAAACTTGCTGTATGAAACTGCAAGGTATTTTGTATCATAATTTTCTGCATTTGACTTTGCGCGCCTCACAGCTCCGGCTGAAGCATCACTTGCCGATAAAATTAAGTGTGCTTTGCCTTGTCTTGCCGAAATAGCTGTCTGCTCGCTGCCAATGGCAAGTAAACCTGCTTTTTTTGCTATTCCGAGTAAGCCAAGGGTATTATCCATTCATTTTCTCCATAGTCTTTTGAAGTTTCACTTCAAAAGCCATTTGAAAATTCAACATGTGTTTACTAAACACATTGCGTATCTTGAATTTTCTCGTAAATTTCGTCCGGTATTTCTGTTTTGAGAGCTCGTGAAAGTGCTTTTGATTTAATTATCCGCTTTAAACAATCAGGGTTATTACATATATATGCACCGCGCCCGGAGCTTTTACCGGTTTTGTCGTATGTAACTGTACCTTCCGGTGAGCGGACTATACGGGCAAGTTCATTTTTCGGTTTCATTTCACGGCAACCGAGGCACATGCGCTCCGGATTTTTTTTCATGCCTGTGATTCCGGTTTAATATCTATTTTATAACCTGTAAGGCGAGCGGCAAGGCGGACATTTTGTCCTTCCTTACCTATTGCGAGTGACAGTTGGTTGTCGGGAACGATGACACGGCATGATTTTCCGTCTTCGTTCATTAAAACTTCGATAACCTCCGAGGGAGCAAGTGCAGAAGCAATATATTCGGTGGGGTCATCGTTATATCTTACGATGTCGATTTTTTCGCCGCCAAGCTCATTAACAATTGAGTTGACCCTGCTGCCTTTTGAGCCGACACAAGCACCGATAGGTTCTACTTCGGGCTCGTTTGATTCAACGGCAATCTTGGTTCGGTTTCCTGCTTCGCGTGCTATGCTGCGGATTTCCACTATGCCTTCCGCAATTTCGGGAACTTCAAGCTCAAAGAGCCGTTTGACAAGTCCGGGATGTGTACGTGATATGAGGATTTGCGGGCCGCGTGTGGATTTTTTAACCTCGATGACATAAACCTTTATACGGTCGCCGTCACGAAGCGGCTCGCCGGGGATACGCTCGCCGGAGGACAGCATTGCTTCTGTGTGCTCTGAGCTTCCGCTCGAGCCGATTTGGATTGATACACCACCTGTGCGCGAATCTACACGCTGAACAATTCCCGTGAGTATTTCATGTTCTTTTGAAGTGAACTCATCGTAAACAATATTCCGCTCGGCTTCGCGGATACCTTGAATGATAACCTGCTTTGCCGCTTGAGCGGCGATTCTGCCAAACTTGGTTGTATCTACGGACTCGTTGATAAACTCGCCCGCTTTTATGCTTTTTTGAAGCTTTTTGGCATCGGCAAGCAAAACCTGTGTGTTAGGATTTTCGATCTCTTTAACGACCTCTTTTTCCATAAACATTTCAACGGTCTTTTCCACAGGGTCAAGCACTACCCGGGCACATTCCGCTTGGGAGGGATAGTCTTTTTTCAAAGCTGCAAGCAGCGCCTGCTCGATTTTTTCAATCATGTAAGATTGAGGGATACCTTTTTCTTTTTCAATGTCCGCTATGGCAGAGAAAAACTCAGGATTCATGTCAAAAACTCCTTTTTTTAGGTGCTTATAGTACTTTAAACTTCGTTTAAAATACATCAGCATAATAAAAGCTTCGCTTTAATTATGTATATTTTTTTACTTTTTTATGGTTTGGCAGAAAAAAGAGTGGGAGTACCCACTCGTCGGAATTAGTCTTACCAAAAAGCATATTACCATGTTTGTTCAGTAATTGCAAGCATTATTTTCATTTTTCCCAATTCTAAAATAATATTGTATATAAAGTTCACTTTTGGTATAATAATTTTCCTGTCTGTTTGAACGAAATCATTATAATGGAGTGCCGGAGTGAGTAAAAGATTACTGAGACTGTTGCAGCCCAACGTACGTTTTTATATTATGCTGCTTATAGCTTTTGCTATTGCAACATTTTTTATTGGCGGCTACGGTAGAATCCTTGCAGGTATACAAGCAGGTGTGATTATTTTTGCCGCAGTTTTTCTGCATATGACATCAAGACGGCGTACAACAAAGCTGCTTGGATATCTTGAGTCAATTTCGGACAGTATGGATTTAACTGTGCGGGACACGCCGCTGCCTGTTCTTATGTATAACTCGGAGACCGGTGAGGTTGTGTGGTCCAACGAACGGTTTACTTCTTTGATAGGTACTGACGAGCCGTTTTTCGGCAGAAACATAACAGATATATTGCCCGACTTTACATGGGACTGGCTGCTTGGCGGAAAAAGCGAGTGTGAAGAGCCTGTTCCGGTAGGAGATAAGCTATATTGGGTGTACGGAAGTGTGGTTCTTTCGCAGCGCGAATATGTAGCAATGACATATTGGATAAATGTCACGGAATATGTACAGATTTGCGAGTCCTATGTGGACTCACGTCCGGTGTTTGCATTGCTTACACTTGATAATTACGATGAGCTGCTCAAAGGCATGAGCGAAAAAGAAAAATCATTTACACTCTCGGAAATAGGCGAAAAAATTAATACATGGATAAGAGATAAAGACGGATTTCTTTGCAGATATGACAGAGATAGGTATTTTTTCCTGTTTGAAGAGCGTTTTTTAGACGCCATTTTAAAAGACAATTTCTCTATACTTGAACAGATGAACACATGTGTCGGAGCAGGCGGTGTGCAGGCGACATTAAGTATTGGAGTCGGTAAGGACGGTTCAACACCACAGGAGAATTACCGTTTTGCAAGTCTTGGAATTGAAATGGCTCTCAGCCGCGGGGGAAATCAGGCAGTTGTAAGAAACAGATACGGTTTTGAATTTTACGGTGGAAAGCCGCAACCTTTAGAGCGGCGCACAAAAGTTAAAGCAAGGGTTATGGCAAGTGCATTTGGAGAGCTGTTAAACGATGCATCACAAGTCTTTGTAATGGGGCACAAAAATGCCGATTACGACTCAATCGGAGCCGCAATCGGAGTTTGCTGCATGGTGCGTGCAAAAAGAAAACCGGTACGTATTATAGTAAATGCAATCCTTGGAGAAGCACAAAGAGATTATATTGACACATTTGTTATGCACCCTGAGTATAACGATGTGTTTATAACTGCACAGGAAGCAGTACTGGAAGCTGATAAAAAGACATTACTTGTAGTGGTTGATACAAACAGACCAAATAAAGTTGAATCAAACACATTGCTTCTGTCGTGCACACGTATTGCAGTTATTGACCATCACCGCCGTGCTGCTGATTATATAGATAATGCCGTATTTAATTTCCATGAGCCGTATGCATCATCAAGCTCTGAGCTTGTTACGGAAATGATGCAATATCTTGTTGAGCAAAACGATGTTTTACGTGTGGAAGCCGAAGCCTTACTTGCGGGAATTGTTCTTGATACAAAAAGTTTTTCAATAAATACAGGGAGCGGAACATTTGATACAGCTGCATATCTTAAGCGTGTAGGTGCCGACGTGGCAGCTGTTAAGCGTTTGCTTCAATCCGACTTTGACATTACCTCTGCAAGGTACAATCTCATGCAAACAGCGCAGGTATACACAGATGGTATTATTATAGCAGCATGCGATGAGGAGCAAAGCAAAATAAGTATTGCTCAGGCAGCTGATGAGCTTCTTGGTATCAAAGGCATCATTGCCTCATTTGCAGTAGCAAAGGAAGACGATACGGTATATATTTCGGCGCGCAGTATAGGTGATATTAACGTGCAGGTAATTCTGGAAAAGCTCGGCGGCGGAGGAAGTCAGGCAACAGCCGGATTTCAGGTAAAAAACGGAAATGTGGATGATGTAACCACTGAGCTTAAGCAAGCAATCGATGATTATTTGAAGAAAAATACATCACTGATTCGCACACAGAAAAGCAGCAATGCAAAAAGGAGAAATGTGAAATGAAGGTTATTTTAAATGAGGATGTCAAAGGAAAAGGAAAAAAAGGTGATCTTGTAAACGTTGCAGACGGTTATGCACGCAATTTTCTTTTTCCGAGAAAGCTGGCAGTGCTTGCCACATCTGAGAACATGGCAATAATGAACAAGCAGGAAAAAGAGCGGAAGCTAAGGCTTGAAGCTGAAAAAGCAGCCGCAAACGAAGTTGCGGGGAAGCTTGAAAATGTACTCGTAAAAATAGCTGCGCGGTCGGGAGAAGAAGGCGGAAAGCTGTTTGGCTCGATTACATCAAAAGAAATTGCCGAAGAGCTAAAAAAGCAACATGGAATCGAACTTGAAAAAAACAAGATTGTTCAGGAAGAAGCAATAAAATCATTTGGTGCATATGAGGTAAAATGCAAATTGGGACATGAAGTCACAGGAACTATTCATGTGCTGGTTATAGAAGGCTGAAAGAAGTATGGATGATTTACTGAGCAGGCATACACCACATAACATAACTGCAGAGCGGTCGGTTTTGGGCTCTATGATGCTGGATGAAAACTGTGTCGGGGACGTTATCGGTATTGTCCGGCCTGATGATTTTTATTCAACAATTAACAAAAGCATTTTTGAAACAATTTTCTCAATGTACAGTTACGGAAAAAGGATAGACCCGATAACTGTTCTCGAGCAAATGCGGGAAGACGGTTCTTACACAGATGAATCGAACGACTACATACGCGACCTTATGGTTGTTACTCCGACTGCTGCAAACGTTGTTGAATATTCGTGGATAGTAAAGGATAAATCGCTGCTTCGCTCTATTTTAGATGCAGGTAATGACATTTCCTCAATGGCAATATCCGGCGAAGGCGGCGCGATGAGCATCCTTGATGCTGCTGAGCAAAAGGTCTACAGACTACGTTCGGGAAGCAGTAGAGCAGAGCTTGAAGATATTAAGAAAACAATGCTTGATGTTGTCGAACAGATAAAAGTCGCAGCAAAAGCAGGCACGGGAATACCCGGTATGACTACAGGGTTTGGCGACCTTGACAGAATTATCATGGGACTTAATGATTCGGATTTAATATTGATTGCATCAAGACCGGGTATGGGAAAGACAAGTATCGCATTGAATATTGCTCTTCACGTTGCCAAAAAATCGGGTAAAACAGTTGCAGTTTTTTCGCTTGAAATGTCAAGGGAACAGCTTGCCATGCGCCTTTTGTCCGCTTCTTCGTATATAGACGGCAAAAAGCTTCAAACAGGCAGAATTAATGATGATGAGTGGAAGAGGCTTGCCGAGGCTGCCGCACAAATCAGCGAAGCAAAATTAAAAATTAATGATGATGCTTCGCTCACTGTAAGTGAAATGAACGCGCAATGCAGACGAATCAATGATTTGGGTCTTGTTGTCATCGACTATATGCAGCTTATGTCAGCGGCAACCAATGAAAGAGGCTACAGAGGTGAAAACAGGGTTCAAATAGTTACGGAAATAAGCCGTACAATGAAGGTTATGGCAAAAGAACTCAAGGTTCCGGTGATATGCCTTTCGCAGCTCAACCGTGAAAGTGACAAGCGTAAGCTTGATGACAGACGCCCTCAGCTGAGCGACCTTCGTGAATCGGGTTCTATAGAGCAGGACGCGGACATTGTTATGGGACTTTACAGAGATGACTACTATAACAAAGAGTCCGAATTTCCGAATATTGCAGAGTGTATAGTTCTTAAAAACCGTCGAGGTGAAACAAACACCGTAAACCTGAGATGGGATCCTGAATTTACGAATTTCTCGTCAATTGACAGATATTATGAGGAGTAATAGTATTGATTGCAAAAATCCTCGAATATGCAGATGAAAATAATATGTTACCGGACACAGGGGTTGTTCTTGTCTGTGTATCGGGAGGAGCCGACTCCATGTGTCTTCTTGAAGTGATGAGGCATATTTCATACTCAAGAGGATTTGATATTGTTGCCGCGCACTATAATCACGGACTGCGCGGCGCAGAATCGGACCGTGATGAAACGTTTGTTATGAGTGTTTGTGAGGAGCATGGCATACCGTTTTATTCCGATAGAGGAGATGTTGAAGGTCACGCAAAAAAACAAAAGACGGGTATTGAAGAAACAGCGCGGGATATGCGATATTCTTTTTTCTATAAAACAGCTGCAAAGACAGGTGCTACTCAAATAGCAACGGCGCATACTATGAATGACAACAGTGAAACAATGCTGCTCAATCTGGTGCGTGGGGCGGGAACGCTCGGTATGGCAGGTATTCCGCCGGTCAGAGATAATATAATAAGACCTCTCCTTTTTACTTCGCGTGACGAAGTGATGAATTTTATCGCGGAGAGAAAAATCCCGTATGTTGAAGATTCCACCAATAAGCTTGACATATACGCACGTAACAAAGTCAGACACAAAATAGTCCCTCTTTTGGAAGAATTAAACCCGCGGTTTAATGAAACATTTTTTTCAGCTGCGCAAGTTTTTCGTGCCGATGAAGAGCTTATATCGGACATTGCAGATCTTTTTATTCAAGATTGTTGCATTGGACATACTGCAGAGGCCAAAGGCCTTGCAGCACTGCCGTTTTCGGCATCCTCGCGTGTTATCAGAAAAATACATGCTGCTTCAGCACCGGATGCACCTTCATTATCGTTTAATAATGTAAATGATGTGCTCAAGCTTTGCGCGGGTGACAATCCGTCTGCAAGCCTTTCCCTGCCCGCAATGGTAGTTTACAGAGAATATGACCGTGTGATATTTGAAGCGCAGCCAAAGCAAAATGATATGGGCTTTGCACCGGTATATCCAATGGTCGGGGACAGCTTGATTATTCTTGCTCTCGGTCTTAAAATTACTTGCAAATCGGTCATATATAATGATAGTATCAAGGTTAATGCTTCATTTACCTCATTTATATTCAAAAAAGTTGACATTTGTGGTAGAATAACCGTCAGACCACGTAAAGAAGGGGACAAAATAAAACTCTTTAAGCAGAGCGGTACAAAAACTCTAAAAAAGCTTTTTATTGAAAAACGAATTCCGATGCGAAAAAGAGCACTGATTCCTGTTATATGCGATGATGAAGGAGTGCTTGGCATTTATGGCATCGGAGTTGGTGACAGAGCAGTTCCCGCAGTGGGAGAGCCTTCCGTACTAATCTCATTTAACGAAATTTGAGGAGAAATGATTTAATGAATAAGGACTTGGAAAAAATTCTTTTTACCGCAGAGCAAATCAATAAACGAATTGAAGAACTCGGTGCACAAATAACAAAAGATTATGCAGGTAAGAAACTTATGCTTATAGGTGTGCTAAAGGGTTGTTATGTTTTTCTCGCCGACTTGGCACGCAACATCGACCTTGATGTCGAAATTCAGTTTCTGACAGCATCTTCCTACGGCTTTTCATCTGTTTCATCCGGAAGAGTTAATGTTAATGAAGCGATTGACTTTATTATCAAAGGCAGAGATGTTATCCTTATAGAAGATATTTTGGATACAGGTGTTACACTAACGGCTCTTCACGCAATGGTGGTGAAGCAAAAACCGGCATCGCTGAAAACATGTACACTTCTTGATAAACCCGAACGTCGTGAAATGCCGTACAGTGCCGATTATACCGGTTTTGTTTGCCCAAATGAATTTGTAGTGGGTTATGGGCTCGATTTTGCGGAGAAATACCGCAATCTGCCATATGTAGCTGCTTTAAAAAAAGAAATATATGAGTAATTCATATTGTAGGAGTACTTAGTTGAAAACAAAAAACAGAAGCCCGCGCGAAATAGGACTATATATTTTCATACTGCTTATTATTGTTACTGCATTTTGGCTGATGTGGCAACCGGGCAATCAAAACACTTCAGAAGTCAGCTATGCTGAGCTCAGAAGACAGTTTTGGGCAGGTAATGTTGAGTATTTTTCAATCAATGAAAATAACAAGGTCGAAGCAAGGCTCAGAACAAATTACGGACTATCGGGTAGTCCGTATGTCACACATGACTTACGCAGCCTGGAAATTTTTTATGCAGATATGGCAGATACACTCTCGGACACACTGAGGCTCGACCGTGAGTTTGACTATAACTACGAACCGGGTATGCGCATGCCATGGTGGGCATCGCTCATACCATACATCATAATGATTATCGCATTTATCTTTATTTGGAACTTTATGATAAACCGCTCGGGCATGGGTGGAGATAAAGGAACAATGCGCTTTGGCAAGGCAAGGACAAAGATTGCCGGTGATGATAAAAAGAAAGTGACATTTGCAGATGTTGCAGGAGCCGAAGAAGAAAAAGAAGAGCTTGCCGAAATTGTAGACTTTCTCAAAGGACCGCAGAAGTATATAACCATCGGAGCACGTATACCAAAGGGTGTGCTTCTGGTCGGACCTCCGGGAACAGGTAAAACCTTAATAGCAAAAGCTGTTGCAGGAGAGGCGGGAGTTCAGTTTCTTTCGATTTCCGGTTCGGATTTTGTGGAGCTTTATGTCGGTGTTGGTGCTTCCCGTGTCCGTGATTTATTCGATCAGGCAAAAAAAGCTGCACCGTCAATCATTTTCATTGATGAAATAGATGCAGTCGGACGTCAACGCGGAGCTGGTCTCGGTGGCGGACATGACGAGCGTGAGCAGACGTTAAATCAATTGCTTGTCGAAATGGACGGGTTTGCAACAAATGAAGGTGTTATTATCATCGCAGCAACAAACCGTGCAGATATATTAGACAGTGCACTGCTGCGTCCGGGTAGATTTGACCGACAGGTCTATATCGGTATGCCCGATATTAAAGGACGTGAGGAAATTCTTAAGGTTCATGCCCGGGGAAAGATTCTTGGTGAGGATATAAGCCTTGCTGAAATCGCAAAGGGAACTATAGGGTTTACGGGAGCTGATTTGGAAAATCTTTTAAACGAAGCAGCACTGCTTGCAGCCCGTGCAAATAAGAGATTTATAACAATGACCGATATAGAAGAGGCTACACTCAAGGTAATGGCGGGACCTGAGAAAAAAAGCCGTGTTGTCACAGAAAAAAGCCGGAAAATCACAGCTTACCACGAAGCAGGGCACGCTATTGCAGCGTTTCACCTTGAGCATGTCGATCCTGTTCATCTTGTCACTATCGTCCCGAGAGGTCAATCGGGCGGCATGACGGTATTTCGCCCGCAGGAGGATAAGGATTATACATCACGAAGCGAAATGTTTGAACGTATTGTGTCGATGCTTGGAGGACGGATTGCCGAAAAGATATTCCTTGACGATATTT
>Ga0123356_10005338_pt1 | contig 13100 bp, 13 predicted proteins | sample TergutEmb28metaG_2_FD_92546 | JGI IMG/M metagenome (GOLD analysis project Ga0123356, IMG submission 92546) | Embiratermes neotenicus P3 segment gut microbial communities from Petit-Saut dam, French Guiana - Emb289 P3 | ecosystem: Host-associated > Arthropoda: Insects > Digestive system > Gut ... | reverse complement strand
TTTTTTGCTGTCAACGGGGCCGCGGAAAGGCGGGGGGGGGGGAGACCTGAGGTTATCGCAGCGCCCCTCGATTCGAGCTAGGGCTCGTTGCGGCCGATGTCACCCTTCGGCGCCTTCGGATGCATCACGCACATCTAGCTCACTTGCGCAGACTCATTTCGATCAGCCTTGCGGCCCGGTCGAGCGCCCTGGCCATCCGTATTGCGGGTAGAATCCGAGCACCCGTTTGGCGTGGCTCACGTCCACAAGAGAGCGGTAGGGATCTCGTTCAAACTCGGGTCCACCCCTCCAGGGCACATGCTTCAGGTGCGTCGCCACCAGCTCCAGCGTGGGGCGGCGGTCGGCAATGTCAGCAGCGCATAGCAGAAGGCGAACGTGTCCCCGGAACTCCGTGTTGACGGCCGCAACGGTAGCCGTCGCAACGTCACGCAGGTCGATATGTACTCCCAGATGCCACACTGAGCCGGGGGCGCTGGGTCTGGGTGGGCTGTTCAGCGATCGTGCATAGCCTTCCTGATCGAACACCGCGACCGGCCTCAGGCAGATGGTATCGACGCCCGTGCGCTTCGTGAACGCCTGGCACATCTCCTCAGAGAGCCACTTGGCGAGCCCATAGGGCCGGCCAGGTAGTCCCCGGTGCCTGTCGTCCACAGGCAGATAATCGGGCTCGCGCTCGAGCATGCCGATCGACTTTCCCGATGAGAAGTACACGACCCGGCGGATGCCTTCCTGCTCGGCCGCCAGCAGTACGTTCCAGGTGCCCAGCAGGTTGATGGACATGATGTCAGCCGCTGCGCCGCCGCGGTCATCCGCGAGGCCTGCAGCGTGCACGATCAGATCCACTCCTCGCGCGACTCTGCGAACCGCATCCGCGTCACGGACATCGAGGCCTTCCGCCAGGTCGAATTCACGCACCTCGTGACCCGCCGCGCTCAGTGCCTCCGCCACGGCTGGACCCAGGCGTCCGCGACTGCCTGTCAGAAGAATGATCATCAGCTCTGGCTCTTCAGGCGCTCGGCGAGGGTGTCGCCGCCGCGTACACGCCGCAGACCGCGCACTCCCAGTCCTGCTTCCGACTCGATGACGGTTCCCGTCATGGCCAGCGAATCGCGCCGCGAGGCCAGCAAAACGAATGCGCCCGCGTGTTCGGACGGATCGCAGTGTCTCTTCAGCGGCGTAACGGCCTCGACCGCTGCATCCTTGTTGGAAGGATGGGTATGCGTGCGGATGCGTTCACCCTTTTCATCGAGACCAAAGCTTGCCGGCATACGGATGTCGGTCTTGGTGGCGCCTGGTGACACGGCATTGACACGTACGGCCGGTGCAAACTCATGCCCAAGCTCCCTGACGATGCCCAGAGCCGCATGCTTGCTCGCGATGTACATGACACCGCCGCCGTCCGGGTAGAACGAGGAGTTCGACAGCGTCACGATGATGGAACCGTTCGTCTTGACCAGCTCCTTGACGGCGACCCGTGCGCCGAGGATCACCCCGAGCACGTTGAGGTCGAAGATCTCACGGTAGACCCTGCACACGTCTGCGGACGGAATGTCGATGAGCTCGCGGAACGCATCGCCCATGCCGGCGTTGGCCACGAAAACATCGAGCTTGCCGAAGGCCGCCACTGCCTCCTTCACGGCGCGCTCATTGGCTTCTAGCGTTGTGGCATCGCCCTGGATGCCTATCACAGCGCTGCCATGAGCCTCCTTGGCATCGTCGAGTCTCTCTTGCGAGATGTCCAGCAGCGCAACCCTGGCGCCCTCCTCAACGTATCGATCGACGACGGCACGTCCGATGCCCGAGCCGCCACCAGTGACCAGCGCCACCTGATCATCGAGCCATCCCATTGAAGTCTCCTCGAATGTCAAAAAAGAATGCTCAGGTTGGTGCCGGTGATGATCGTCTGATCAACCAGGATCCGGCGGCGCGCGATCCGCAGCTCGCCTGAGCCAAGCCGGCGTAGAAGGTCCTCGCGCCGGCCCGTGAAAAGTTGATGGCCCTGATCGCCGCGGCAACGCGTCACCAGGAAGCTGGACGCCACCTCATACTCGAGGGATGACGTACCCTGTGCCACCAGCACGTTGCTTATGAAGTGTCGCGTGCGCGAGGGCGGGGTTTCAGCCCAGGCCGTCTCGGTCAGCAGGCGCTGCACGCGCGTCGAAAGGGAGTTGTGGTTGTCATCGAAGAATCCCACTTCCTGGAATCCCGCTCCTCGGGCACGGAACTGCGTGATGCGTACCGGCATCGTGTAGTGGATGTCCTCCGCGAAAAGCCCGAGCCACTCCTTGAAGCGACATTCATCGAGCGTCTCTGCTTCGCGGTAGAGGAACTCGAGAATCTCACCGTAGACCGCGGTTCCCGGCGCGCACGAGCCACCGACCGGTACCGATGCCGTGGCCGGCGGGCTCATGGTGTCACCCTCGAGACAAGCGGTTGGGCCTGCTCTGGGGCGGCACGGGTCAGCCGCTGCATGGAACGTAGCCACTGTGCGTACCAGGCGCGCTGAGTAACCTCACCGTAGCTGTCGGCATAACAGTTACCGGGCCCCGGCCAGCTCGGATCGGGCTTGCGCCCGATACCCATCTTGTGGTGCAGGGCATACCGCATGGCGGCAGGTCCCCGGTTGGCAGCGGTGCACTCCTCCCAGTTCTCCATGTCGTCCTGATCGAAGATGCCGGCGGGGCCGAACGTTCGCACATAGGTCTCGTACGATGTCTTGCGATATTCCGGCGAGGCATCCTTGTCAATCGCAAACCAGGAGTACATACGCGTGCGAGTGGGAGTCAGCGGAATCTCGAGGCGTAGATTGAGGATGCCGACGGGCTCGCTGCGCGTGTCACCGGCCGTGACGAGCTGCAGCCAGTGGAAGTTGGGCCACATCGTACCCGCGCTGTAACCGTGGTCCTGGGCGATCTGCGCCTGCGCAGCAGTCAGGTTCTCTTTGAACCGCGGCCACATCTCTTTCGGAATGCCCAATCCCTGGAACGCGTCGATCCCCGGAGCGCCCAGCACGAAGTGCAGAATATGGCCGTTGCCGACCGTGGCCATATGGCCGTGCGAGGCAAAGTCAGGGTCACTCGGGAGCATGCCGAGCTCCACCAGGCTCTGATGGGCCCAGTAGACGTGGAAGTTGTCGGTGAAATTGTCGGTGGCGAACTTCCAGGAGCACTCAACCTCCCAGACCTGCGGCGTGCCGATGAACTCGATCTCGCCCGTCCGTCCGAAGATGATGTCCATGTACCACCGCATATCGCCGAGCCACTCATCAAGCGACGGTGCGTCGGGGTCCCAGCTGCCGAAGACCAGGCCGCGGTAGGAGCCCAGGCGGGTCACGGGAATCAGCCCGAGCTCGCTCTTCTTCAGCTCACCTTCACCGTAGTGGTGTTCAGAGGAGGCAGCAAGCAGATCTCCGGACGTGGAGTACGCCCAGCCGTGATACGGGCACTTGAGGCTGCTCGCGTGATCGCGATCGCTGCGACACAGTCGCATCCCTCGGTGGCGGCACGAATTCAGGAATGCGCGAATGATTCCCGCATCGTCGCGGACGAGAATCACCGGGTCGACGCCGCACTGGCGTGCCACGATGTCACCGCGCTGCGGGATCTCGCTCTCATGACCGATGAAGAACCAGGCCCTGGCGAAGATCCTCTCCAGCTCCATGGCGTAGATCTCCGGGTCGGCGAAGATGCGTCGGGAGATGAGGCCTTCCTCGGGGCGAACGAGGGTGTCCAGCTCAATGCCGCAGGAAAGTCGAGTTGATCCGTCCACGGTGGTGGGATCGCGCTGCGGGTAAGGGGTGGCCATGAGGTTCTCCACTCATTCAAAGGGATTGCGATGGCAGCACTAGCCCGCGCAGTGCCTGCACCAATCGGGTCGCCGCTGCTTCTGCCAGGGCGGCATCCTTGTCTGCGATTGCTTCGACCAGTGCGTCGTGGAGCTCCAGCTCCAGCGCCGCAAGCGTTTCGTCCCAGAGCTGCACAGGCACCGACAATTTCAGTGCCCCGCCCAGCAGCTGATACACCTCGGCAAGAAGTGCGTTACCGGTACTGCGCGCGATGGCGTCGTGCAGCTCAGAGTCGGCACGCGCATAGGCAGTCGGATCTCCCGTCTGGATTGCTGCGCGCAGTCCGACGGCGAGCTCGCGCAGGTGCCGCGCGTCCTCGTCGCTCCTACGGAGCGCCGCGAGGCCGGCCGCCGCGCGCTCGAGCACACAGCGCAGCTCTATCGCCTCATCCAGGCTGGCCCGACTTACACGGCGCTCCATCGGGGCCTGCAATTCGCTGAACGCTCGCACGTAGGTACCGTCGCCTACCCGAGCTTCGAGCATTCCCAGATGAACCAGCGATCGGAGCGCTTCACGCACCGTGTTGCGGCTCAACCCGAGTCGCGCCACGAGCTCGCTTTCGGGCGGAATCCGCGTCCCCACCGGCCATTCGCCAGAGGTGATCAGATCCTCGAGTTGGCGTGCCACCTGCGCGGCGAGCGTGGACGAACGTACGGGAGCAGTAAGGCTTGTAGCGGCCATGACCATCGTCCAACAATCCTACATCTTAAATATCATGTCGCCCACGAGCCTCACAAGCGCGCTTTTCAATTTTGTCTGACACTCGGTCATGGCTCCGACCGAGTGCGGCACCAGCCGGACTGTTCGCCAGCGGTGCCCGGCGGTGTCCCTTCATGGCGGCTTCACAAGCCCGCAGTGCGGGTATCGCCCTCCGAAGGAGCACAGCCAGCGCATCCCTGGAGTGCAAGGGACTGCCCGGGGAGCGGCCGCTTCGATTCCGATTGTCTGACAAAAGTATCCGTGCGATCATCGCGCGATTGTCGGGGGAGGATGTCCGATGGACGATGAGCTGGGCTCGCGGACGCTGCGCAAGATTCTGTCGCGGCTGGTGCCTTTCTGCATGTTGCTGTTCTTTGTGCAGATGACCGACAAGACCAACGTGAGCTACGCGGCGCTCGAGATGAACCAGCAGCTCGGATTTACCCAGGAGGTCTATGGCTTCGGCGCCGGGATCTTCTTCCTGGGGGCCTTCTTTCTCGAGATCCCAAGCAATCTCATCCTGGTGCGCGTGGGAGCGCGCCCATGGCTGGCACGCATCATGATCACCTGGGGCCTCATCGTCGTCGCACTTGCGTGGGTGCGCAGCGCCCATGGCTTCTACATCCTGCGATTTCTCCTCGGCGCGGCGGAGGCCGGCCTCCTCCCGGGAGTCCTCTATTACCTGGGTACCTGGGTCCCGGGAAGCCGGCGGGCGCTGGCGACCTCCGCCCTCATGTCGGTCACCGCCCTCGGGTCGATCATCGGTGGCCCACTGTCCACTTGGATCATGGAGCTCCACGGCGCTCTGGGACTGGGAGGATGGCAATGGATCTTCATATTGGAAGGCGTTGCCACCGTATTGATTGGCCTGATCACCCTGCGGTACCTACCCGAGACACCGAAGGACGCGCGCTGGCTGGCCGCAGAGGAACGCCGCTGGCTGACCGATGCCATGAGCCGTGAGCTGGCGCTCAAGCATCACGATGGCATGACCGCGATGATGGCCGGCTTCCGGGACCGACGCGTCTTGATCGGGGTGGTCATCAGCTTCCTGCTGGTCTTCTGCAATTTCGGCACGGTGCTCTGGCTGCCTCAGATCATCAAGGGTCTGGGCGCGCTCAGCAACATCCAGGTGGGGCTGCTCTCGGTGCTGCCGTACGCATGCGGCGCAGCGGGCATGCTCATTTGCGGACGAAGCTCGGATCGATCCGGAGACCGACGCGGGCACCTCGCTGGCGGGGCCTGCGTCGCCGCGCTCGGGTACGCCGGTGCTGCTCTGGCGCCCAACAGTACCCTGGTTTTCATCGGCCTGTGTGTGGCCGCCCTCGGCATGTTCAGTACGTTCGGAGTCTTCTGGGCGCATGCCAGCGACCTGCTGGGAGGCTCGGCTGCAGCCGGCGGCCTCGCATTCATCAATACTTCGAGCCAGCTCGGCGGCTTTCTAGGGCCGACCGCGGTCGGCTATCTGCGCCAGACAACCCAGAGCTTCAGTGAAAGCCTGCTGGTGCACGCCGCAGTCTCCTTGGCCACCACCCTGGTGGCGCTGACTCTGAAGAACACGTCCCAGAGCCGAAGTGCGGTGAGCTCCGGAGCTCTTGTATGAGCACCGGTGCACATCGGCCCTCCTTAGCACAGCTATCGGATCGGTGCCCAGCGCGCTCAACGCGAACTGGTAACTCCTTCCGCAGTCAGTGGCAGCGCGCCATCTCGGTACGACGTACCCGTACCGTTCGTATTGGCGGCAATCGAGCGCGTCAGCGGTCCCAGTCCAAGCCAGAACGACAGGCAGGCACCGGCAGCACCCAGACCGGACACGATGGCCATCGACCAACCGATGGCCTGCTGATCGCGGAACACATAGTCGGTCAACAGCGCGATTAGCGTTGGCGCGAGTGCGCTGCCAATCAGATTGATGCCGAGCAGGTAAACCGCGCTCACCTGGCCACGGATCCCGTTCGGTGCGATCAGCGGAATTACCGAGGGCGCATGCGCGATCGCTGCCGACGCCAGCAGGATGATTCCACCCGTGAGAGTGATGTTCCAGCTCACGGAGGATGCAATTGGCGCAAAGAAGCCAACAAGCGTCAAGGCAGCCGAACACGCAATCGCGGTACGGAACGCCGCGGTACGGACCCCGCGCGCGACACCCCGGTCAGACAAGAAGGCTCCAACAAATTGACCGACCGCGCCCGCGAACAGAAAGCACAGCCCCAAGGTCAGGCCGGTTTGTCGAGGAGTGAAGCCGTGTACGCGCGAGAAGTAGCTTGGACCCCATGCGATAATGGCGCTGAAGGGCATGTTAAGCAGGCCATACCCTAAAAGATAGCTCGCAAGGGTTGCACGGTTAGCACGCACAAATGTGAACAGAGTTGGCGTCGTGTCCGAGCTGATAACTTGCGTTGTGGCTGAGCATTTGCTCCCCGAGCCGAGCCCATGCCTTGGCGGTTCTGTGACCGTGAACATGAGCAGTGCGACAATCACACCTGGCAGACCCACGGCGATAAAGGTGAGCCTCCACGGTGCAAGCCCGCCCAGCACGGGTACGACTGTCTCCGGCCCTCCGTGGGCGAAGGCTATGACGGCCCCGCCGACGAAATACGCCAGGCTCGCGCCGCCCAATGCCCCTAGCGAGAACATGGCTAACGCTCTTGCCCGCTGCGCGGGGCGGTAATAGTCTGCGATGAGCGAGTAAGCAGCTGGCGATAGCACCGCCTCGCCTATACCCACGCCCATTCGGGCTGTCCCGAGCATCACGAAGCTATGCGCGAGACCACAGGCAGCAGTCATGAGGCTCCAGAGCAAGATTCCCATCGCGGCCAGCGAGCGGCGCGACCGGCGGTCGATCAGACGGCCGAGCGGAAATCCCATGACAACATAGAGCATGACGAAAGCGAAGCCCTGGAGCAGGCTTACTTGAGTGTCACTTAGATCGAGGTCCTTCTTGATCGGCGTGACGAGCATTGCCAGGATCGTGCGGTCGATGAAGGAAAAGGTGAGTGCAAGTATGAGGATACCGAGCGCATAGTGAGCTCGCGCCGGGCTCGGCCAGTGCCCGGCTGCATCAGTACGATCGGCTTGCATCGGCAGTCTCAGCGGCTGTCTACACGAGTCTCGACGACCAAGACCCCTGGTCCTCGCAGGCTTCCGGATTAGGCGGGCTGGGACTGCAGATACCAGTCCAGGAGCCCGGACCCGGTGGTGAGCCACACGCCTTCCCGGCTCTTGATGTAGGCGAGCACGCGCTCCAGGTGCTTAGCTCTGTAGGGGTGGCCTATCAGGAAGGGGTGCAGGGCCATACAGAAGACGCGGGGAATCTTCGCGCCCTCACGGTAGAGCGTATCAAACTGATCCACGGCGATCTGGTAGAAGTCCTCCCCGGTGGCTCCGTGCGTGAGGAAGATTGGGATATCGCCGAGCTCGAGGGAGTAGGGCAGCGCGACGATTGAGCCGCTATGCGTCTTCATCTTGTACGGCAGCTCGTCGTTGCACCAATCCGCGACGTACTGGATACCGGCGTCGGCCAGCAGATCGAGGGTGTTGTCGGTCTCGGTCAACGCGGGACCGAGCCAGCCGCGCGGACGGTGTCCCGTGGATTTTGCAATCGTCTCGAGGACCTGGTTGATCAAGGGTCGCTCGTCCTCGGGCGGCATTCCCGTGAAGAGACCCGAGTTCGTGTGGCCGTGCGCCAGCCATTCCCAGCCAAGACGGTTGCCCTCTTCGACAATCTGCGGGTAGCGCTCGCAAACCTCGGAATTGAGGGCCGCCGTGACCGGAAAGCCTTGCCTCTCGAAGATCTCCATCAGGCGCCAGATGCCCACACGCACGCCATAGTCGCGCCAGGCGTAGTTCAGCACGTCCGGCTTGAGGGACGCGGTCATGGGCGTCAGCGACATCGCGGGCTTGTCGTAGTGGAAATGCTCTATATTGGGAACGACCCAGACAGCAATCCGAGCCGCGTCAGGAAAACGCTGCGGCGGGCGGCGGGTAATCGGGGAGTATTCGAATCGCCTGTGTTCCATGACGTGGCTGAGCCCTTCTGTTGTGTGAGCGCCCGGTTTCCGGTGACCCGACTTCAAGCCTTCGCTAGGAGGTGGGCACCGTGGTGTGTGGCGTGGGGGGAAAGACCTGCTCTCCGGTCTCCTCCACCGTAACACTGATCGCCCGATACGGGCAGGCTCGGGCAGCCTTGATGACCTCGTCCTGCGAGGCGCCGTTCGGGTCCAGGACTGTGGCCTTGGCGCCGTCACTGATGGCGAAAACGGCAGGCGCGACGGCGGCGCAGCGCTTGTACGATTGGCACTTGGCGGTGTTGACCGTCACTCGCAAGCTCATGGGTACACCTAGATCAAAAACTGCAACAGGGGTATTTCCTGGTCGGAGTTGTTGAGCAGGACCTTCTTCGAGAGGATCTTTGCAGACTCACCCCGCAAGCGCAGCTTGTGAATCATGCGGCCTGCCCACAGCTCCTGCCGTCCGGCGCGTGCCGTGGCCAGGATGAAATTCGACTCGACGGTGAGCACATCAGCTGCTGCAGGCCCGATCTCGATATTTGAGACCACCCGCCGCATGCGCGGCAAGGGCTGCTGTGCCAATACCGAGCCGCTCTTGAGGCGCTCGATGCGTTCGAGAAGCCGAAGGTGGTCGTCGTAAATGATGGAGACCTGCCGCCGCGGGTCGATGTCATCCTCATTGCACGGGACCCAGTAGAGTGTGTCGCTCTCCTCCCAGAGAGACAACCACTCGTCGTATCGATGTTCATCCGCGAGCCGCGCTTCCCGATAGAGCAACGCCGCGACCTGTGCATCCGTCATCGCACGTTCTCCGTGCGCGCCGCGCAGCTACCGGACAGTGGTTGGTTTGCACTAAGCATCTTCAACCTGCGCCACCGTTCATGAGGTGCGCGTAGTGCTGCCACATGCCGCGGAGGTGATTTTCGTCCATCGTGTAGCCGCCAGTTCCCCCATCGGGCATCTGCCTGACCCGATGCAGGCCGCGCGCGATATACTGCCAGTCGTTCCCCTGGGCCTGAACGCCTACCTGGTTGCGCTCCATCACCTCGATGTCATCGGGTGAGATGAACCCGGCAGGCCCGAATCCGAACTCATGCTCGCGCAGACGGGCCTCGTTGATCTCGGGCTCTACACCCTTGAGCAGCATCGGATGGTAATAAACGAACGTCTCATCGACGCTCACCGGCTGCACGCGGCGGATGTGCGTCATGATGTAGATGAGGTTCGGGAAAACGAAGACCAGCGGCGGAATGGTGCTCAGTAGCTTCCTTGCCTTCTCCTGTCCGTACCGTGCTTCCATCGCCGCAATGTACGCAAGTCGCGCGGGCGTCGGGGTCCTCTTGGGCGGGTTCATCTCCGCCCCCCGATAGTCCTCGACCATATGGCCACCCGGCAGCGAGCGGATCACATCGGGCACCTGGTTTTCATAGAGCGAGCTCATGCTCAGTCCCGTGCGCCGACCATGCAGCTCGAAGGCGATCCGATGAATGAACGGCCCGTGATAGTCGCCCTCGAGCGAGTTCTCTGGCAGCAGCTTCCAGTTGCCGCGGTAACGCAGCTTCTGAACCCCGCCGCCCAGGTCGATGCCGCCGGTCGGAGAAAGATCCATGAATAGGTCGATGAACTCGGTCACCGGGCCCAGGTGCTGCTTCAGTGTGATCCCCGTGGCACTCAGGCTTGCGAAGAGGAGTCCGCGATAAGAGTCCTGCCGCGGCAGGGACGTGAGCCCGAACTGTTCGCGGGTCAAGTTGTCTGCGTAACCCTCCTCAAAGGTCGGCTCGATCAGAGCTCCATCCTTGGCATAGGTCCACGCGTGATACGGACAACGGATCGCATCGGTGTTACCGCGGTCACGATTGCAGACCAGATTACCGCGATGGCGGCACCTGTTGAAGAATATCCGCACGACGGCATCGTCACCCCGGACCATCAGGATGGGCTGCGTCCCGATCTCCCGCCGCAGGAAGTCACCTGGCTTGGGTATCTCGCTTTCGTGGCCGACGTAGACCCAGACCTTGTTCCAGATCTCCCGCAGCTCGCGCTGGAATACCGCTGGTTCGCGGTACAGGCTGCCGTGCACCCGCCCGCCGCTCGCCAGCGAGTGGTAGTCGATGGGCGCTTGCCCGATCACACTGGACATGATGGCTCTCCTGCGGAGCGCGCCGCCGTGCGGCTCGCAACTCTCAGGCAAACGGTGGATTGGCGCCCCTGATCTGCACCCGGAACCCCGAGCGCAAATTCGGGAAATAGTCCCAGATCGCCAGGTGCTGCGTGCAGCGGTTATCCCAGAAGGCGATGGAGTCCTTGCGCCAGCGGAAGCGTACCTGGAAATCCGGTTTCTCCAGATGCCTGTAAAGCACCTGCAGGAGCTCGGCCCCTTCGGCGGCCGGGAGCTCATTGATGTGAGAGGTGAACCCCCGATTGACATACAGGAGCGGGCGCTTGGTCTCGGGATGGCGCACGACGACCGAATGCACATTCACCGGGTACTTCCCGTTCGGGTCGAAGCGCCGGAACGCGACCCCGCCGTCATGGGTAGCCGTCAGTCCTTCGAGGTACTTCTTCATGCGGTCCGACAATGCGTCATAGGCGGCGTACATGCTCGCCCAGATCGTATCCCCGCCGATCGGCGGCAGCGTATGCAGATGCAGGATGCTGCCCATCGGGGGGATGGCGTCGCAGGACAGGTCGGTGTGCCACTCCTCGCCGGCGACGTGCTTGGAGTTCGCGTCGGCGTGGATCGGGCGTACTTCGGGGTGTTCGTCCAGGCCTTTGCGGCCCGAGTGGATATGGAGCTCGCCGAAACACTGGCCGATGCGCTTGAGCGTGGGGATGTCGATCGGCTGCTCGCGGAAAAACACCACGCCATGCGCGAGAAGCGCATTGCGGATGTCCTGCACCTGCGTAGGCTCCAGCGATCGGCGCAGATCCACTCCGCCGATCTCGGCGCCGACGTGAGGCGTCAAGGGAGAGACATTGATGGTCTGATAGGTTTGGGTGTTCATGGCATCAATAACCCACCATTGACATGAATGATTTGCCCGGTGATCTGCGCGGCGGCATCCGATAACAGGAAGACGGCTGTGTTGGCAACATCGATCGGCCTGGGGATCCGTCCCAGCGGCACGCTCTGCCTCACGCGCTCGACGCCAGCATCTCCGCCGTTCATCGCTCGGAATCGGGGAGTGTCGATCGGACCGGGAGCAATGCAATTGGCGCGCACCCCATGAGCAGCAGCTTCCTTGGCGAACGAGCGCGTGAAGGCAATCACCCCGGCTTTGCCGGCTGTATAGCCCATGCGGTCGGGGCCGGCCAGCACAGCATAGCCGCTGCTGGTTGTGACGATGGAGCCGCCAGAGCATTGTTTCAGGTGGGGCAGCGCGCTTCGGCACACGATATAGACGGTCGTGAGGTTGAATTCGATTTCCGTGTTCCACGCCGCCAGGTCCAGGGCTTCGAGTGGGCCCAAGCGGGCGCCGCCGACTGTCATGACAACTCCATCGACACCACCGAGCTCGCGTGCCGCACGGTCGAAAAGGTCATCCACCTGACCGGGATCGCGTGCATCACAGGTTACGAAAAGAGCGGCATCGCCGAGCGCGCGAGCCATCTCGTGCGTTGCCGGGCTGACGTCAGCAACGACGACCCGGGCGCCCAGCTTGACGGCGAGCTCGGCTGATGCCCACCCGAGGCCCGAGCCACCTCCGACGATCACAATGTTGCGACCATTCAGCGAGATCACGCACGCGCACCAGTATCAAAGAACATCGCACCAATCCCGGTCGCCCAGGGCACGACAGGCTCGTACGCCAGCACCTCACCCGGCGCGCCTTGCAGTGCGCCGGCGAGCGCAATCCAGTTGAGGAGCTCCAGTGCACCCGCCCCGGCTGTCCCGAGCCCGGCTGCGGTGTAGCCCTCAAGCGTCGCCAGCTCGCCGCGGCTCATCTCATTCAGGAAACGGTGATCGAAGGCTTCATCAATGAACCCGTGCCCGCGCTCGCCGGGGTCATGCGACATACCCCCCGTGGCGATGATCCCAATACGCTTGGGGTGGCGCCGCACGACGTCCCCGACGACGCGTCCAAGCTTGAGGCAGCGCCGCGGGGCAGGGACTGGCGGCGCAAGCGTGTTAATGACGATCGGGACCACGGGCAAGGACATCTCCGGTGTCAGAAAGTGCAGCGGCACCATGGTGCCGTGATCGAACTGCATCTCATGCGCAAATCCGGGGTCCATATCGTTCTGCTGACAGGCATCCAGGATAGTCTCTGCAAGGGCGGGCTCACCCGGCACCATGGCGCGGTCGATCTTGAGCCACGGCTCGATCGGTCCGATGAAGGAATGGGCGCGTCCGATGCAGAATGGACTCATATGATCGAGGAAGTAGTTGGCCCAGTGTTCGGCGGTGAACACGACCAGCGCCTCCGGTGCTGCTGCCTGAAGTCTACTGTGCAATTGCGCGAACGCCGTGTACAACCGGTCGCGCTGAACGGCGGGCGCGCTCTGCGTCCACGCAGTGATGCCGGGTGCGTGTCCCAGTGCACAGG
>Ga0123356_10005337_pt1 | contig 13107 bp, 13 predicted proteins | sample TergutEmb28metaG_2_FD_92546 | JGI IMG/M metagenome (GOLD analysis project Ga0123356, IMG submission 92546) | Embiratermes neotenicus P3 segment gut microbial communities from Petit-Saut dam, French Guiana - Emb289 P3 | ecosystem: Host-associated > Arthropoda: Insects > Digestive system > Gut ... | reverse complement strand
AGTATCTCGCAGAGGCGCAGAGGCGCAGAGATCGCAGGGGTTTTAGTACTAATAATTTTTTTTACCCTTCTAGCTGTTAGTTGTTCAATGGATGAAGAATCGTTCAGGAATGTGCAATTTGTCCCTGTGGGTGAGTGGTCGGATGGTTTTGGCGGCAGCTACATTATAACAAGAACTACAATAGAATATGATGACGGTTTTGATTTTTGTGATTTTAAAGGAACAATCGAAGCCGCTGTTGATTTTACACGTAACTCAGGTGTGTTGATTGTAAAAGTGTCCTCAAGCGAAACAGGCACTACACCAGGCAGCTATATCGGCGTTTATTACAGAGGTTATACTACATCTCATACATTTTTGGCAAATGCAATTGACACATTATACGAAATAATAGAAGAAGATTCATTTAATGCCGCAGAAAGTATGTTTACACCTCACACTGTCAGCACTCATGTTACACATTGGGGTTCCGGGTATTCAAAATGAAAATAATGCTGCTGTTCCTGTTACTGCCTTTCTCTCTTTTTGCGCAGGATATGGCGCAGAATGCGTACGAAGAAGAAGAATATATTTTTACAGATAACGAAGGTTTAACGGTTACAGGAACAGTGCAGACGAGTCAGCAAATAGCGGTTGTTGAAAGAGAGCAAATAGAACGCAGCGGCGCTGCAGACCTTGCAAGTCTTTTGCAGGAAACGCTCGGGCTGAACATTGTCCGTTACGGCGCTTACGGGAATCAGGCGGGGATTAATCTGCGGGGGTTTGACTTTAAGCGGATTGCGTTTTTAATAAACGGAGTTCCCGTAAACTCTTCGATGGACGGAAAGTTTGATATTAGCCAGATCGATCTTAACTCGGTTGAACGTATCGAAGTTATTTACGGCGGCTCTGACTCAAAGTATAATGTTTCAGGCGCGTTCGGCGGCGTTGTCAATATTATTACAGCAAGAAGACAGGAACAGGGTTTACGTCTTGCCTTTTCTGTTTTTAATACTTCGTTTATGCCCGGCGAGCACAGAGACAGAAGCGGCGTTATGCAGGATTCCCATTGGGAAGATTTATTTGACACGCAAAGTTTTTCGCTTTCTGCAGCTTATGGCCGGGAGACATTCTCTTTTACCGCCAATATTTCTGTAAACCGCGCGGAAAATCATTTTTTGTTTACAGACCAAATCGGGTTTACCCGCAGAAAAGACAATAACGAAGTTTGGGATACGGGTATCGGCGTTTCCTTCGTGTGGGAATTACAAGACTTAACAAAATTGATCGCTTCGTCAAACTTTTATTACGGCGACAGCAATTTTCCCACATCAGGTTTTTCAGGCAACTTTGGAAACCAGATTGATTTTTCCACGCGCCAGAGTTTTATGATCGAAACGCCGCGCATCTTTCATGACGATCTGGCTGCGGAACTTTCCCTAACATGGCAGTTTCACAGACTGGATTACACATCTGCCGCAAATATTAATTCCGTTCACGATCAGCACAGTATTGCGTTTATAAACCGATGGAACTGGTTTGCAGGCGAAAAGCTGACGATTAGAAGCGGTATTGATTATCGCGTAATCGGCGTTGATTCAACAGAAATCGGAAACCGTTTCAGGCATGACGGCGGTATTTATTTAACAACGGAATTCAGACCTGCGGAATCGTTCCTTTTAATTCCATCTGTAAAAATGATTGTTGCAAGCGCCACAGGCGAAAGTTCAGGAAACATTGCCGTTATTCCAAAACTGGGTCTTCTCTGGAATGTTTCGGAAAATTTTGCAATAAGAAATAATTATTTTCGTAATTTTAAATTCCCCGATTTTGAAGAACTTTTCTGGGGCGGCAGTAACGCCATCCACGGCGTTGGTAACCCAAATCTGCGTCCGGAAGACGGATGGGGCGCTGACCTTGGAGTATCGTGGCAAATAAACGAGAAGATTCAATTTGAAAGCACATTTTTTACGCAATGGATAAATAATTCCATACACTGGTTTGTCAACAGCGGTATCTGGCGGCCTGAAAATGTCGGCGAAGCGTTTTTGTTCGGAGTTGACGGTAAAATCAATTTTGATTTTTCTGTTTCTATCGGGCCTGTAAATAAAATAACGATGTCGCTTTCGTATCAATATTTACGAAGTTATTTATTAAGTTACGGATATACGTTTAATTCCAACAAACGTATCCCGTATAATCCCGAGCATACAATCGGCGGTTCGCTTGTGTTCTCGTGGGAAACGGGTTCGTTTTCGGCAGGCGGTCATTTTGAAAGTTTACGCTACCACGATACTGCAAATATAACTTCTTTGGAGCCTGTTTTTTTGTTAAACGCGGGTGTGAATCAAAATATCGGGGAAAATATTACTGTGTTTGGAACGCTGCGCAATGCGCTTAACACTTCCTATGAATCGTTTTATGATTATCCAATGCCCGGGGTTACGCTTACCCTTGGCCTACGGATCAATTTGGAGATTAAATGAATATAAAGATTAACAAGAATGAAAACGTATATATCTATAACGCTGGCATGGGTGCCGAAACCCGCCCCCTTTCGCTCGGGGACCCTACAACGAGCTCAAAGAGCGAAGTTTCCAGTAAGAAACTCGCTAAGGGGGTCGTTTTCCGCACCCAGACCAGGATTTTTTTTGGTTGCGTGTTTCTGACTTTGGTATTCGTTTTATTTTCAGGGTGTAATGCGGCCAAGGGTAAGCTGATAACGGGAGAAAGTGTCCGCAGAGTGGTGTCTACTGCGCCGTCTAATACCGAAATAATCGTTGATCTTGGGCAGGCATTTAAGCTTGTCGCCATTGATAAACATTCGGCAAATATCGATGGTATCCCTGACAATTTGCCGCTGCTGGACTTTTTCTACCCGGACGCAGAGGTGATTATAAATCTTAAACCGGATTTAATTTTGGCAAGCGGGCATAATCCTACCGGCAGCGGCACTGACCCGTTCCGTCTTCTAAGCGACATGGGTTTCCGCGTGGTTTATATTTCCATGAGCAAAAGTATCGAAAATATTTACGAAGATATCACGTTAATAGCGGAACTTTTGCACGCGGAGAAAGAAGGGGAAGCGCTTATTGCCGCCACGAGAGAGCAAGTGGCGCAAATTGCGGCGCACATTGCGGCGCAGAGAACCGAAAACAGGCCGGCGGTGTACTTTGAAATGTCTGCCGCGCCGCTATTGCTTTCTTTTGGAAGAGACAGTTTTATCCATGACATGATAACTGTTATTGGCGCGCGAAATATTTTTGAAAATGAAACATGGCTTGTACAGCCGGCTGCAGAAAGAGTTATTGCTCTAAACCCCGATATAATTATTACAAACGTTAATTATATAAATGACCCGATTGGAGAAATAAAATCAAGGCCGGGGTTTAATCATATAAATGCGGTTATTAACAATCGTGTTTATCAGATTGATAATGATTCGTCATCGCGCTCTTCGGCGAGAATTGTACTGGCTCTGCAGCAGATGAGTGATTCTATTTATCCGCGGATTAACGCGGAAAGACGCGGAGAAGAATAAGAATGAGTAGCGGAAAGCGGATTATTATTGGTATTATCGTCTCGTTGTTTGTTATTATTACTGCGGCGGCTTTGGGCAGTTCAAATATAAGTCTTGGTGAAACTTTTAATATTATCCTGCATAAAGTTTTTGGGCTGCCGCTTTCCGGGAATATCGAGGCGCAGAATGTTTCGATTGTATGGCTTTTGCGGCTGCCGCGCGTATTGCTTGCTTTTTTGATTGGCGGGGCTCTTGCGATAAGCGGCGCGGTCTGTCAGTCTATTTTACGCAACCCTCTTGCGTCTCCCTACATTTTGGGCGTTTCATCAGGCGCGTCATTGGGTGCGGGAATTATAATCATAAGCGGAATAACTCTGCCGTTTTTGGGCGGCTTTTCCATGCCGTTAACGGGTTTTGTCTTTGGGCTTGTTACGGTTTTCTTTGTGGCTTCTTTTTCGTCGCGTATCGATAAATCAATGTCGAATAACACAATTATTTTGTGCGGTATGGTTCTTTCGCTTTTTTTGAATGCGCTTTTAACTACAATCAGCGCGGTTTTTTCTGACGATCTGCGGCGTATTGTTTTATGGCAGATGGGCAGTTTTGCAATGCGCGGCTGGAGTTATGTTGGGATTTTCCTGCCGTTTTTAATTATTGGATTAATAGGAATTTTTCTTTATACAAAAGAAATGGATATTTTAAGTTTTGGCGATGAACAGGCTAAATCGGCAGGTGTAGAAACTTCAGCTCTGCGAAAAAAACTGCTTGCTCTTTGCGCTGTGTTAACCGGCGCTTCTGTCGCTCTTAGCGGCGTTATTGGTTTTGTAGATTTAATTGCCCCTCATGCGGCGCGCCGAATCATTGGTTCGCGTCATAAACATTTAATACCCATGTCGTTTATCATTGGCGGCTCATTGATGGTGTGCGCAGACCTAACGGCAAGGATGGTTATTCAGCACTCGGAATTACCGGTGGGAGCGGTTACGGCGTTAATCGGCGCGCCTTTCTTTGCTTGGGTGTATTTTAATAAGAGAAGAGGAATTTCTGATAAAAGAATTTCTCGCGGAGACACAGAGACGCAAAGAACGCAGAGGAAGAAAAATAGGAATGAAGTATGTTAGCGGTTAACAATTTATATGCTGGCTACGGCGGCGAAGATGTAATATTTGATGTCAATTTTAAGATGAGCACGAGTGAAAGTCTGTGTGTACTGGGGCCCAATGGGTGCGGGAAAAGTACTTTATTAAAATCAATAACGCGGATAATTGATTATCGCGGCAGCGTTTTTATGAATGGCGAGGATATTGCTGTTTTGCCGCGCAAGGAGCTTGCAAAAAAAATTGCGCTGTTAAGCCAAAATGCGCAGGTATTTTTTCCGTATACTGTTTATGAAACTGTTTCGATGGGACGTTATGCGTATTTACAGGGTTTTTTAAAAAACCTTTCCGCCGAAGATATAGAAATTATAGAAAACATTTTAAAAGAATTGGATATTTGGGAAATCAAAGACCGCATGATAGACGAACTTTCCGGCGGAACATTGCAGAGGGTTTTTCTTGCAAGGACTCTGACGCAGACCCCGGATATTATCCTGCTTGACGAACCTGCCAATCATCTGGATTTAAAACATCAAATTGAACTTTTAGATTTTCTAAAAAAATGGGTAAAAGAAAATAATAAAATGCTAATCGGCGTGTTTCACGATTTAAATATGGCGCGTCTTTTCGGCGATACAGCTATCGTAATGAACAACGGTAAAATTGCCGCTAACGGAAAAATTGATGATGTTCTAAACAGCGAAGTTTTAAATAATGTTTACGGAATTGATGTTAACGGTTTTATGAAAGAAGCTCTGGGAAAATGGACGTAGACGCGCTTGCAGCCAAATTATCTTGGCGCGCGGATTCTGGTATTATTTCCGGATGAATAAGCTGCATTATTCCTTATAAACTTGTTAGAATGATATATTTTATACCATCCGGGCCGGAAAAAATCCAAATCAAAAATATAGTAACTTATAGAAGTGCCGAATTTTGTATAATTATCTTCCGAATATTCTGTAGAAGCGTCAATTACTTCCGGCACATAAACAAAATAGTAAGGCTGACTAAACGAAGGTTCAATTGCTCCGCGAGCCGCTCTTCCGTCTACTGTAAAAGTTAATACATGGTACGGGAATCCAGGCAATCGGAAAAATATATCTGGCTCTAAATCTAAATTTATCGTACTGTTGGATAAAACAGATCCATTGACATCCGTGGTTACAGTTAATGAAAATCCACTGCCTGGTTCAACCTTTGTGTCATTGATTATCCAGCCGTTTACTGTTTCTACTTTAGCAGTTATTGTGTTAAACACGGCATTTTCGGTTAGATTGTCGTTAACAAATACTTCGCCGCTAATAACAAATTCATCTTCGGCAATAAAAAAGGATTTATAATAATAGAAATATTCTTTTCCTTCTTCGCAGGATATAAATAAAAATAAAGAAAATATAATTATAAATAATGATATTACTTTCATTTCTTTCTCCTAATTACATAACACAGCGGTTAAAAACGTCGATGTATAACCGTTGTTATGATTATAATTTAATACAAGCAGCTTATTGTTATACATTATACTGCCGTTCTCGGAATAATTAACCGAAGTATTCACTCCAATAAATGCCCCGGTATCGGCATTATATACACGCAAGCCCGTATTGCTCGTTACAAACACTTTTCCGTTGTATATATGAGGCCGCGATGTATAAGTGTGATGTCCTGCATAAGATTGTAAATAATGCTCTCTCAAGTCACGGGTCCATATTATTTCCAGGGTATCTATATTTACAGAAACAACCTTGGTTTGATCATCATCAATATAATACAAAATGTTATTATGTAAATTAAACCTTAAAGATATGGCTGCAGGTTTATTTACCAAATTATCCGATTCTAAAATCAATTCACCGGTATTTTTATTATAGCTAATTATTTTACTATCCATTGCCAGTATTTTATCATCATACAAAGCAAGGACAGAATTCGACCAAGTTAACTGAAAAGGTGTATTCTGCCGCCATTTTTCTGCTTTTGTTTCTGCGTCCACAGCCACAAGAAGACCAGACCAGGTAATAAAGTAAATTATTCCATTATCATAGATTATATTGGAAGTAATAGTAGAAGAATTATCAGACCAAACCAAATCAGGAATAATTATCTGTACTTCATTTGGATCTTTATCAAAATCTACATCCGAGGTATCCAAACGCCTTATTCCTCTAGAAGCTGGAGAGACACTTGCAGCGCTTCCCCAAAAAATATATTCGGACGAAGTTACCGTAAAATTACCTGATGTCAATCCATTTTGCCTTGCCTCTGTATCTGTTTCACCAAGTTTGACAGTTGCCGCCAACTCGCCATTGTTAATATCAATTACATAAACATAACCGTCTCTATTAATAATGTTATTCATGTAAGCAAAAATATAATTACCGGCATTAACAATACTACGGAAATTACCCAAAAATCTTTTGCTTTCCCACAGGACTCGGCCGTTATCCAAATCAATTTTTACAATATTTGAACCGCCGCCGGGAATAGCGCCTGCCGGAAAATAACAATACCCATCTGCTATGATGGACGGGGAATACCAAACACCACTGCCAAAAATTTCCCTTCTCCACTGTACACCGGCATTATAATTTGTTTCCGATCTTGCTTTTGGGTCTTGAGTTGAAGAATATACCGGATCACTTTCGATAAGAAAAGGACATGAAATAAACAGGAGAGAAAGCGAAAAAAGTAATATTGCGGTAATTAATCGATTTTTCACAGTATACATATTAACACATTATATCTCAGTTTTCCGGAAATTTCAATTTTTTTCTATTTTTATTTAGGATTCTACCCTTTCTTTATTATCTTGCCCCAGGTGTCGCGCAGGCCGACAGTCCTGTTAAACACGAGCTTGCCTTCACCCGCTGCTTGCTGCGAAGTATCCGGGTCGCGGGTAAAATAGCCGAGGCGTTCAAACTGGAACGGCTGTCCGGGCGCGGCGCTTTTTATTGCAGGTTCGCCCCATGCGTTGTTTAATACTTCCAGCGAGTCGGGGTTAAGGTTATCGGTAAAAGCGCCGGGGGTGCCGTCTGCGCGAGGAGTTACTTCCATAGGGCGCTCAACTTTGAACAAGTGATCGTAAAGGCGTACTTCCAAAGGAACGGCATTAGCCGCAGAAACCCAGTGTATCGTGCCTTTTACTTTTTTTGCGTCAGGTGCAGTAGCACCTGCGTTGTCAGGGGCAGTAACACCTGCGGTGTTTGCATTACCGGCACCGCTGCCGGAAGACCCGCTTTTTGTGTCAGGGTCGTAAGTGCAGCGCACTGCAGTAATATTCCCGGCGGAATCTTTATCAAAGCCGGTGCATGTTACAACATACGCATAACGCAAACGGACAGAGTTGCCGGGAAAAAGCCTGAAATATTTGGGCGGCGGAACTTCTTCAAAGTCTTCGCGTTCTATCCATAGCTCGCGCGAGAAAGGTACTTTGCGTTTTCCTGCCCCTTCGTCTTCGGGGTTGTTTACGGCTTCTAACTCTTCGACTTTGTCTTCCGGGTAATTTTCAATTATTAACTTAAGCGGACGTAAAACTGCCATTATGCGCAGCGCGCGTTTATTCAAATCTTCGCGAAGACAGTATTCAAGGAAAGCAATGTCTACCATGCTGTCGGTTTTTGATATGCCAATTTGAGAAACAAAACTGCGGATTGCTTCCGGCGTATAACCGCGCCTGCGAAGTCCTGCGATTGTCGGCATTCTTGGGTCGTCCCAGCCTGATACGTATTTTTCCTGCACAAGTTTTAACAGCCAGCGTTTGCTCATAACAGTATAAGTTAAATTGAGGCGGGCAAATTCAATCTGACGCGAAGGAAAAACTTCCGCTTCATTAATAAACCATTCGTACAAGGGCCGGTGTATTTCATATTCCAGCGAACAAAGAGAATGGGTTATTCCTTCCTTCGCGTCGGAAAGCGGATGCTGGAAATCATACATGGGATAAATGCACCATGAATCGCCTGTACGGTAATGATGTTCGCGGCGGATACGGTACATGACAGGGTCGCGCATAACAAGATTCGGATGAGCCATGTCGATCTTTGCCCGCAATGTTTTTTCTCCGTCCCGGTATTCGCCTGCGCGCATTTTTGCAAAGAGATCAAGATTTTCTTCCACGCTGCGATCCCTGTAAGGACTATTTTTGCCCGGGGGCGTTTCGGTAATGTTATTTTTATCCGCAACAGCCGTGCCGCGGTATTCTCTCATTTCTTCATCGGTAAGATCGTCAACATAAGCTTTGCCTTTTTTAATAATCTTTACCGCAAGTTCGTATAAATATTCGTAATAATCCGATGCATAATATTCCCTGTCTTCCCAATCGTAGCCCATCCATTTTACATCGCGCTTGATCGCCTCGACATACGAAATATCTTCTTTTTCGGGATTGGTATCGTCAAAGCGCAGATTGCATTTGCCGCCAAAACATTCTGCCATTTTAAAATCGATATAAAATGCCTTGCAGTGGCCGATATGCAGCCAGCCGTTGGGTTCGGGCGGGAAACGGGTATGCACATAACTAAAACGCCCGCCGGCCAGGTCTTCTTTTATAAATTCACTGATAAAGTCTGTACCAACAGAGTCAGTCATATATTTTCCTTATAATTAGAAATTTGTAAGATAACAAAGACCAAGAAGCAAAACTGCCCAAAAAATTTTATCATCCTTGTCTACATTTTTTTCTTTTAATTCATTTAATGATGCCAGCCTGCCGCTGTACCACCAAAAAAGACCCATCTGCGCATCGATACGGAAAGTATATTCGGTAAAATCTTCTTTTTCACTCTGAGCGCCAAAAAAAAGATATGCAAGTCCGTCAAGAATTACGCTGAAAACTTCGATGGATTCCAGAAAATCCGCTTTTTTTATTGTTGTCATAAATGACGGAATATCTTCATGGAGTTTGCCTTTGTGGGTTTCATCGAATTCTTCAACCCAGGTTTTTTTAATCAGCAAATCCAGATTGTTTTGAAATTGTTCCATGAACGTCTGCAGTTCCCCGCTGTTTTTATCAAGGGCAAGAAGACGCTGGTACTCAACTCCTATTCCAAGAACCTTGGCAAATTCGCCTGCAGCTTTTAAGTCCGGTTTATGACCTTTGGAAAAGCCGTCTTTTGGGAACAGGCGTTCGGCCGCTTTGCGGTAATCGCCGGGCATGGAGAAGTTTGCAGTTGAGTTACCCCTATACATATGATCAATTTGCAAAGAAAACACGATTTAGTCAAGGCTGCAGAAATGTATACCCAGGTATTTTTTTACAGCCTTTACCGTAGAGGGGAAGGCAAGTTGGGCAAAGTCAATTTCCTCGGGTTTTAGGAACAATACGCCTGTTATCTCGGCTGCTTCCAGACGGAGGTCTTCGGGTTTTAGGTTGGGAGCGGAAACAGAAAAGTACATATCACACGTGTTGTAATCGATATCTTTGTATTTATAAACATTTGAAAATGAGGCAAAGAGAACAGGCTGCATGGGCGGTGTCCAGCCGATTTCTTCCTGCAGCTCGCGGTAAAGGCCTTCGATAACACCTTCGCCAATATCAACAAAACCGCCGGGTAAATCGAGTTTGCCGGCAGCAGGCTCCTTGCCGCGCACAAGAAACATGAGACGTTCACCGCCGTTTGCTTCCGGCACGCTGATAACACAGCCTGTAGCAGCGGCGATATTGTGGTAATAAACAAAGCCGCAGTCAGAGCAGCGAAACTCTTTACCTTCGTTAAAGGCGATTTTTTGAGACGCGCACTTTGGGCAATAATTGAACATAAATAAGTATATCAGTATAATTTAAACATGGAAACACAATGCACATTAAAGGTAAGAACCTATGAATGCGACAGCTACAATCATGTGAACAACGCAAATTACCTGAACTATCTTGAATATGCCCGTTACGAGTTTTTAAAAGAGATCGGCTTCGATTACGAGAAGGCCTTTAAAGCGGGTTACGGGACATATATTTCCCGGATAGAAATCGATTATAAACGGCCCGCCTTCACCGACGACACACTGGTAATAAAATCAAAACCGATCAAAATGGGCGCGGTCAGCGGCGTTATTTCCCAGGAAGTCTGGCGCGGCGATGATTTATTAATTGCCGCCAAAGTTACATGGGCCTTTGTAGATTCCAAAGGCGTACCCACAAAAATCCCCGCAGAGTTTGATGTGCCTGGGTTGAAACCGTAGGGTTGATATTACGCAGTCAAAACCGATAACGGAACAACATTTACTCCGTCTTTGCGGCGGCAGGCCGCGCCATTGGCTGTAATAACAGTTAAAGCTACAGGCGGTCCCATTTTTTTCTGATCGATTTTTTTTGCAAAAGCAAGCAGATTTTTTGCGGCTTCGTCCTGAGCGCTAAAGCCCATTTTTACTTCAAACGCCGCCCATGTTCTGTCGGGGTACTCAATAATAGCGTCTACTTCCATGTCACGAGAATCACGATAATGATAAACTTTTCCGTCGTTTACTTCCGCATATATTCTAAGATCACGGATAACAAGAGATTCAAATAACATGCCAAAATAGTTTAAATCGGATTTAACCTTTCCTGCCGAAAGACCCAAAGATCCAACAGCAAGGGAAGGATCTACAAAATGACGTTTTGGCGCTTTACGCAAAGTATCGGCGGAACGTATATGCGTATTCCACGCAGGCAAAGGCTCTACTACCATAAGGCGTTCAAGAGCTTCCAGGTATTCGGCGACAGTTTCCTGATCAGACGGCGACTGCGAAGCAGATGAAATATCCTTTGCCAGCGAAGAAATCGATGCTTCTGTAGAAATATTTCTTGCAAGAGACTGTATAAGGCGAGTGATTTTTTGCGGGTCTCTTCTTTTACCGCCAAACCTGCTTATATCGACTTCGGCAATAAGATTAATATAATCCTGCATAAAACGCAGCGCTGCTTTTCCTCCGGCGCCGATTAAATTCGGCCATCCGCCAATGGTAATTTTTTCCGCAAGTTCATCAAGGCTAAATTCAACTTGATTGGAACCGGGCTTACCGCCCTTCATTATTTTGGCAAGACTAACTTCGCCAGTAGACCAGCCTTTTTCGAACAGCGACATTGGCCTCATACGAATTACAGAAAAACGCCCTGCACCGGAATGAAGTTTTGCGCGTTCCTCGGGATTAGCCGAACCTGTTAAAATAAACTGCCCTTTCTTTTTTCTGTCGTCTACTTCACGTCTAACATAATTCCATATTTGAGGATATTCCTGCCATTCATCGATTAGACGAGGAACTGCGCCAACAAGAGCAGCTTTTGGGTCTATCTCCATAAGAGAGCGGATTTCATCGTCTGTATCCATACGAATAAGGCTTTTAGCCGCCTGGACAGCAGTTTCGGTCTTTCCGCAGCTTTTTGGCCCTGTTATCAAAATAGCGCCGGATTCTTTGAGACGGCCCTGCAGGGTCTTGTCCATAAAGCGATTTAAGTAGTTTTCCATACTTAAATTATAACATATCAACCCGATAAATGTAAGGTTTTTAACCCGATATTTGTGACTTTTTTAACCCGATAAATGTAAGGTTTCTAACCCGATATTTGTGACTTTTTTACTATACTATGAAAAACCGCATGACCGGTGGAAAACCGGATTACGATTTTTCATAGAGCTGCTGTTCGTAAATGCTGAACAGATCTTATTTTGCTAACGCCTCCATACTTCGCCGCCGCCGCGAAGTTCCGTAGCACTATGGACATTTAAATCCCTGTTTTGATTACGCAAATTCGATAATGTTCCTCTCGCGTCATCATAGCGAAGTACTAATATACCATTGTTGTAGGTGTAGGATCCTCGTGCCCAGTTGTTGTTACGATCATTTCTGTCTTGAATATGAAAGTTACCTGATGTTCCACGTGCATTTGTCCATGTCAATCTCATTTCAATGGATGTACCTGATAAGGCATAAACACCTTCTTGAGGTATGACTGCAACACGTCTATCATCTGCGTAAACAAGGACAGAACAGAAAACTACTGCAAAAAGAATTGCAATCACCAAAATCTTTCTATTTAACATAACCATCTCCTCTTTTAAGCAGTTTTTTCAACTACTTAAAACCTTTAATATATCATCCCATACGGAATAATTTTTAAAATATCAGGCTTCCTACCTAGTAAGCCTGATTTCCTCTGGTTCAAAGCTACGAACCCAAACTACATTATTTTTCTTGATACTGCCAGTTAAAATGCCTTAACCATGGTTCATTTGCAGTCGTATTACAAATTACACATCCGGTAAAAAACAGAAGAAAAATCAAAAAAAATATAAATATCTTATTAAACACAATTTACCTAGAGTAAAAAATATTTACTTGTACCTTTACCGTTTTATGATTCCATCAACACCTTCTTGATGTTCATCATAATTAAGCCACCCGCGACCCTGACTATAACCATAAGCGAAATCGTCAAATGTTTCACAGCTTGAAAAAGCAAACCCTGTCATCAGCATTACAGCTATCAGAACCATTCCAAAAAGATTTTTTTTCTTCATAAAAAAACTCCTT
>Ga0123356_10005336_pt1 | contig 13109 bp, 5 predicted proteins | sample TergutEmb28metaG_2_FD_92546 | JGI IMG/M metagenome (GOLD analysis project Ga0123356, IMG submission 92546) | Embiratermes neotenicus P3 segment gut microbial communities from Petit-Saut dam, French Guiana - Emb289 P3 | ecosystem: Host-associated > Arthropoda: Insects > Digestive system > Gut ... | reverse complement strand
ATATGGCACGCAAAAATCAATGCACTTGACCCATTGAATCCGAATACTGAAGTACTATGGACTGATGGCTTTAAGAAAATGCTCGGATTTTCAAAAAAGGATGATTTCCCAAATATTTTTAATACCTGGGTTGAAAAGCTGCATCCCGAGGATCATGAGCAGGCGCTGACAGCATTTGCCAGACACTTACTGGACAGAACAGGACAAACACCTTTTAATGTTGAGTACCGGCTAAAAAAGAAAAACGGCGAATATGCGTATTTCTTCGCGGCAGGTGAAACCATCCGCGATGAAAACGGTGCTGCTGTTGAAGTTGTCGGTGCGATTATGGATATAACCGAAAGAAAGAAACTTCAAAGAAAATTGCAAATGGAAAGTTCAACACTGCGGACTATATTTGATGCAATTCCGGATCTTATATTTTGTAAAGACAACAATCATCTGTTTACACGCGTCAATAAAAGCATGCTGAGGTATTTCGGTATAACGAGAGACATGATTATCGGTAAAGACTATTCAGACGCTCTCGGTATTTCGGATGAAATGATAGCACGTTACAAGGAAGTTGATAAATCTGTATTATATGAAAGAAAAGCGATTACTGTCGATGAGTATATCGCCGCACCCGACGGTAAAAACAGGCTCTTTGAAACTAATACAATTCCGCTCAAACAACACGGGGAAGTAATAGGGATTTTGGGAATCGCACGCGACATTACAGAACGTAAAGCAATGGAAGAAGCTGCACAAAGCGCGAACCGCTCGAAAACCATTTTTATTGCCAATATGAGCCATGAGATAAGAACTCCGATGAATAGTATAATCGGGTTTTCGGAACTTGCACAGGAAGATGATATTTCCGCAAAAACGAGAAATTACCTGATTAATATACAAGACAGCGCGGAATGGCTGCTAAAAATCATAAATGATATTCTTGATATCTCCAAGATTGAATCCGGCAAAATCGAACTTGAGCATATCCCGTTTGACCTGCCTGACATTTTCGCGCATTGTCAGGCGGCTATTATGCCGAAGATTGCTGAAAAAGGCATAATGCTCTATTGTTATGCCGAGCCGTCAGTAGGGAAAAGAATGCTCGGTGACCCGGTCAGACTGCGTCAGATAGTCATGAACCTGTTATCAAACGCAGTTAAGTTTACGAGTGCCGGAACAGTGAAATTTCTCGCGAATATTGTTGATTCCGATGTTGACAATATCACGATACAGTTTGAAGTAAAAGACAGCGGGATAGGTATGACTGCCGAGCAGGTAGAAAATATATTCAAACCCTTTGCACAAGCTGACGACAGCATTACGCGCAGGTTTGGCGGCACAGGATTGGGCCTGACAATAACAAGAAATATAATAGAACTTATGGGCGGCACACTTACTGTAGAAAGCACACCGGGTATAGGGAGCAGATTCAGCTTTAACCTGACATTTGATTTGATTGATGAATCCGAAATTGCTCATGGACAGTATGTAATAAATGAATTTGAAAAACCGCGTTTTGAGGGAGAAGTACTGGTTTGTGAAGATAATAATTTAAATCAGCAGGTCCTTTGCGACCATTTGTCGAGGGTTGGACTGAGAACTGTAATAGCGGGCAACGGCAAAGATGGTGTGGACATTGTTAAGAGGCGGATAAAAAATAACGGAAGACCGTTCGATTTGATTTTTATGGATATTCATATGCCTGTTATGGATGGTTTGGATGCAGCGGCAAAAATTACCTCTTTAGGAGTAAAAACACCAATAATTGCCATAACGGCAAACATAATGGCAAATGACCTGGAGCTTTACAAAGCAAGCGGCATGTACGATACAGTCGGAAAACCGTACAACACACAGGATTTGTGGAAATGCCTTGTTAAATATATACCTGTTGAAAGCTACACACCAATCGACAAACGCCGCGATGCCGCTGATGAAAGCAAAGCGCGGAAGCTTATGAAATATAACTTTGTCAAAAATAATCAAGACACATTTGATAATATCTTAGCATCTGTGAACAACGGCGATATCAAATCGGCACACAGACTTGCGCATACACTAAAAGGTAATGCGGGGCAAATTGGTGAAAAGCAATTGCAATCCGCTGCTGCCGAAGTGGAAGCGATGCTTTCGGATGGAGAGAACCATCTGCGTGAAAAACATACAAATAAACTTGCAAAGGAGCTTAAGGCGGTTCTCGATGATTTATCTCCGTTGCTGCAAGAACCGAGAACACGTGAAAAACCGGAAACAATCGATGTTGAAAAAGCATTTGAATTGTTCGAAATGCTGGAACCACTCTTAAAAAATAAGGATACGCGGTGTATTAAGCTGCTTGATGAACTTTTTGCTATACCGGGAACAGAAGAACTGCTAATACAGATTGAAGGCTATAAGTTTAAACAAGCACTCGTGACACTCGAAATTATTAAGGAAAAGTTGAGGTCTTCTGATGGATAAGGTTAATAAATACAGTGTCCTTATAATAGATGACGAACCAAACAATATAATAGCGCTGACAGAGATTCTGGAAATGCAATACACGGTTTTTGCGGTCGTAGACAGCGTCGAAGCTTTAGAAACTGCGGAAGAGACAACACCTGATGTAATCCTTCTTGATATATTTATGCCGGAAATGGATGGCTACGAAGTAATAAAAGCTTTAAAAAGAACAGAAAAAACCCGCGATATTCCCGTAATTTTTATTTCGGGACTTGGCGGTATTGAAGCTGAAGAAAGAGGACTTGCATTAGGAGCGGTAGACTATATAACAAAACCGTTTCACGCTGCGGTTGTTATGATGAGAGTCGGAAATCAGGTAAAAATACTTGAAAGGCTCCGCCAGCAAAAACTGATGACAGAAATTTCACAGAAATTTCATTCCGATGCCGATTTAAGTGCACAGTTTTCGGACACATTGCAAATGGTCGGTGAGTTTATGGGCTTGTCACAAGCGCTATTATATGAACTGGAAGAGAGTGGAAGCGAGTTATACTGCCGTTACGAATGGTTCAGTCCGGATTTGGAAATGGAAATCACGGACGTTAATGAGCGCAGAAACGAAAAACTGACTGTCGATGAGCCTATGAGGATGTTGGTTAGCAGCATACTCGAAAGTGGAAATTTCTGTATGCATTCCAACGACAGATCGGTTAGAGAATCAACCATGCGTTACCGTCAAATAGAAGAGAGCTTTATTACGATACCCGTTTTTGTCAAAAATAATTTATGTGCTGTAATTGATTTTACCGGCAAAGACCTTAAAAGACGTTGGTCGGGAAGTGAAATAGACCTCGCGGTTCTTGTTTCCGGCATTATATCAAGTGTTTATGAGCGAAACGCAATAGAGCGCAGCCTTATCGCCGCGAGATATGACCTCGCGAAAAACAAGGCAAAAAGTGAGTTTCTGGCAAATATGAGCCATGAAATGAGAACACCGCTTAACGCTATAACCGGTATGACTTTTCTGGCAAGAAGAGCAAGTGAGAGAATTGAATTTGAGGAAGCCTTAAATGGAATTAGTGATGCATCCGCTCACTTGCTAAGTATTGTAAACGATATACTGGATATGGCGAAAATTGAATTTGACGAACTTGTACTCTTTCCTGTTAATTACAACTTCAGACTTATGATAGAGAGCGTATTAAACGCTGTTCAATTCAGCATTGACAATAAAGAACATACGATATCTGTGAGTGTGGATAACTGCATTCCGGAGGTTGTTTTTGGTGATGAATCCCGTATGGCGAAAGTAATAACAAACCTGCTGTCAAATGCGGTCAAGTTTACACCTGAAAGAGGTAATATCACTCTGAAAGTGTTTCTCGAGGAAAATACAGATGAGCACCATAAATTACGTATTGAAGTAACTGATGATGGAATCGGGATATCTTCCGGGCAGCAGGAAAGACTGTTTAATGTATTTGAGCAGGCTGACGGCAGTTCAAGCAGAAAATACGGCGGCACCGGTTTGGGACTTCCTATTGTGAAGCGTATAGTTGAGCTGATGGGCGGAAGTGTCCGGGTAGAATCAGAGCCGGGCAAAGGCGCAAAGTTTATTTTCACGGTAAATGTAACCAGCGGCGATAAGGATAGCGCAAATATCATTATAAGCCGCGAAGAAACATATAATCTCCTTTCGGACACGGATAACCTAAATCGTTTTTTAGGAAAAAGGCTGTTGGTTGTGGAGGATGTTGACATTAACCGTGAGATAGTAGTAGCGCTGCTGGAAGGCACCGGGCTTATAATTGACTGTGCCGAAAACGGTAAAGAAGCAGTGGATATGGTTACTGCCGATCCGGAAAAGTATGACCTCGTCTTTATGGATCTGCAAATGCCTCTGATGGACGGATTGGAGGCAACACGTCAAATCCGTGCTTTGCCCGGATGTAAATATGAGCAGCTGCCTATTGTCGCATTAACGGCAAATGTATTTCAAGATGATATAGATGCCTGTGTTGCGGCGGGAATGAATGCTCATATCGGCAAACCTCTTGAAGTTGATACTATTGCGCGTGTGCTCCGGCAGTACTTACTTAACGAAGAGCCTGCCGAGCGGCGCGGGAAATCAAATGACAGAAGGTTTGATTGGGACAGGAATGATTGAGCCGGAAAACAAAAAATTCCGGAGTCAAATAACTAATATTGAAAAGCATAGTGCGATTAAAAAAGGAGAGAGCAATCGCGTGCAACGAAAGACAACAGAGAATAGTGGACATCACTATTATTCCGATGGCTTGCAAAGAAAAATGAAGATGCTTACCGCATCAAAGGCCGCAATTGTTGAAGCACCGTCAGGCTATGGCAAAACCACTGCAATGAGGGATTATTTGGAGGCTAACGCAGCAAGCGACAACATTTGTTGGTTCACCGCGGTGGATGAAGAAGCACCGGCAATGCTTTACCGCAGATTGTGCCGGGAAATAGGGAAAATCGATATTTCTGTCGGAGAGCGGCTGCTCGAAATCGACTTTCCTAACGCATTCACAATAGGGGAGGTTTGTGATGCTCTTCGTTCAATTAAAAGTAACAATAGGACCTGGTTCGTAATTGACGACTTCCAGTTTCTATTTGCGATTCTACCGCCATCGTTTTTATATGCCTTACTGGATAACAGCAGAGAAGAACTATGTATAGTAATAATAACACAGATGTTGGGTCAGGATTTTCAAAAATCTGTTGCCCGCCTCGGATTACCTTATATAACAGGCAGCGATCTCCAATGGAGTGCGGAGGATATCCACAAGTATTTCAAACTTGCCGGTGAGAACATATCAATATCAGAAGCGAATGAAGTTTTGAGAATTACCGATGGTTGGATTATAGCTGTCAATTTGCAGCTTTACTCATACCGCGAAACGGGAGCCTTTTCGGACGAGGCTGTATTGCAGCAGATGGAGTATTTGATATGGGATAAAGCAACACCTGAGCAACGGGACTTCTTCATGCGGATGTCTGTGTTTGAGGCATGTACACTTGACCGTTTATGCAGAATGTTAGACAGCGATGCTCTGCCCGAATACGCGGCAAGCAGCATCTTTATACCATTTATTCGTTATTTGCCGGAGCAGAGGCTTTGCGTGCCGCACACTATATTTCGTGAGATAGTATGTATAAAGCGTCGCGAGCAAGGGGAAGAATTCGAACAGCAATGCTATGTAAAAGCAGGTGATGTATGCCGTGAAGAAGGTGAAATAGCCGAGGCGGTATATTTTTATGCACAGATAAAAGACTATAGAAGTATTTTGTCACTTGACCTCTCGTCTCTTGTCTGCGCTGAAATCGGAGACAGGACATTTAATAATATAGCACTGGAAATCGCCCGGAACTGCCCTATAGAAATTAAAAGAGAATTCCCGCATTCCATGCTGTGTGTAGCATGGTCTGTCAGGTTTATAGACGATGAAGAGTTCAGCTTACTGATGGACGAGCTGGACAGTATTATATCCGAAAATGATTCCCTGCGAAAAGAATGGCTGTTGCTGTCTGTATATTTGAATTACCCAAATCTGGGAGAAATGCTGTCTGTTGTAAAGTGTGCTGAGAAATTGTTTGACGGAACTGTTTCAACCGTGATTTTACCCATTGTGCCATGGGCGTTTTACGAATACATACAGCTTGAGACATTTCATATAAGAGCCGGGGACGCAGATAAAGAGGCTGCGTTATTGGAAAAATTTATAAGTGTATATTCAAATTTAACCGGTGGGCACGGTTCCGGCGCGGATGCGCTGTTCCGGGCTGAACTTGCCTTTTTCAGATGTGAAACAGGGCAGGCGGAAATATTCGCGTATAAGGCTGTTTTTCTTTCTGAAAGCAAACAACAGAAAAACATTCACGTTGGCGCTGTGCGGCTGCTTGCTGTTATTGCAATGCTGAAATCCGACTTACCCGGTTGGCAGCGTGCTGTAAGTGATGTTGAGAAAGTCGCGATTGGTTCAATGCAAAACACATCAATGTTCAGAGCGATGCTTGATTTGGTTCACGGGTCTCTTTTGGCTCAGCTCAGAGAATATGACAGCATTCCCGAGTGGTTGAAAAATACCGGATTTTTGTCCATGCAATTACCTGCGCCCATTCTTAATAAGGCAGCGGAAATACATGCTTACTATTTAATGGGAACGGGTAATTATGCGCAGTTAATTGGTTTTTTGCAAACAATAAAACTTGAAAAATTAACTTCCTTTTCATTGCACTATTATTTTTTCACAATTGCTGTCGGCTATTCATCGCTGGGTAGCATTGAGCAGGCAAATAAATGCATTGATCTCTCCGCGGCTAATTCACTGCCTGACGGTATGCTTCATTGCTTTATAGGATTTTCCCGTTTACTTAACGCTCTTTCTGATGAGTACATAGAAAAAAGATATCCGGACTTTATCATCCGTTTTAAGGATTATAAAGCACGGTATTATGCAGGATGGTTCGCTTTATACAGAGCAATTGCCAAAAACGAACTGCCCGGCGCACTTACCGTGCGTGAACGCGAGATAGCAGAGCTTGCGGCAGACGGTTTACGCAACTCCGAGATTGCAAAAGAGCTCTTTGTAAGCGAACACACCGTGCGCGCTCACTTACGTTCAATATACCAGAAACTGGATATTGACCGTCGCGCAAAACTGGTCAAAGCGTTAAATTAAAAGTTTATTCCGGTATAACTTCTCTCCATTTGAGAATTTCAAACGGCGGCACCAGATAATCCGCAATTTTTGTAAAATAGTTCAGTTCTATGATTCGGTCAACTGCGGTCTTACGCTTATTAACTATATCCGATATTTCAGATATATAGCCTTCCGGAACCTCTGCTCCGTCAAAAGGCGTGAATTTGCCGCGCCTTCTTTCATAATACCCTGCATCGGTTATAAAGCCGCAAGCGAGGAAAACTAAAGGCATCTCGTCGGAAAAGACGTCCCGGCCCGATAAGAAACGCGAGTCAAAAGGCAGCCCCAATAAATTTGAGACTGTCGGAACAATGTCCGGCGTAAAAGATGGTGCCGATATGGTTTCAGGTTCCATACCTTTAACATAAATGATGCATGCGTTTTTGTGCATTCCGAAGTCGGAGTCAAACGGCTGCCCCGCAAGTTCCGCATTTTCACGGGTAGTTAAGCCGTAAGGATAATGGTCGGTGGTCATTACTATCAATGTCCGCTCGGCAATACCTTTTTCTTCGAGCCGCTCAAGCAGATATTCCATTGCATATTCCAGTTCCATCTGTGTAGCGAGATAAGCCTTTACCGACGTGGAGTAACGCAGATGATCAACAGCTGCGCGGTTTTGGCGGGCAACCCCGTTTTCCCAGCCGTAAGGCGAATGCCCGCTGACAGTCATATAGTGGACATAGAATCGTTCCTCATCTATATACTGGTCGATTGATAGTTCGATTAGAGCTTTGTCTGACATATGCCATCCGGGTCCCCGAAAATCCATTCCCTGCCTGCGGGCTCTGAATATATAGCCTAAATTTGGGAACATTATATTGCGGTCGTAAAATGTATATGTACCGTTGTGGTATGCGTAGGGCTGAATCCCCAGAGCATTAAACTGGGAGGCAAAAGAAAAAGGCATATACTTTCTAGCCGCGTTGTTGCACCACCGGTGACCGCCCTGAGGCGCCAGACCGCTGATAAGACCCAACTCACCGCTGATGGTACCTCCGCCGTAAATAGCATAGTAGTTTTCAAAATAAAACCCTTCATGCTGCATCTTATATAATGTCGGAGTGAGTTCAGGGTCGATGGCATAAGAAGTAAGAGCTTCTGCGCTGATGGTAATCAGGTTGTACCCCTCAAAAATTCCGGTTTTCTCATTTTGCCCGCCGGGCTCAAGTGAAGCAAAATATTCGTGCATCGCGACAAGTCTTCCGTTACCTGCGTCACGCTTTATAAGCCTGTCAAAGTTAATATTAAAACCGTTAACTTTACCAACCCAATCGGGGACCGGCTCGGCATCGGGCAACTCGTCGGGCTGCTCATAGGATAGCTCGCCTGTTAGCTCATCGAGCTGCTCATTATCTGCGGGCGGTTCTGAATTTTCGCGCGCCGGCGGGTTCTCATGCGGAGCAGACTTGCCGGTCTCATGTGAAATACCGTTGTCCGATATCGGGAAATCAGAGGAATGTGAAGCGGGGGCAGCCTGGTGAAATAAGACGGAAGTATCAGAAACGATAAAAAGCACAGCCACAAGTGCGATTACAGTCAGCATAATATACTTTACCGAATGTAATCGCAAATTATTAATTATTAAACTCAGCTTGAGAGATGGCTTCCTCAAAGTTACTATATCCGTTCCTTAAAATAGGCAAAAAGCGAGAGTGTTAATCTTATTTAGTGAAACTGTTTGGGTCATCAGACTTTTTAATTATAACATCAATTGTATTATCGACACTTTCTAAATCCCCACTTAACAGTTTTTCAGCCACCGTACCCAAAAGCTCATTTATCTCCGGCGGCCATCTTTTTTGCCTTAAAGCGGTAACTGCGTCTTTTGCTTTCTTTTTATCGTATACATCGCACGCTTCTTTAATGATAGTCAGTTTCTGATGTAAATAATCGTAGTCTCCATCCTCTGCTGCAGTGCTTTTTCCGCTTTCATCCAACGGAGTGAATTTTAAAACAGTTTTTCTCAGCTTATCAATGAACTCTGAGGTCTCAGCAGATATCAAATTAGTTTCATTTCTCCAACCGGCTTGCTCCAGTCTTTCTGCGAGAGCGGAAAGCTCAATTTCGCCGACGTTGGCAAGCGCTGTTTTCATTGCATGAACGGTTGTTGTAAATAGGCTTACGTCCTCTTCATCATACTTACCGAGTTTTTTATCAACCGCCTCCAGCGCCTCTACAGCATTCATGACATCCCGCACAAAAAACTCTGCCAGCTGTGCCGATACTGATTGATGCCCCATCTCATTTGCGGTATTAATTTCCAGTTCCTTCATTGCCGCGTCCGCTGCTTCAAGTACATCAAGCGGTTGTTTATCACGTATATACTTCCTTAATATAGTGTTTAAGTGGCGTACATCAATCGGTTTTGAAATGAAATCGTTAAAACCGTTTGCGAGAAAAATTTCTGACTGTCCGACAACCGCATTTGCGGTAAGTGCTATTATCGGCTCGGCATATCCTTTATCGCGGATGATTTTTGTCGCCTCCACACCGTTCATTTTCGGCATCATATGATCCATAAAAATAATATCATACACGTTGCCGTCATCTATTCTTTCTATCGCTTGATAACCGCTGACAACTGTATCTATCAAAAGACCATAGGGTGCCATAAGACCTTTTGCAACAAAAAGATTGGATTCAACATCATCTACTATCATTATTCTGCCGTACGGCATATATTCATATATCATACTGGATTTCCGTATTTGCCGTAATCCGATGAGTTCGAAATCCTGGAGCCGCTCAACCAGTTCACTGCCAAGTTTATCTGTCCCGCTGCGCGTTTGCGGTATGTGCACTGTAAACAATGATCCTTCGTGCAGCTTGCTCTCGACAGTGATTTTGCCGTTCATCAGGTTTACCAGATTTTGAGATATTCCCATGCCTAAACCCGAGCTTTCAATTGATATACTTGCATCAAAACTAAAACGGGAATACTCGTCGAACATCTTGCTTACCTGTTCTTCGGTCATACCGCGTCCGGTATCCCTTACGCTGAAAACTAGTGTAAGTTCGTCTTCTCGGTTAGTATCTTCAATAAGGAATGATAGTTCTACTTCACCTTCATCAGTATACTTAAACGCGTTCGAGAGCAGATTGTTAAGGACTTGTTTGATACGAAGCTCATCGCCTATCAGTGTTGTCGGCAAGTTTTCATCCACCGAAAGCTTGAATTTTATGGATTTACTACCGGAACGCATCATGTTAAGTGCTGCTGTATCGTGAATCATACTTGCAGTATCATATATATCCGGCATCAGCTCAAGCTTGCCTGCTTCTATCTTTGAGAAATCCAATATATCATTGATAATGCTCAGAAGCATATCGCCGGAGTTGTAGATTGTAAGCAGCTTCTCATTTGTTGCGGTATCAAATGTATTGTCATGAATAAGAATCTCTGTAACACCTAAAATCACGTTCATTGGTGTACGGACCTCATGGCTCATGTTTGCGAGAAATTGCGTCTTATAATGTGAGTTCAGTTCAGCTTCTTCTTTAAGCTCGGCTATTTTTACAAAAGGTCTCTTGATAAAAATTGAAAAAACCAATGCTACAATAATGCTCAGAAAGAAAGCGACAACTCCGACCATTTGAAGCGCTGCGTTAATATCCAGAAACGGGCTTTCAGGAATAGGTGCTACGGTTGCAAAGCTCCATCCATCTTCCGAACCCCTAACGGGACCAAATGCCGCAACCCGCTCAACATCGTATATGTAATAGTACTCAATCCCGGATTCGCCGCGTACCATTTTATTCACCATCACCATCATGGTTACGAACCTGTCGTCGGCTGCCGACATTTCAAATGTATTAGAACGCTCTTCCACCCAGTTTATACGCGGATTTGAAACAAATGTACCTTCGGAATCAAGTAATAAGATATGTCCTGAATCCCAAACAACAAAATCCTTGAGTCTTTCATGGAAAAATATACCCGGAACCGTAACAGCTAAAATATTGTTTTCCGAAAACTTCAGCGGAACCGCTAAATAAAATACCACTTCATCATTATAAAAATATGTTGTATCTAAGACATTTCTCCCATTGAACGCCTGCCTTATACCGGTATCTTCCAGTGCTGTGAGCGGGGCCGGAATATCTCCGGCATCAGCAATCCTTCCAAGCTCTTTATCAAAAACCGCTGCCCCGATGAACTCCGGATATTCTGAAATCTGGCGTTCAAGCAGCTGCGACCATTGCTCTTCATCGCCCATTTCCAAGCTTTGAGCTAATTTTGATGCTTTTACCTTCAAAAGTTCAATTTCACTGCTGACGTAGTGGTCGGCAATATCACCAACAATCGACATCGCCGCTTCCTGAGAAGTTCTGATGCTCCTGCTTACATACATATTGCCGGCAAAAACACTGAATAAAATAATTATCAAGTTGGTAAGAGCAATAATTAAAATTGCTTTTATACGGATTGACATAGCTATTCTCTCCTTAAATTTACATGTAATGTGTGAGACGCAGAGTCATGTAGTTTGTAAGTGCCGCTTTTACTTTTTGCTTAAGGAGTTCTCCGTCAACAGGTTTTACAATAAAGCCCGCAGACCCGAGTGATTGCGCGGTATGTACATAATCACTCGTTCCTTCTGATGTTAAAAACATTATCGGGGTTTCCTTATGACGTAATATTGATCTTATCACCGATACAAGGTCAAACCCGGTTATCTCCGGCATTAAACAATCTAAAAGAAATAAGTCAGGTGTCACTTTTTTCAGAACCTCGTTCAGAGTCAGCGGCTCTGTTAAAGTATACACCTTATACTCATCGCATAACACCGATTTCATCGACCGCAGCATACTTGGATTGTCGTCTATAGCCATTATTACCGGCTTAATCGCGTCATAGCGTTCGGGGTCGAGATGATTTTCTATACACTCAATCAAAGCGGTGTTCCGAAAAGGTTTAGTGATAAAATCTATTGCACCGAGAGACATTCCTTTAGTAATGCTTTCTTTATCCGATTTGGCTGATAGGAAAATAACCGGAATATGCTGATATTTTGTATCATTCTTAAGCTGCTTGATTATTTCAAAACCATCGGTCACCGGAATAGCAATATCAAGCAGTATCAGTTCCGGCTCAACCGTTTCGAGCAGTTCAAAAAGTTCCTCGGCTTTTTGAGCGGTATATACTCTGTAATCTTCCTTAAGCCGTCCTCTTACTGTTTGCAAACAATAATTAATATCATCGACTATTATTATCGTTCTGCGTTTATGCTCCATTTTAACGAACGTTCCTTTCACTCGCTATCTTCTCTTCAAATAAGATAATTTCCCGGATATCTCTTTAAACTTCATCATATCTGCTTTTTCCTGCAGCCACTCATGCAGACCGCCGTCAACAGTGTACTCATATACATTAATTTTTGCCATAACCGCGTCTACCTCGTCGATATCAAATGATTCACAAGCCTTAAGCAGTTCGCTTAGCAATTCACTATTGAGTTTTTCCCTTTTTTGCTTGGGATTATCCTTATCAGCAATATCGAGAAGTATATCGAGCTCAGATATCAGCTTCCGCGCTTTATTCACAAAGTACGGGTTGTTCTCGCTTAAATAGTTGATGTCCGTATTTTGCGCAGCCTTTTCCAGTTTCTCCGCAAGCGTTCCTAACTCGTCCGCACAGATATCTCTGCTTGAGCTTTTGATTCCGTGTACTATTACCTCATAATCATAAATATCGTCTTCATTTATTGACCCGATTTTCATTAAAAGATTGCGGGTATCGACCGCATATGTACGCAAAATATTTAAGTAAGTACTCTCGTCACGGCCAAACCGTTTTATTCCTTCTTGAATGTTCAGACCTTCGAGTTTCATGTTTTGAAGCAGCTCCGCATTCTCATTAACTTCCTCATCGGCTTCATTATCATTTTCATGTGGTTCAGCCGTGAGATTGTACAGCTCCTCTTTTTCTTTATTTTTCACCCATTTTAGTAT
>Ga0123356_10005335_pt1 | contig 13114 bp, 11 predicted proteins | sample TergutEmb28metaG_2_FD_92546 | JGI IMG/M metagenome (GOLD analysis project Ga0123356, IMG submission 92546) | Embiratermes neotenicus P3 segment gut microbial communities from Petit-Saut dam, French Guiana - Emb289 P3 | ecosystem: Host-associated > Arthropoda: Insects > Digestive system > Gut ... | reverse complement strand
CATCCACGATTGTCTCAGCAAACGGTTTGATATTCGCAATATCAAACTGCATCGTTTCAGCTGCTTGCGCACCATCACCGTGACGCACCGACATAGCAGTCGGATCCTTTGGTGGCTCGTCCGCTAGCACCCCAGCCGCCGCTACTACCGCAGCTGCCGCTGCCGCGCGTGCCGCTGCATCATCTACAGGAACATTCTCAGCCGCAGGGGCCCCTTCTTCAACTGCAGCCGGCGCTTCAGCCGTTGCTTCGCTTTGTTCAGGCACCGCCACTGGTTCTGGCACAGGCGCCGGGGCCGGAGCCGGTTCTGGCTCTGGTGCCGAAATATTCGCTACTACTTCCTTCTGATCCGCGCCCGCCTTCTTCAAGACCGCGCTTGCTTCAAACGTCTCATCCCCCACCTTTTCGTTGCTATAACGTTCCGTCGCCGCGATAATACCCGTCAGCAACGCTGTCGCCTCTTCTTTGCCCACCAGCTGACTCGTCTCACCCAGTGCACCCACTAGCTGCACTACCATTTCAGACAACGAACTCGCCGCCGGGTTGCTCCACTCAATTTCCGCAAACTTGCCAGGCGCGCCAGTTGTGATGTTCACCACCGCCGCATTATGCAAAATCCTGCCATATTCAGACAAAGCTGCATCCAGCTCCGACGCATCCGATACATTCATCGCGATCACAAGGTCAACGTTAAAGTCACCGTGTGAGAATTCCAAATCCTTATCGCTCAAACTCGTGCGATACGGCGTGATAAAAATCTTAACGAAGTCACCTTCAACTTTGTAACGCAGGTGATCAGCCTTCTCTTTCGCGAGTGAAATGATGAAATCCTGCAAACTATTCGCATTTTCCTCGAACACCTCTTCTGGCTTCAAAAAACTCAAACCCGCTGGCAATTGTCCTGAGAAAATCGCTGTTCCATGCTTCTCCATCTTATCGACAATCTGCGTCAGACCAATCGCTGCCGCCAATTCATCGATATTTGGATCCTTCTTCAGCGCAACCAAAACACTAGAGGCCCCGCGGACTTTCTCCGCTACCTGCGAAAGAATGTCATTCTTTGCCGATTCTTGAGTATTCTTAGCTTCTTCTGCCATCTCTCTTTATCTGTTTGTTTTGGTTTGATATACATATGTATCCTAGCACAGCGCTTATGATTTGTCAAGATAGCTTTACGCTTATTCTCCATATCATTACCAAATTGTTCGAGCCCTAAGCGCAGTATTCAAGTCTGTTGCAGCTAGTACGGCGCTCAATCGACGAGCACAGTGAGTTGACAGTACGCATAATCAGTGCTATAATACACTCATGTTCTCCATGAGAGCCCGTACTTTTAGTGTTCCGTATTCTAGAGATTATATCTGCGACATCTCTGTGTCGCAGTTACAATCTCTAGAACTTTTGTCCTAGAGGTTGAGAATATTAAGCCCCCTCACAGGGCAAAAGGAGGAAAACAATGAGAGAAAATGTTACCATCATCTGTACCGACGTCCGAGATGCTAAACGTCTTGACAGATTCGTCTGTTCCGTCATAGAGAAATACGCCAAAGGATATGTCATTCAATCTAATACTCCTATCGAAACATCAGGAGTCTCTACCCTCATGAAAAGGGTCCCCAAAGAAGGGAGGTTGAAGAAACATGCCGACTAGGAAAAAGCCAGGTAAAACCAAACCAGTCTCAAATCCAATCAAGGATACGGTGAAAAAACCACCAGAAATCCAGCTGCCAGGCCGTAATCGAGTCATACCTGAACGTCACATTCCCGAAAGGGATCCAGATATACGTCCTGAGATATTGTTTCCTGGGAGGGGTGACCCTCTAGATAAGCACGACTTTGGCCCACTCTGGAAAGATCATCGCAGAGGGCGCAATCACTTCCCTTACGATCATCTCGGTCCGATGTAAAATCGATCAAGCCAGTCTCTCTTACAACCTTTAGCCGGAACTCCTAGAATGAGACCCCACACCTCGGGTCTCATTTTCTTTAGCCTCTGGAATATGGTATAATTATCAGATGAAAATCCTCGGAATCGAGACCAGTTGCGACGAAACCGCCGCCTCCATTGTGGAGGATGGACGCACTATTCTCTCCAACACTATCGTCTCCCAAATCGACATCCACCAAACTTACGGTGGCGTCGTCCCAGAAATCGCCGCTCGCTCCCATATCGAGGCAATTCTCCCTGTTATCGAGCAATCTCTCGACGAAGCCAAGCTCGCCTGGGATGGCATTGACGCAATCTCAGTCAGCAACCATCCCGGTCTCCTCGGTTCCCTCCTCATCGGCACCCTCACCGCCCGCACCCTCGCCCTCCTCAAGGACAAGCCTTTATACGGAATAGACCATCTCAAAGCCCACGTCTACGCCAACTGGCTATTGTCGGAAAACATGGCTACTGCGGCACTTTGCGACGACGGGAGCAACGTGAGTAAGGAGACGCGTAACGACGCGCTCGACGAACGTCCGCAGGAGCCTGTGTTTCCAGCAATAGCCCTTTTGGTTAGCGGTGGGCATACTCAGATTTTGTATCTTAAATCCCATACAAATTGGGAGATTATCGGCAGCACTCGGGACGACGCCGTCGGCGAAGCCTTCGATAAGGTCGCCAAGATTCTCGGTCTTCCCTACCCCGGTGGACCCAGCATCTCCAAAGCCGCAGAACTCACCGAATTCACTACACCCCTCCCCACACCTCAAGTCGACAGCTACGACTTCAGCTTCTCCGGCCTCAAAACCGCCGTTCTTCGCGCCGTTCAATCCCATCTCAAAGTCCCAATTTCCTTCCCTAGCCACGAATTAGCCGCCAAGCTCTCTGATTCTGACCGCAATATGTTCGCTCGCGGTTTCCAGGAAACCGCTGTCAAATACCTCGTCTCCAAACTCTCCAAAGCCATCGACGAATATCATCCAAAATCTGTCCTACTAGCCGGCGGCGTCTCCGCCAACACTCTATTACGAGAGAAGACAGCCGAGATAGTGGAAGCGAAAAAATCTGATGAGCCGTGGCAGTTGCGAGCGACGGGCTCGCAAGCAAGCTCGACCGATGACGACCGGCTCGAGCGCAGCGCTGACACGGATATCAGATTTTTCGTTCCACCCCCTCGTCTGTCTACCGACAACGCCGCCATGGTCGCCTCCGCCGCCTTCTACGAAATCCAATCCGGCCGCGTACCTGACGACCCCCTTTCTCTTGACACCAACCCCACAAAGTGATAGAATAGCATAATCGTCACTCTGTGACCGTACTTTTTCATCTCAGTAACATTCACCTCCAGAGTGTCGTGTGGCAACCCCACTGAAAGGAATGCGTATGGATAAAAAGAAAACTCTAACCTATTTATTCTTCGAGACTATCGCAAAATCTGATGCCGACAAAGAGTCATCAGCAATCGTTTATCCCAAAGATGGGATCGTAGAACTCTCAGCAACCAACAAACACATTGAGGAAAGAATCAAAGAAGGCTACACCCTCAAGCGCCAAAATATCAAATTGGACAAAGCCAAAGTTCCTATCGGAAGCTATGGCGGTAAAGGTGGCAGCCGTTGGGCTCGCGAAGAGCTCAGAGCCATTTCCACGCTTGTATTCGAGCTACGCGAACCGGGTACAGAACCGCTCGCCCCTAGTTTTACAGGCTATATGGAAGATGATTCTTCAGAAGACTGAGAACTCACAAAAGCCGGATTTATCCGGCATTTTTTTATCAAGAAAACAGATATTGTTATCAAACGCGCAGCGTCAAAAATTTTTTTGCAATTTTTCGAGGTCAAACAACGGTTTTTGCTTCCCTCCCAGCAACTTCGCCCGCGCCTCATCCACCAAGAAATCCACCTTCTTTTTCGTGTGCCCCGATCCGATATGTTCCACCAAGATTACCTCCCCACGTTCTTTGCGCACTATCTGAACCGCCGTCGCCCCCGATCCAGTTCTCACCTTCCTGATATACGCCATACCGACATCATATCATACTTGTCCACATAGCGCTCTTGCTTCCCTCATGTCCCCATCTTGCTTATAGTTACCCGTTGACTTAGTTACCATGAGCACGATATAATTCGATAGAGCGGGAAGGTGTAACCACGCTTTGTATCTTATGTACATTACGTACCTTACGCACTTTTTCCGCAAACACTGTTAAACAAATGAAAATAGAAATAAACCCTGTTATAAATCATTTAGAACGCGTGTCAATATTTCCACGTGAAGTTTTGCATATTTTCGTGTGAATTATCAGGGAAGCAAAAGAGCCTCTACACCTGAGGCTCTTTTCTCATGCTTACCATAAATCGTAAGAATCCAATATTGCATTCACGCCACCATCTTTAAGTCTGTCCTCCAGCACAGCTAGAGTGTCGTCTGTAACAAAGTTATCTAGTGGATTATCCACTACCAACTTCAGCGACTCATACCTATCATAGAAATTCCCATACTCATCCACAAAACCTTGTGTAGTCTTGCAGCCATATGAATCTTTAATATCATCAGTCGACAGACCGGCAACCTTGAAAGCCTCCAGACAAATGTAGTGTCTCTGTGCTGATACCAGCACAAATGCCACCTTGCGAGGTTTCTTCGAATAAACCTTCTTCGGTCTTCGATTCACCACAGTCACATCAGCCGGAAGCCTATGCAAAGCCGCGATCACCTTATCTGAAGGATTACTCCAAAGTCTGTAAATCGCGGATGCTACCAAGATATTGCTAGTCTTCCCACTCTTATTGTCAAGATTCTTAATCACTACTGTCTCCTCCTTCCATGAGTACTAACGAGGAGAGCATCCCCATCAGTATTCGACTCACAAACCGAATACCAACGGGGAAGCAGCAAGCACTAAAACTACGACCGACAACAGTGGTCAGTTACTCCGATTATAGCACAACAGAAGCATCTTGTCAATCGTAGTACCTGGGGAGGGAATTGTTAATTCTGAGGATAGTTGATCCGAGCCAGTGCAGATAAACATGTGTTTCCTCGGCGAAGTTTCCCGAGGAACAGCATGCTTATCTGCTAACTGAGCGAGGAACACCCTATCCGAAGAATTAGCAATTCCATCGCCAGATGATATAATTACATCATGAAATTCGCCAAATCTTACATACCCGGCAATCTCGAACCCGAGATCTATGCCCTCTGGGAGAGCTCCGACGCCTTCCAGCCCAAAAAGGATGCAAAAAAAAGCCCGTATTCCATCGTTATGCCGCCGCCCAACGCCAACGGCAACCTCCATGTCGGCCACGCTCTCTTCACCGCTTGTGAAGACATCCTTATCAGGTACCACCGTCTCCAGGGCCATTCCACCTGGTGGATCCCCGGCGCCGACCATGCCGGCTTCGAGACCTGGGTAGTTTACGAGAAAATCCTCGAGCAACAGGGCAAAACCCGCTTCGACTTCACCCGCGACGAGCTCTACCAGCAAACTTGGGATTTCGTCGCCGAACAAAGAGGGAACATGGAGCTTCAACTTCGCGCCCTCGGCGCTTCCTGCGACTGGTCTGCCCAAGTCTTCACTCTCGACCAGAAGGTCGTCGACACCGTCTACGATACCTTCAAGCGACTCTGGCAAGACGGCCTCGTTTACAGAGGTGAAAAGCTTGTCAATTACTGTACCAAGCATCAAACCGCCTTCGCTGACATCGAAGTCGATCACAAAGAAGAAAAAGGCACCCTCTGGGATATTGCCTATCCACGCGTAGACGGCCAAGGCGAAATCGTCGTCTCCACCACTCGTCCCGAAACCATGCTCGGCGACACCGCCGTCGCCGTCCACCCGGACGACCCACGCTATGCTGATTTGGTCGGCAAGAAAGTCGTCCTACCTCTGACTAATCGTCACATTCCGGTCATCGCCGACACCTATGTCGACCGCGATTACGGCACTGGCGCCGTCAAAATCACTCCCGCTCACGACCAAAACGACTACGAACTCGGCGAACGTCACGGCATACCTCTGGTCAGCATCATCGGGTTCGATGGCAAGCTCACCGCCGAAGCCGGCGAGAAATACCAGGGAATGACCGTCGACGAGGCCCGTAAGCAAGTTCTCATAGACCTCGAGCAGCAAGGACTTCGCCGCGGCGAGACCAAAATCGTCCACACCGTCAGCCACTGTTATAAGTGCGGCTCCGTCATCGAACCCCTTCTCAAAGAACAATGGTTCGTATCCGTTAAACCACTTGCTGAGCGCGCTATCGAAGCCATCCGCAACAACGAGATCAAGTTCACTCCGAAGTCCAAGAAACAAGTTCTAATCAACTACTACAAGAAACTCCGCGACTGGAATATCTCTCGCCAAATCCCATGGGGTATTCCTATCCCAGCCTTCCGCAACATCGCCGACGACACCGACTGGATTTATTCCACAGAGGTCGACAAGAAACACCTCGACATCGACGGCAAGCGCTACCTGCGCGACGAAGACACCTTCGATACTTGGTTCTCCAGCGGCCAATGGCCCGCCATCGTCACCTCACCACGCCCGGAGTTCTATCCCACCTCTGTTATGGAGACCGGGATTGACCTAATTTTTGCCTGGGTGTCTCGCATGATTATGCTCGGCCTCTACGTCAAAGATGAAGTTCCGTTCAAGGAAGTCTATTTCCACGGCCTCGTCCTCGACGAACACGGCATCAAAATGAGCAAATCCAAAGGCAACGTCATCAATCCGATGGCCATCGTCTCCGAATACGGCTCCGACGCCCTCCGCCTCGGCCTCATCGCCAACCGCTCCGCCGCCCAGCCGCAAGCTTTCAGCACCGCTGCTGTCGTCGCTGGCCGCAACCTCTGTAATAAGCTCTGGAACATCGCCCGCTTCGTCCAAAACATCGTCGACGAATCCGGCGACACCTTCGACGCCAACCTCCACGATGCTCCTCAGCTCCACTTCACTAAGGTCAAAGCCACCAACATGGGCGAAGACTGGATTATCCGTGAAATCGAGGAAGCAGAAGAAAAAGTCGAGAAACTTATCAAGGAATACCGCTTCGCCGAAGCCCAAGAGCTCATTTATGACCTCATTTGGAACCGTTACGCCGACTGGTTCCTCGAAAGCCAGAAAATCTTCAAAAATATCCCCCTACTCAAGAAATCCCTCGAGCATCTCGTACTCATGCTCCATCCTTTCGCGCCATTCCTGACCGAATCGATCTGGCAGTCCCTCAGCTGGACTTGGGGCATGGCTATCGCCCAGGGAATGCCCGGAAAGCTCGATTTCAGCCCCGCCAAGGCCGCTGAATTCGATGACCTTAAAGTCATCATATCCGAAGTCAGAAAGACTCTCACGGCCCTACAATTGCCCAATAAGCCCACTTTATACTACCGTGACGACTCTGTAATCGAAGGCGACCAACTGCTCGTCCGCAGCCTCGCTCGCGTTGCCGCTGTCACCCACACCGACCAGCCTATCGGCAAACGCCTCGCTCTCCATGATCACGAAGCTTATCTCGACATCCCAGACAAAGCTATTAAGGCTCACCGCAAGGCTCTCGAAGCCCGCATCCTCAGCCTTGGTAAAGAAATCGACACCCTAAACGCCCGTCTCGACAACCCCTCATATATCGGTAAAGCCCCCGCCAAGCTCGTCCAACAGACCAAAGACACTCTTGCCGAAAAGCAAGTAGTCCTTAAGCGTCTCGAAGACGAACTAGGCCAAAATTAGCGGCAAGGAAAAGCCCCTCATATAGAGGGGCTTTCGCATTTTGTCCAATGATATTGACTTATTAAAAATAAATTTCTATCATAGTCTCAAGGGTTTTGATGCTCTCCGTCAAGGTTGCAACATAACCCTTTTTTGATGTCCAGCCGTAGAAGTCCATTTCGTAAGCCTTTTCAGCTGTGAAATCAACCGCACGCGCGTATTGGTCGACGTAGGCGGGCTTAATATGTTTCCCGTCTTCAATCATTACCAACGCTTTCGCTGGGCAGTACGGTTTGAGCGCTCGCTCGACGACATTTGATAAGCGCATCGCGCTTTCCAAATCGGTCAAATCTTCGAAGTGAATTTCAATATCCACCTCTTCCAAGCTGACGTTTCGTACTTTATAGAACGTGCTCGCTCCGTACTTTAGTTTGATATTTACATACTTTGTGAAATCAGGTCGATTAAACATAGTATTTTACCTCTCTTGCCCCACCTATTGGGCGCCTAAATACTCTCGGAATCACCCGTCAGCATCTAAGATTTTTTCACTCACCCGTGGAACCACTCCCACAGCGGCAGAAGTCAGCTTCTCAGCCAGCTCCAGCTTATTTTGTTTTTGCGCGCCGTGGTTGCGTGAGGGTTACCATGGCTTATTCAACGCTAACGCGAAGCGCTGAAAAGCCACGGCAACTTTATCAGATGTCAAAATGCGGTAGGGAATCAATCCCTACATCTGTATTATATCACACCAGAGGTAAAAAGTCAATATAGCTTGAGCTTATCAGTGATTTCTTGCATTTCTTCCGGTGATACATCCACCACCAAACCCTGCTGCCACTCCTCATTAAACGGAATTAAATGCACATGCGCGTGCGGCACATCTGTACCGATCACCTTCATCAAGATCCTCTTATCCAGCACATTATCCATGTGCTTCGCCAGCTTCTTCGCCGTGCGCCACACCGCATCCCATTTTTCATCAGACAAATCGTAAATCTTGTCCTCTTCAACCTTCGGCACAATCAGCAGATGCCCCTTCGACTCCGGATTAATGTCCAGAAAAGCAAAAGTATCCTTATCTTCATAGATTTTGTAGCTTGGTATTTCACCAGAAATAATTTTACTGAACACTGTACTCATTTTTGTCCTCCGAAATTAATCTTTGTTCTCGTATACCTTAAGTATAGCATCATGATAGAATCATAAGAGAGATGAAGAGCAATTTTTTCCCAATCAGTCGCGACGACATCCTCGATCGTATCGAAAAAGCCGTCAACGACCACTTCGATATCGAGCGTCAGCAATTTGCCCACAATCCTATGATGCTTGAGAAGCTTAACGGCCACATCCAGCGTGTCGTCGCAGCCGCTAAATACTTGTACCCAGATCAACGCATCGTTCAGGTCGCTGCTCTCGCGCACGACCTCGGACGCGGACAAGAATTTCGTCGCACCGGAGGCTTCAACGGGCTAGGTCCAGACAGCCACCATCAGCTCGGTAGTCGGCTCTTTCTCGACCTCATGAATGATGCCAGCATCCCCCAGGGCATCGAGACCCGAGCCATCTTCCTCGTGATTCGCGCCCACGGTTTGCACAACCTCTATATCGAAGGTGTTCAAATCGCACACCCCGACTTGCGCCACGCCGAGACCGCCATCATCAACCTAAATCACGCGGTCAGCTCCATCGACGACATCACCAACGGTGCCTTCGCTTATGAGTACCTCTACCGCGAGCAACAACTCAACGAAAAAGCCCGCAGCAAAAACGGTTTCATCCCCGACGACAATCAATGGAGCAAAGAAGTCAGCCAAAAATGCGTCGACGCATTTGAGGGTGGTCTGGAGTTCAATCGCAACGCCCTCTGTCGCACCTACGCCGAATACAATCTCTTCGCGCTCTTTCTCGCTGTCCGCAGCCTCAAAGTCGGCGACAAAAATGCCGAGCTAGTTAAGTACTTCCTAGCACAACCCGGCTCAGAATTCTACTACGAGGGCAACGTCGTCACCGAACACCCCCACCCCACCGGACTCGCCGCCTATGAAGCCATCTGCAACCGCAGCATGGAACCCGCCCGCGCCGCCGCTACGATGACTTTCCTCAAGAACCTATTAGCCACTAGTCAATGAAGCAGGTCGGCCTCTCGTAAATCCGATATACCCATCTTCCATCCAATTTCTGCCAATTTTCTAACTTCTCAAATGAATCGGCGTACTCTTTTCCTGGATAATCTAATTTTGCATCCAAAAAACTCTCAGCCTCACGCAATACCACAACGGTATCGTCAGCACAGAAACCGCCACGAGTTCTTAGTGTCTTCTCTACCCACACCTCATTCAAATCAGCTTTCCACGACAGAAAACTGGCCTGCTCTTGGTATATTGAGAAACCGTCTGCAACAATCCTTTCAGCGCTGAGTCGCACAGCCTCGTTAGAAATACGAACCATTCTGTCAGAACCGTCGTAGTATTCATCTTTCTCAAAACTATAGTTCCACATTTCATACCTAATCGAATATTCATCCTCCAAATACCAGCGCCTATAGTTCGGCAAATGATACTCATCTTGCAATCTTGCATAATTAACAATCACGTCAAAATCCTCCAATGCTTCAACTAGTCTCCCTCTCGACACCGAATCGAGCTCCTTCGACAGAGAGGTAGATGCTTCTTTTTCAATAACACTACCTCTGGCATACTGCCACAAGTTCGCAGTATTAGGACAACGCACTAAACCCTTAACATATTCTTCTACTGGCGTTCCAGGACACCCGCCAAACACATCGCTGGGAAAGAATTTTACAAACGACAAACCAGAGATTATCGCTATAGACCCCACCACAACTATCATTACCATTAATACACTATGCTTTTTCATATCAGAATTATAGCAACAAAAAATGGCGGAAAGGGAGGGATTCGAACCCTCGAGACGTTGCCGCCCACACGATTTCGAGTCGTGCGCCTTCAACCACTCGGCCACCTTTCCGTCTCGACTATTTTACCATATTCACGCCCCTGCGACCAGAGAGCGTGATACAATAATAACAATTAATGAGAGGTATCAAATGAGCGAAATCTTGAAGTCGCAACCGGAAGACGAACTGCAAGACACCCAGGAGCAATCCGAGTATCCATCTTTTGAAGAAGCTGTCGCCGCCCGCGAAGTTGAATCCGTCGCACCAGCTATCGACGTCGAGCACAACAACCGCCAACAAGAAAAGATCTTGACCTACTTCATCGCCGCCGATCCCAACCTCAACCAAACCCCCTTGGCCAGTGCTGCCAACATCATCGACTCCAAAGCCGACAGCGCGCTCGAGAAGTTCAATATCGACCCCGCCCAAGTTAACCCAATTATTGACATGCTCAAATCCGGCGAAATCAACACCGAGCACAAACGCAAATTCCTCTCCCAAGTCAGCCCCAACACTACCATCGAGGACTGGACCGCTATCAAACAAAATGAGGCCCAGCGCGGCATCTTCGCTTCCGCCAAATGGGGGAACTTCAGTGCGCGCGACGACCTTTCGGCTTGGCACAGTGAAACCCTTCCAGACGAATTCCGCGAACGCTATCCCTCTCCCTACGATTATGAATCCTTCATCAAGCCTTTTCTAGACGACATCGAAAAGCGTAATGGGCTCGAGAAACGAGCCAAATATGAACAAGCCAGCAAAGAATTCCGCGACCACATTTATGGCAAACAGAACGAATACTACGATCAACTTCGTCTGCTCTCTGACGAGTTGCCGCCAGAAACCAAAATCGGCGAGCCTCTCGAGCAAGAAGAAAAAGATCCGTCCAAGTTCATCATCCCAGAACGCGCTGTCGTCAAGACTCCAGAAGAGCTTCCCAAAGAACTCACTCCCGACGAAATCGAGGCCAAAATCGTCGAGCTCAACGACCTGATCGCTTGGCACAAAAAGAAGGCCGACCAAGAACAAGCCAATATCGATAGTATGTACGAGTCCTGGAAAAAATCGGACTTAATCGACTATCAGAACAACATCAACCAAGCTAACGAGCGCATGATGGAACATATTCGCACTCGTGAAGACCTGATTGAGCGACGCGACAAGCTCCAGCGCGTCTAGTTTCCCACAGCTTCTAATCCGCTTGTGTATTTTTCACAATTACTACCTTGTGCCCCTAATTAAGATGTGGTATGATACTGACACCCTGCGTTTTTTGCAGAGTACATTTAATTTTTGCGGTGGAAGTAGAGAGTAATCTCTCTATTTTCACTATGCACCCGTAGCTCAATTGGATAGAGCATCGGCTTGCGGAGCCGAAGGTTTCAAGTTCGAGTCTTGTCGGGTGTACCAAGAAAATAGGAGTGCCATTTGGCCCTCCTATTTTCTTGTTCCATCCCTAACGAGACATCGAACGTAGTTCGATCTTTCGACGAAACGAGTATATTTCCAGAGCTTGCTATGGAAATATCGAGTAAGGACGAAAGAGAATCGCTCTGCGATTCTGTCTTGTCGGTCCTCTAGATAACAGATGGTATAATGTAACTGTAATGTCCATCAAAACCACCTCCGTCAAAGTCGCCAAGAAAGTTTTGCCCCGCAAGCAACTCCGCCGCCTCCGCGCTAACTACCGCACCGCCCGCGCCAAGACTCTCGGAGCTCGGTACGGTCATCCTGCCAAGAAACTCAAAGTTATTGCCATCACCGGCACCAACGGCAAAACCACCACCGCCAACTACATTAATGAAATCCTCAAAACCGCCGGCCAGAAAACCTCAATGTTTTCTACTGCCATTATCGAAATCGCAGGGAAGCGCGAGCTCAACAAGCTCAATCTCACCGTCCCGCCAGTCGCAATCCTCCAGAAATTCTTCCGCGAGTCCGCCCGTCAAGGTGTCGAATACTGTATCATCGAGGCCACTAGCCAAGCCCTCGACCAGAAGAAATTCCTCGGCATCCCTATCTTCATGGCCGTCATGACCAACCTCACCCAAGATCATCTCGATTATCACCACGACATGCAGCACTATGCCACCGCCAAGTCCAATATCTTCCGCAACAAGCCCACTTACATCGTCCTCAACCGCGACGACGAATACTTCGACTATTTCAATCGCTTCCAACCCAAAACTTCCAAAGTCTCCTATGGCCGCCACTCCGCCGCTGACTTTCACATCGACCACTCCATCCTCTACCGCTCCGGCGTCGAGGCCTTCGTCTCCCAAGACCGCATTCATTTCGAGCTCGCCACCTACCTTCCGGGCGAATTCAACGTATACAACATGGCCGCGGCCGCGGCCGCTTGCTCGCTTCTCAGCATCCCGCCTGACACTATCTCCGACGGTATCGCCGAACTCGATAAACTCCCCGGCAGGTACGAGATTCTTCAGACTGACACTCCATATTCTGTTATAGTCGACTACGCCCACACCCCCGACGCTCTTAGGCGCCTACTCAAATCCGCCCGCGAGACCTCGCTCGGCCGCGTTATCCTGGTCTTCGGT
>Ga0123356_10005334_pt1 | contig 13114 bp, 11 predicted proteins | sample TergutEmb28metaG_2_FD_92546 | JGI IMG/M metagenome (GOLD analysis project Ga0123356, IMG submission 92546) | Embiratermes neotenicus P3 segment gut microbial communities from Petit-Saut dam, French Guiana - Emb289 P3 | ecosystem: Host-associated > Arthropoda: Insects > Digestive system > Gut ... | reverse complement strand
TTCGACAGAGAAATGACGGAAAATGATGGGATATTGGACGATATTATGTAGGGTATGCGCCCCCGCGCATACCGCCTTCTAAAGCCAGCGTAAAATCAGACTCTCTCCCGGTACGCGCAGGGGCGCGTCCCCTACGATAAACACCGCGTAAAATCGTCATAATTCATTGTTTTTTATCGAACTCACGTTATTTACAACAATTGATACGGATAATGCAAACTGATGTTCCAAACAAATGAAAAAGGGTCATTTTGACCCCAAACCACTTTTCGGTTTTTTGGAATTCCCCCATTTTGGGGGAATTGCTCTTTTCGGCTTGTTATTTTTTTGCGTAAATCTCAACGCCTATGCGGTTGATGTGCTCGCGCAGGGGCATATGGGTGATATCATCGTAGCCGATTACGTCAAATTTATACGGCATTGGCAATTCGTCCAATTGCAGGCACAAACTTCCCATATTGACGCCGGAGCCGAAAACGGCTATGTCTATGTCGGAATTATTTCTCCAGTTGCCTTTTGCCCGCGAACCAAAAACAACCGCTCTCGACGCTCCCTCTTTTTTTATCAAGCCGACAATCATGCCTATTTGTTCATGAGAAAGACCTATGTTCATGCTTTTCTGCCTTCCAAAAATACGCGGAGCTTTTCCAGCGCGGGATAAAATTTTTGTTGGATTTGCAAAAACACCGCATTGAATGTTTCTTCGTCATACCTGTGCGACATCAAGTTGCGCGCTTCGAGCATTTCAATAAATGTTTGCCCCTCGCCGATGACATCTGCCGAAAACGCTTCTTTTATGACAGAGCGGGGAGTCGGCTGTACGCTGACGCCCTCAAACTCCAAAAAATCCCTTGCGGTTTTCCAGGCCAAATCAAAAGCGATCTCAAACCGCTGTATAAACCCCTCGCGGATAATTGCAATCGTATTTTCAAGTTTGTAATTATTGATTTCCGACAATAAAGCGCAAGCCTTTGAAAAATTTTCAAACCGTTGAATCCAGCGTATATCTTGATTATTCATAAAAATTCCCTTTTGTTTTCATGTATCGGATTTTATGGTTTTTTCGATATATGGGTTTCCATATATCGGATTTTGCGGTTTTTTCGATATATGGATTTTATTCGTGACATACCACTGTAGCATAAATTACGAAAAAATTCAAGTAAAATTTCAATATCGGCGAAAATATTTATGGAATTCTTTACAATTTTGTGATATACTGAAAATAAAACAATTTTCTAAGGAGGAAAACCCGGTGGCAAAAAAAATATTTATGCTGCTGCTTGCGGCTCTGACTGCGCTTTCGCTTTTGGCCGCGTGCCAGACCGGCGCCCCGGTCGAAGAGGGCAAAAAAAACGAAGAAGGCGGCGAAAATCAAATCAATGAAGGCGAGCCCTCAACCGCGGAGCAGCGGATATACCCCGACTTGGAAGCGGTCGATTTCGGCGGCTATGAATTCAAGTTCTATATCACAAACCTCGATCTTCCCGACTGGGCGGAATGGGCCCACAGGGACCTTTTCACCGAGGCGGAAAACGGCGAGCCCGTCAACGACGCCGTGTATTACAGAAACAAAAAAATAGAAGCGAAGTACAACATAAAAATAACGGAGATCATTTACAGCAGCTCGACAGCCTGGGGGCTCTCCGACAAAGTCTCCACCGCGGTGCGCGCGGGAGACGACGTTTACGACGTCGTCGTGCCGCATGTCCATGAACTCCAGGGGCTGATGCTGAAGGGGAATCTGATAGATTTTTCCGGAATGCCGATCATCGACCTGAACAGGCCGTGGTGGAATAAAGGCACCATCCGGGACTTGTCGATTGCCAAAAAAGTGTTTTTGCTGCAGGGCGATTTGCTTATTATGGATAACGACGCCATGGCGGCCATGATTTTCAACAAAAAAATCCTGGCGGAAAATCAATTGGAAACCCCGTATGACATAGTAAAATCCGGGGAATGGACCTTCGACAAATTCCTGGAAATGGGCAGGGGGATCGCCAAAGACCTGAACGGCGACGGGACGATGTACATCAAGGACGACCTGTTCGGCTATGTGCTCCAGTGCGGCGTCGACGCGTCGTTTATCGTGTCCGGAAACTCCAAAATCTGCAGCAAGGACGCAGACGACCTGCCAATCATCACCGCGGGCACGGAAAGGTTTTACAAAATCACCGACTATCTTTCCGAGATGCTCTCCGACACCGAAAACTCCGTGAACCTGCACAGCTATGAGGGAAAATTTCCCATATACGACGAACAGGTGAAGATGTTTTCGGAGGACAGGGTGCTGTTCACGTGGATAAGAATGAGAATAGTGGAGCGGCTCAGGGGCATGGAGACCGATTTCGGCATAATACCCTGCCCCAAATTGGACAAGGCGCAGGAAAACTATATAACATACAACGAGCCCAACGCGGGCACGGGCATCTCCATACCGCGGACCGCGGGAGACCTCGAGAGAACCGCGATGATCCTCGAGGATCTGTCCGCCGAATCGAGATACACCCTGCAGCCGGCGTATTACGAGATCAACCTGCGGGGCAAATACGCGCGCGACGACGAGAGCCAGGAGATGCTCGATATCATACTGGCCAACAGCGCGCACGACATAGGCTACATCTACAATTTCGGCGGTTTCGCCTCGCTCACCTGCCATCGTTACGGGCGCGATATGAAAGTGGATTGGGTGTCCAAATTTGAGGCCTCGGAAGGGAAAATGCAAAAAGACATAGACAAACTGATAGAAACGGCCCTCCAATTGGACTGATTTTTAAAAATTAACAGAATGTCCATACCAAATCAAAAAGGCGTGAGTATACTTTTAAAGAAAAAATAAAAAAATAAAAATAAAACAAAAAAAGGAGAAATGATATCATGGCGGTTTATTTAGGAAAAGTCCGGGTCCAGTCGGCGGACCATCTGCCCCATTTTCACAACATCACGGATGAGGTCAAAAATATTGTAGCCGAATCGGGCATAAAAAACGGCATATGCACGGTGTATTCGCACCACACAACATGCTCCGTGATGATCCAGGAATGCTCGCATGACATAAATTATTACGGCAGGGAATACATGCAAATGGACCTGATAGAGGTCATGGAAAAAATAATTCCCACCTGCCGCACCGAAGGGCAGTACTACCATCCGGGACCCAAACATATCGAATTCGCGCTGAGCTTCCCCGATGAGGAACCCAAAGGCAGCCTGAATACCGACGCCCATCTGCGCTCTTCGTTCTTCGGGCGCTCGGAGACGATCGTGGTCGAAAACGGAGTTTTGTCGCTTGGGGATTTCGGCTTCGTGTATTTTATCGACTGGGACCAGGTGCGCGAGCGGGCGCGCGTCGCCGAAATAGTGGTCATGGGCGAGTGAAATGGCTTCATCGAAAAAACGGAGGGGATTTTTATGCAGGGCCGAATAGGATTTGTGAGCGTGGGCCATCCCGACTATATCGACGAAATCACGCGCGCTCAGACCAAAAAGGCGATCGGCATCATAACAGAGGCCGGGTATGAGGCGGTTTGCGCCGAAAATCCGGTCACCGATTACGGCGCCGCGATGGCGGCGGGCAAAGCCTTGGCGGCGGGCGACGTCGCGGGAGTTGTAATCTTTTTGGCGAGCTGGGTGGAATGCCCGGCGGTGATGTCCGTTTTGAGGGAAGTGGAGCATTTGCCCCTGTGCGTTGCCGGCTTTCCGATGTGCGAGGTCAACGGCAAGCTCGAGAGCACCGGCTCATATGTGTCCTTTGCCATGATACAGGGCGTTCTGGAAAGGGCAGAGTACCGTTATGTCCCGGTTTTGGGGGATTTGGACCACGAACGCACAAAACAAAAGATCAGCTGTTTCTGCGCGGCCGCTTCGGCTGCCGCGAAGCTGAAGCGGAGCCGCGTGGGGCTTGTGGGATACACTTCCATGAGCATATACACGGGAACTTTCGACCATTTGTTCATGAGGGTGAAAGTGGGGCCCGAAATAGAGCAGATAGATTCATATACCCTCATAAACATAGCGGAGTCCAAATCGTTTGAAGAAAAGCGGAAAGTTTTGGAATATTACAAAAAAGCGGCGAAAATCCACGGCGAAGTGGGCGAGGGGGCGCTTTTAAAATCGGCGGGCATATATTTGGCCTCGGAGGAGCTCATAGCCGGCAGGGCGCTCGGCGCGTTGAATATAAAGTGCCAGTATGAGTTTTCAAAGGAATACAAAATGGTGCCCTGCGTGCCGCTGTCGCTTCTCGCCGACAGGGGCTTTGTGGCTTCGTGCGAAGGGGATATTTTAAACACCGTTTCGATGCTCATCCTCAATTTGCTGACCAATCGGATTGTCACATATGGGGACTGCATGAATCACGCGGGCAACACCGTCAAATTTTCCTCCTGCGGGTTCCTGCCTTTTTCGATGGGGGAGCCGGGGGGCGCTCTCATCCGCAATTTTATGCCGCATCCCGGCTTTTCGGGGATACAGTGCTCATTCGCGCTGCGGCCCGAAAAGGTGACGCTTTTGCGGCTTGTGGAAGACCGATGCAGCTACCACATGCTGTATTTTGCCGGCAAAGGCGAAAAAACCGGGCTCAGGGGGGGATATATGCCCGCCTTGGACGTGACGCTGGAGGGCGACGCCGAAAAGCTTGTCAAAAATTATTCCGGGCAGCACTACGCGATCTGTTACGGCGACGTCTCAAAAGAAATAGAGATGTTCTCCGAGGTGACGGGCATACGCGCAATCAGAATATAGCGGGAGGGGTGAAGCCGTGATGGAAGAAGAAGTTTACGCCGTAGGCATCGATCTGGGCACCACCGGCTGCAAGGCCGTGGTGGCCGACTGCCGGGGGCAAATCGCGGGCCAGGAATACATCGAATATCCGTTGATTTTTTCCGGGGGCCATATCGAGCAGAATGCGGAGCTCTGGTGGGAGCTCTCCTGCCGGGCGGTCGCAGCCGCGGTAAATGGCAGCGCCGTAAAAAAAGAAAACATAAAAGGGATCTGCGCCGCCTCGCAGGGCATATCGTTTGTCCCGGCGGACAGTGGGCTTTCCCCGCTGGGAAACGCTCTTTCGTGGCTTGACACAAGGGCAAAAAAAGAGGCCGAAGAGATAAAAAAACAATTCGGCGAATGGGAGATGTTCAGGCAAACCGGAAAAAGGACGAGTGAAGGATATGTGCTCCCGAAACTGATGTGGCTGAAGGCGCACAAAAAAAGCATATACAAAAAAACGCATAAATTTTTGATGGCGCATGATTTCATAACTGCGAAGATGACAAACAATTGCTTAACCGACCATACGATGGCGGGCGGAACGCTGCTCTATGACATAGCAAAGCGCCGCTGGAGCGAAAAAATAGCGGGCGCGGCGGGCATCGGTATCGAGAGGCTGCCTGCTATCGAAAACTCGGGCAGCTCCGCCGGGGTTTTGAGCCCGGAGGCGGCGAAAATGATGGATCTGCCGCCGGGCCTGCCGGTGGCCGTGGGGGCGCAGGATCAAAAGGCGGCGGCGTACTTCGCCCTGTTGGGCAAAAAAGCGGCCACGCTGTGCCTCGGCACGGCGGGGGCCATGGAATTTATCGTCTCAAAACCCGTGTTCGACAAAAAGATGAGGCTCCCGCTTTTTCCGTATGTGGAAGAGGGCCGCTGGACGCTCGAATCGGTCATATCCACCGCGGGGGCCGCGCTGAAATGGTACAGGAACACCCTTTGCGAAGGGGAGCCCTACGAAGCCTTGGACGAGGCGGCAAAAAAATCAAAGCCGGGAAGCGGCGGGGTGTTTTTCTACCCGCATTTCGGCATGGCCTCCTCGCCCCACTGGCAGTCGGGCCAAAAGGGGGCGTTTTACGGGCTTGTGCTCGACACTTCGAAGCAAGACATGACGCGCTCGGTTTTGGAGGGTGTCGCCTTCCAGATAAAGGAAAACTTGGATATCTGCGAGACGTTAAGCGAAAAAACAGAGAGCATCATCGCCTTCGGCGGCGGAAGCCGCAGCCCCCTTTGGTGCCAAATCATCGCCGACGTCACAAAAAAGACCATACGCGCGCTCCCCTTCCCCGACGCGGCGGCGCAGGGGGCGGCGATGCTCGCCTTTGGTGAGCGGGGCATTTTGTGCGGCGGGGACGGCGGCGCGGCGGCCCCCTATGAGCCCGATTCGGAAAATGCCAAAAAATACAATGAGATATACAAAAGCTACCGCGAGACGGAAAAGAAACTGCTGGACTTGGAGAGAGAGGGTGAATTTTAAATGATTTTTGTCGGGGACAGAGGCTTGTATTTACAGCTTTCCTGCGGGGCCGATATGTCGTTTTACGACGAAAGATACTTAAAGGGCGCCTGGCCGGAGATACGAAAGCGGCTGCAAAGCGGCGAAGACATGATATTTTTATCCGGGAGCGGAATAGATTATCTAAAGGAGCTCTGGATATTTTCGACAGAGGGGAAAATCGGCGGAAGGGCAAAAATAAAAAAAGTGCCCCCGAGGTTTGCCCCGATGAAATTTTCCGAAGGATCCGCCAGATATCTCTATGTGCGCCCCGAGGGTTCATATACCATGCACGGCGTCGATGAGGAGCCGCGCATGGATATTTTTCCGCTCATAGCGGACAGGGACGAATTCAAAACCGAGCTGGGCGCGGTAGGGCTTTTTTTGAAAAATTACGCCGGCTCGCTTTCGGGGGGAAACTTCAAGGGCGGCTGCTGGTATGTGATAGCGGTGGACGACGCTTTGTCGGTCGCTCCGGCAAACGCCTGGGACAAATTGTGCAAAAGCGCGCTCGGGTATAAAAAAGACAGCTGCTATATCGCCAAACTCACGCCGGAATTTGCCCTGTACAAGCCCGGCGAGCGCGTGCGCGTCGACTGGCGCATCGAAAACACCGGCAGCATGCTGCAAGCGGCCTCCCTGACACTTGCGGCATACGACAAAAGAGGGCGCGAAACCGCGCATATAGCCGACGTCGAGCTCGCGCTCAATTGCCGCGACTGCAACACCGGCCATTATTACTGGTACCCGAAAAATTTAGACGGGGTGTACACCATAAAGGCAGCTTTGTCAATCCGCGACAGGTTCATATACGGCGCCCCGCGCGAACAAAGCGGAAAATACGCCGACGAGGCGAGCAGCGCGGTTATGTTCGTCTCAAAAAAACGCCGCCGCCCGAAAGCGGAAACCGACGGCGGGTATCTTTTGATAGACGGGCAAAAGGACTTTTTTATCGGCACTCATTACTTCCCCTCGAGTACCTTTTTTGAGCTCTCGTACCGGCCGCTGCGCTTGGAGCGGGCCGCGGGGGCGATAGCGGCGATGAGCCGGGCGAATATCCGGATATGCCGCATATGGTGCGACCCCGTCATGGACGAAGTTTCGCTGCGGGGCATGGAAGCGCTGATAGAGCTGATGGGCGAGGCGGGCATCGTGGCCGATATCGCGTTCTTTTCATCGTGGGTGCGCCATATGGAAATAAATACCGCAGAGGCCAAAGCGCGCTTTGAGGCGGCGGACGGCCTCGACGAGCGCCTGATCGGCCTGCTTGTGAACAATATGGACGAGCAGCAAATGTACATAAAAGAGATGGCCAAGCGCTGGAAGGATTTTAGTAACATCATATGGGATTTCACAAATGAAGCCTCGGTGGTGGACCCCTCCCCCGGCCAGCTCGGCGAGCCGGCGCAAAGCTCTCACAAAGACAAAAAACCGCCGTATCAAAATATCGAAATTTTCGCGAAGTGGGGCGACGCGATAAAAAAAACGCTGCGCGAATGCGGGGCTAGGCAGCCTGTGGTGTACGGGACGCACTGCTGGGACACCGGCTCTGAAAACTACCGCAGCACAAAAAACGGGGATATAATCGCGGACCACACCTATCACGCGTGCGGCAATCTGGAATATTTCGCCAATTACCAGAACGCGCAGTGCGTACAAAAGCCCTTCATAGTCGAGGAATTCGGCGGAATATGGCCAAATAACGGAGAGCGGGCGTCAGAATACGATTTTCGCTACCATGTATTTTTCGCGGCGGGCCACAGCGCGGCGGTCAACTATGAATGGGGCATATCCTGGCTCTGCGACAGCTTGTCGGGCACGGCCCCGTATTTGAAGTTTAAAGACGAGGCGCTGCCCGAGGAGACATTTGTGTATGAAGGGCGCTACACATACGGCAAATCGTGGCCCAACGGCTGCGTTTCGGTCTGCCCCTGGGTCGCCTCGCCCGAATACGGCGCGATATACTCCTGCATGGACTATGAATCGCCCGCGACACTCGTGACAAAGCGGTTCGCCCGCCTCGGAAAAGGGCTCGCCCACTGCCCCAAAGAGCGAACCACCGTGCTCGCTCTGCCTTTTGAAACGCATGATTACCAAAAAAACAGGGGATATACGCGAAAAACCGAAAAGATAAACGAATGCCTGAAAGCGCTCTGGGAGATGGGGGCAAAATTCGCGGTATGGCAGGCCGATGAGCTCGGCAGGCTTCCAAAAGGGATAAAAACGATAATTTACCCAAACGCCGGCGAGATAGACGAGATAGACGGGGAGATAAAAAGCGGGCTTGAAGCCGCGGAAAAAAACGGCGCGAAGATATATTACGGCGGCGATATGGGCTGGATATGCGACAAAAACATCGAAAAAGCGGCCTTTGAACCCGCCGATAACAGCCGGCTGATGTTCCGCGGCATAATCGGGGGCGAGGCGGCGGTCATATTCAACGATTCCGGGCGGCAGCGCGAATACACCGTCGAAAGCGCGAAAATAGGCGTGGAAAAAACCGGCCTGCTTGTCTTGCGGGAGGGTGGGCTTTTTGCCGCGGAATTTTGCGGAAACTTGAGTTTCGGCGGAGAACTTATCGCCCGCTCCGAAATGCAGACGATAATAATAGCCCAAAAGGGCAGCTCGCTTTGCCGCGCAGACGCGCTCACGGTTTTGCCGTGCGCCGCGGGCAATATCACATTTGCCGCTCCCTATACAAGCTGCGAGGTGCTCGGCGAAAACGGGCGCGTACTGGCGAAAATCGCGCTTAAGGAAGGCAGGCTGAGCGTTTTTTCCGATATGGCGCGCTATGAGCTGGCGGTGTACTGACCTTTCTTTTTCTTTCTTTTAATTCCAGATCTCGTCGTCGTCGGGCGCCTTTGCCCCCGGTTTTGCGTAGGCTATCCTCGCCTTGTTGAACAGGTGGGTATAGGACAGGTTTTCGCTGATGGAATTGTTTCCCCAGCTGCCGCAGCCCAGCGTCGTGGTGGGGGTGAGGCCGTTGAAAAAACTCCCGCCGTTGCTCGTGGCGCATATCTGGTTTACTAAGATCCTGCAGACCGGCAGCGCCATGCCCGCATATTCGATATGCGCGCCGTTGTTTGAGTGGATCGCGCAGGAGTGGCCCTTTCCCTCAATTTCGAGATTGGCGCGGGCCAATTCGACTGCTTCCTCCCAGCTTTCGTATGTATACGCGGCGAGCACGGGGCACATTTTCTCCCTGCCGAGCGCGTCGCCGCGCCCGCTCGCCTTCGCCACTATCAGCTTTGTGTTTTGGGGAACTGCGAGCTTTGCCGCTTCGGCGGTTTTAGAAGCGGGCTGCCCGACAAGCTCCTTGTTTGGGCCGCCACCGGAAAAGAGCGCTTCGCGCAGCCGGCCGGTTTCGGCTTCGCTTTCGGCGTAATACGCGCCGTTTTTGACAAATTCGCCTATGACGGCGTCATAGTCGTCTTTGTGGATGATCGCCGTCTGCTCTGCCGAGCATATTATCCCGTTGTCAAAAATGCGTCCGGCGATGATTTTGGGTACTGCCTCCGCGAAATCGACGTCCCTGTCGATGATGCACTGCACGTTGCCCGCCCCCACGCCGTAACTCGGCTTGCCGCTCGAGTAGGCCGCCTTGACCATGGCCATCCCGCCCGTGGCTATCACCACGTCCGCCGCCCGCATCAATTCATTTGTCAGCTCCAGCGTGGGCTCGGCGATCACCTGGAATATATCCTTTGGGGCGCCTGCTTTTTCAAATTCGCCGTCGTACAGCTCCTTTAGTCTCGCCGCCGCTTTTTTTCCTTTCGGATGGGGCGCTATGATGATCGCGTTGGCCCCTTTTACCGCGAACATGGCGTTGCACATGGGGGTCACGACCGGATTGGTGCACGGGGTGACCGCTCCCACCACGCCCATGGGCTTGGCTGTCTCGACTATGCCCTCTTCCTCTATATGCCGCAGTATGCCGACGGATTTTTTGTCTTTGAGGCTGTTCCATATGATTCTCGCCTTGCCCTTGTTTTTGGCGACTTTGTCTTCATATACGCCCATGCGCGTTTCTTCCACTGCCAGCTTCGCGAGCTCTTCCGCATTGTCGAACACCGTCTTGGCCAATGATCTGACAAGCCCGTCGATGCGCTCCTGGGTATATTTTTCTATTTCGCCCTGGGCCCGGCGCGCGTTTTGCATGAGGTTTTGTATAATTTCCATAGTATAATCCTCCGTTTTTGAAAAGATAACCGCTTGTAATTATGCAGTATAGACGATTGCGGGCGCGATAACAAGGCGTTTTTTTTAAATAGTTGTTAATTTTCCATTAATTGCGCATAACGGTTGACAAAACAAAAAAAAATATGATATACTAAAAGGAAAATGCATGGGAAAGGAAAATTCTAAGGAAAAATTTTTATGAAGGTTATTGTGGTGGAAAAACCGGGCCAAGTGCGCCTGATCCAGCAGCCGAAGCCGGTTCCCGGGCCCGGCGACGTGGTATCCAAAGTGGCCTACAGCGGCATATGCGGGACCGATCTGGGGATACTCGGCGGCAGGGTGAGCTTCGCTTTGGACGGCCGGGTAAAATATCCGGTGCATATAGGCCACGAATGGTCGGGGGTCGTGGACAGCGTGGGGGAGGCTGTGACCCGTTTCGCGCCGGGGGACCGCGTGGTGAGCGACAACGGCATAAGCTGCGGCGAGTGCCGGACGTGCTTAGCCGGCGAGATATACAGCTGCAAGCACGGGCGTTCGCTGGGCACGATAAACACATGGGATTACGGTTCTTTTTCCGAATATATACTGATCCCGGAGCGCCATATGTTCCATTTGGACGACCGGGTGTCCCTTGAACAGGGGGCGCTGATCGAGCCGGGGACCATAGCGCTGGCGGGGCTTCGGGCGGTCTGTATCCATAGGGGCGACACCGTTTTGGTGACGGGTACCGGAGCCGTCGGCCTGTGCGCCGCCGCCATGGCAAAAGCATCCGGGGCGGGCAGGGTGATCATAGCCGGCAGGAAGCAAAGCAAATTGGAAACGGGCAAAAAAGTGGGCGCGGACGCCGCGGTGAATATGGCTGAAGATGATCTGGCCCGCGCCGTATCCGAAGAAACCGGAGGCAGGGGGGCCGATGTGATCATTGAGGCTTCGGGCTCCGCCGAAGCGTTGGACAGGGCGCTCGACTGCGCCGGCCCGAAATGCCGCGTCGCGCTGATCGGCTTTTACGAGGACGGCCCGGCCGGCAGTTTCAACTTCGACCGCATAGTGCTTAATAACCTGAACATACAGGGGATCACCGGGGGCCCGCTCGTGCCCGACGTCATGGAGCTGATGGCATGCGAAAAAATAGAGCTCACGCCGCTTATCACGCATATATTTCCCTTAGAGAAAGGTATCGAGGCGTTTACCGAGGCCCGCGAAAACAGCGGGGAAAAAATAAAGATACTTATACAAATGAACTAAAATGAATAAAAATGAATCGGGAAAGGCTGGGAAAAATCAGATGTCCGCAATCAAACGGGTAATCCACGCAAAAGAAGTCAAGCCGTATAAAACGCCCGGCTCCGCGTATGAATCGCGCATGATGCTGGACGACTTTGTGGCAAATGAGCCCGCGGTGAATATAAACCACGGCACGATAAAGCCGCAGGATACCGCCGGCGGGGGCTCGCACGAAAAAACGGAGATATATTTCGTCGTTTCGGGCGAGGGGATGCTGTACTTAGACGGCGAGGCCCATGAAGTCTCGCAGGGAAGCCTGGCGGTCATACCGGGGGGCTGCACGCACAGCATAAAAAACACGAGCGTCACAAATGACCTCGTCATTCTGACCGTCTGGCAGAAGGCGGAGGACAACGAGATGCACGGCATACGCAAAAAAGAATGGGGCACATCATTTAAAACAATATATGAGGATTAGAGGTGTTAAAAAATGCTGAAAACGGATTTGACAAACAAGATAGCGCTGGTCACGGGCGGCAACGGCGCAATCGGCAGCGCAGCCGCCATAAAATTCGCCGAAAACGGGGCGGATGTGATCATTCACGGACAAAATGAGCAAAAAGGCGCCGAAGTTGTCGAAAAGATCGAAAAAATCGGGAGAAGGACGGCGTTTTTGAAAGCGGACCTCTCCAAACCCGACGAGGCGGCAGCAATGGCGGAACAGGCGCTCAAAATGTTCGGCAGGATAGATATCTTGGTCAACAACGCGGGCACGAACGTGGGGCCCGACGACAGAAGGCCCATTCACGAATTCTCCGAAGAACACTGGGACAGGATAATCAACACGGATCTAAACGGAGTTTTCCATGTCAGCAAACCCGTCATCAAAAAAATGGCCGAACAAAAATACGGGAGGATAGTAAATATCGGCTCCGTGGCCGGAGTGGCGCCGCTCAGGCTCCAGTGCGCTTTCGTGGCCGCGAAGGCGGCGCTGCACGAGCTCACGAAATCCATGGCCATCGAGCTCGCCCCCTTGGGCGTCGCTGTAAACGCGGTGGTGCCCGGCTCGATTATGGTCGAGGGCACAAAAAAACTGTTTTATTCGGACCCGGTGAAGTCGGAGGCGATTTTGTCACATATCCCCCTGCGCCGGCCGGGCATGCCGGAGGAAGTGGCCGATTGCATACTGTTCTTGGCCTCGGACGCCGCGAGCTATGTCACGGGAAGCCTTTTAATCGTCGACGGCGGCTGGACCTGCGGCTACACCAGGGATTTTTGACGTGTAACGAATGTGAACGACAGTTCACATGCAGTTCACGCCAATTAATTAATAAATAACGTGAGATCGACAGAGAAATGAGGAAAAAAAGGGGGATATTGGACGATATTATGTAGGGTATGCGCCCCCGCGCATACCGCCTTCTAAAGCCAGCGTAAAATCAGACTCTCCCGGTACGC
>Ga0123356_10005333_pt1 | contig 13114 bp, 9 predicted proteins | sample TergutEmb28metaG_2_FD_92546 | JGI IMG/M metagenome (GOLD analysis project Ga0123356, IMG submission 92546) | Embiratermes neotenicus P3 segment gut microbial communities from Petit-Saut dam, French Guiana - Emb289 P3 | ecosystem: Host-associated > Arthropoda: Insects > Digestive system > Gut ... | reverse complement strand
CCTGCGGTGTAAACGGCGGAACGTGGTGCCCGGCTGGACAGCTTTGCTACAATGACAACTGCGAAGACGTCATTACTGTCCCCTGCGCAGACGGTGGAACATACTGCGCCGATGCTGACCAAGTCTGCGATACCGTTACCGGCACCTGCGAAGACTCCTGCGGTGGCACAAACGGCGGTACTTGGTGCCCGGCTGGACAGCTTTGCTACAATGACAACTGCGAAGCCATAGTGGACGTCCCCTGCGACTCCGGCGGAACGTACTGCGCTGACGCTAACCAAGTCTGCGATACAGCTACCGGCACCTGCGAAGACCCCTGTGGTGGCACAAACGGTGGTACGTGGTGCCCGACGGGACAGGTTTGCTACAATGACAGTTGCGAGCCCATTATTGATGTCCCCTGCAACTCTGGCGGCACGTACTGCGCCGACGCTGACCAAGTCTGCGACACGGCTACCGGCACCTGCGAAGACCCCTGTGGCGGCACAAACGGCGGTACTTGGTGCGATGATGACGGCCAAGTCTGTTTCGGGAATGCTTGCGTAGTCCCCTGCATTGAAAGCAGCGAGTGCCCTGCTGGACAAGTCTGCTCAGGAAGCATTTGCCAGGAAGAGGACATCTGCACCCCGGATTGTCCCACGGGAGAAGTCTGCGTGGATGGCGACTGTAGATACGAAGGCCCTGCCGACTGCACCACCAGCGACGACTGCCCCGGCACACAAGTTTGTGACACGACCACAGGTTTGTGTGCACGTCCCTGTGAGGAGGATGGCGGGACTTGGTGCCCGGCCGGACAGGCCTGCAACTCGGTTACGAGAAGTTGCGAAGCCCCAGAAGATGTCCCCTGCGGTATGAATGGTGGAACGTGGTGCCCGAACGCCAACGAAACCTGCTTTAACGGCGACTGTGTAGTTCCCTGCATTGGAAGCGACGAGTGCCCTGCCGGACAAGTCTGCTCAGGAAGTATTTGTCAGGACGAGGACACGTCGTGCACCACCGCTTGCCCAACTGGAGAAGTCTGCGTCAACGGCACCTGTGAGCCTGAAGGCCCTGCCGACTGCATCACCAGCGACAACTGCCCCGGCACACAAGTTTGCGACACGGCCACAGGTTTGTGTGCACGCCCCTGTGAGGAGGATGGCGGGACTTGGTGCCCGGCTGGACAAATCTGCAACTCGGCTACAAGAAGTTGCGGAGCCCCAGAAGATGTCCCCTGCGGTATGAATGGTGGAACGTGGTGCCCTGAGGCCGACGAAGTCTGCTTCAACGACAACTGCGTTGTTCCCTGCCTAGAGGACAACGAATGCCCGCAAGGCCAGGTGTGCACAGAGAGTGTTTGCAAGGATGAGGACACTGGAGGATGTGGCGGTGGGTGTGCTGTTGGGGAGGTTTGCGTGGACAACACCTGCGTACCGGGAGGCCCTGCTCAGTGCAGCATGGACGACCAATGCCCTGGCGTACAAGTTTGTGACACGGATACAGGCTACTGTACACACCCCTGCGGTGTGAATGGCGGCACTTATTGTGCGGACACACAAATTTGCTACCAGGATACCTGCAGAAACCCAGCGGACGTCCCATGTGAGGAAGGTGGCACTCAGTGCCTTGCTGGACAAGACTGTTTGAATGGCATCTGCGTAGGGCGCGCTGTATGCGAAGAAACCCTCCTGGACTGCCCTTCCGGCACCGTCTGCGCGGAAGGCGAGTGCCGAGTGCCGACCGATGACTGCAACTCTGCCTGCCAGCAGCCAGAAGAAGTCTGTGTCGATGGCACCTGTTATGAGGAGGGACCTGCCGACTGCAGCACCACCGGCTGCCTCTCAGGAGCCTCCTGTCAGAATGGCATGTGTCGAGTACCCAACGACGCTGCCAACTATAGGGATATGGACTGCGACGGACTTTTGGATTGGGAGGAAATATTGATGGGAACAGATCCTCGCAATCCCGACACCGACGGTGACGGCATTTGGGATGGAATCGAAATTGGGCGCAATTCTTCGCCGGATCCACTGTGTGCAGGCATTTTCCCTCCACCTGGAATGCTGTTTCCTCCGGGCTCCAAGCTGAATATTACGGATCCTCTGCTCATAGACACCGACTGTGACGGGCTCTCGGATGGCGAAGAAGACGCAAACAAAAATGGTCGCCTCGATCCAGGGGAAACCGACCCCAACAACCCCGACACGGATGGTGACGGCCTTTGGGACGGGTTGGAGCTTGGCATAACTCAAGCCATGGCGATGGCTGCAGGCACAGGCGGCTGTCCGAACACTCAATATAACGAGTGTCCTGACTTCCCCAGAAGAACAGACCCTCTCCTCGTCGACACCGACGGTGATGGCATGCGGGACGGAGTTGAGGACGCGAACCAGAATGGCTGCATTGACCCAGGAGAGACAGATCCAACTTGGCCTGACATTTTCGACCCAGTGGATGAAGCTGCTTGCTCAGAAGCCAATTTGATCCCCGTTGACATTCGACGGAATTTGGCTGCGCAGATGGCGCTGGGTTTGCCCATGGGTTTTGCCAACAGCTATGTCGACATTCAGCGTGTCAACAGCGGCATCACCACAACTGGCCTCATGGGTGTTGACTCTGCGAAGAATGTTGCCTTTTTGGCCTGGAAACACCCGAGTCCTGTGGCCGACCTCAGTGCCTTGCGGACTCTGGCCAGCAACCAAGCAAGCACCCTGGGTGGCGGCGGCTCTGCAGTCATAGGCTCTTTTGACTCCTGGGATGCGCCTTTGCTAGGAAACGACAATGCTTTGAGCGTCACTTTCATGCTTTCGGGCAGCATGAGCTCTGCAGGCCGTGTCAATGAGATTGCCAGGCTTCTTTTGGGCCCGGCAAGACCGGACGGAACGGACACTCTGCAGACAACAGGTAGTGCCAGCGCAAACCCACAATATGTCCGCGCTCAATATGTGCTTCGCGACCAGGGCGAAGTGGTTGTGGTGATGGCGGTTGCGCTTGACAACAACAACGTGACAGGAAGCGATGGTTTCTTCGGTTTGAATGACGTGGCTGGCGGTGCTGCCTTGGCGCGCTATTTGGACCGGACCGTTGTGCAGTGTGAGCGTTCTTTAGCCGAGCTGAGAGCCGTGGACTTCCTCTTTGTTGTGGACGATTCCGGCACCATGGGGAGTTCGCAAACTCAGTTGTCTGCGGCCGGCACAGCCATGGCGCAGGCTTTGAGCAACAGCAATTTGGACTGGCGTGTGGCCCTGGTGACGTCTTCCTATCATGTACGATCACAACCTGATGGAATTGTCGACGGCGGTTTTAATACGGGCGTTGTTCGTGGGTTTACGGACGATGTTTATGAATTCCAATCCTGGTTGACCCCAAACAACGTCTGTAGGCGAAACGACACCGGCGCGTTATGCATCGCCAATGCGCCGCAGGGTTGTTCATGCAGCACCACTGCAGTCATAGCTCAGTGGACGGGTAATGAGCCAGCCTGCGCTTATGGTGTGAACTATGCAAACGGGGCGAACCATGGTTGTTGGATTGGCACTGGTGGTTATGGCTATGAAGGCATGTTGGGTGCTGCACGCCTGGCACTCATGGACATGAATAATGCCAGTGTAACCCCGCGCATTCAGCTTCGACCGGATGCCGAAATTATTGTTATTATATTAAGTGACGCGCCAGACCAAACCTCTGCCTTGTATGCTTCGCATCCAACTCCAAATTATGTGGAAGAAATTGAGTATTTCCTCGACTTCTTCCAAGGAAAAGACACACAGGCAAGAACAAACCGGGTGCCCCCCGCCAACTCGGTGGCGGTGCAAACGAACTTCTGCTTCACATTCCCTGTGAGTTGCACCACTGACGCACAGTGCAATTATGGTGTTTATACAGCAGGCTCTGCTGTTTGTGAGAACAACGCTTGCCAAGTGGTCAACCCTGGCGTATGCCGCCCCTCTTGCGGCACCGGTCCACAGATCGTTTGCCTGAGAGGCAGCAACGACGGCAATCCCACCCCTGTGCCTGCCATTCGTCCCGGAGTCACCATTCAAGTGAATGGCATTTTGTGTCCGGAGGGCTTTGGTTGCGGCGATGATTTCGTTTATGGCCCCTCACGTCTTCAACAGATTGTGGAAGCCACAGGCGGCTTTTCGTCGTCCATCCAAAACTTGGCCAATATTCCAAACACCATGGTGGAAATTGTGAACAGCGCCATTGGCAGAGGAGGTGTGGTGACGCTAAAACCGCTCATCGGCGCTTCGCTGAAAGTGGCCATTGAAAGCCCATTGAACACAGGCGGTCAATGCGATGGATTTGATGTTCCGCGCAGCCGAATCCATGGCTTTGACTATGACGGCATCGCGCAGGCAGTCACTTTCTTCGGGGATTGCCGCCCAGCCGACCAAAGCCATGTGACCATTTCCTATCGCGCTTGGGAACCCTCAGGCAGAAATCAGTTGCCATGTCAATATGACGCGCATTTTGACGCCAACTCACTTGACTATTGCAGCGGCTTGCGCTCATGCGACTCTGAAACGGATACTTGTGCTTGCCCCGTTGACTGTGGCGGTTGCACGACAGGGACTCACTGCGTCTCCACCGCAAGGACATGCGGGTGTGTTCCCAACTAGCTTGAGGCAGGTTGCACTTTGAAATGAAAGCAGGCTCGGTTTTCACCGGGCCTGTTTTTTTGTTGGGCGTTTTTGGGTTGGAAGGGGGGCTTGCGGGGGCTTGTCGCCTTCGCTTTTTTAGCGTGGGGGTTTGGCCCTGGCGGCGAGGGCGGCCAACAGGGTTTCCAAATTGGCGCCGGCGGCGCGCAGGGCCACCAGGAGGTGGTAGAGGACGTCGCCGGCCTCCTCAATGGCGCGGGCTTTGTCTTTTTGTACCAGCGCCATGACAAGCTCCACCGTCTCTTCGCCCAGTTTTTTGAGGCGCAGGTTTTCGTCGGCCAGCAGCTTGTGGGTATAGCCCGAAGGCTCCGTCACGGCCATACGCTGGGCCAAAACGTCGTCCAGGGCCAGGAGGCTGGGGGCCGAGTTTGGGAAGCAACTGCGCGTCAGGTTGTGGCAGGAGGGGCCGTGCGGCAAGACGCGCACCAGCAGGCTGTCGCTGTCACAGTCGGCCTCCATGGAAACCACCTCTTGGAAGTGGCCTGAGGTTTCACCCTTGTTCCACAGTTGCTTTCGGCTACGGCTGAAAAACCAGGTGCGGCCGGTTTCAACGGTTTTTTGGAGGCTTTGGGCATTCATATAGGCCACCATTAAAACCTCACCCGTGAGGGCATGTTGAATAATGGCGGGCGCCAAGCCGTTTTCGTCAAAACGCAGCTGGGGCGCTTTCACGGTGCTGTGCTTTTCTTCTGCATGGGGAAGCCGGCCTTCTCGCAAGCTTCTTTGACGCCTTCAATGCTGAGCGTACGGAAGTGGAACAGCGAGGCGGCCAGGACACTTTGGGCCCCGGCTTTGAAGGCTTCGACAAAGTGCTCCACCTTGCCGGCGCCGCCGCTGGCGATGACGGGCAAAGTCGTGGCCTTGCAGACACGCGCCAACAGCGGAATGTCAAAGCCCAGCTGCGTGCCGTCCTTGTCTATGCTGGTGAGGAGAATTTCGCCGACGCCGAGTTTCTCCACTTCCTTGCACCACGCCACCACTTCCAGCGCGGTGGCTTTTTTGCCGCCGTGCGTGTGGACGCGCGCGACGCCTTCTGCGTCATAGCCGGCATCCACGGCCACCATAATGCGCCCGCTGCCGTGTTTTTTGGCCAGGGCTTCCAGCAGTTGAGGGTTGTCGACGGCGGAGGAGCCCAGGGAGACTTGGCTGGCGCCGGCTTCCAGCAGCGCGCAAACGTCGTCTTCGTTGCGGATGCCGCCACCTACCACAATGGGAATTTGGATGGTTTTGCTGACTTGGGCCACCAGGTGGACGAAGGGGGCACGGTTTTCAACGGTGGCCGTAATGTCCAACATGCACAAAGCATCCGCTCCCCACATTTCATAGGTTTGGGCTTGGGCGATGGGATCTCCCGCGTCTTGCAAACCTTCAAAACGGATGCCTTTGACGACGCGGCCGTCGTTGATGTCGAGGCAGGGGATTACTTGTCTGGGTTTCATAGGAGGGCCTTTCTGGCTTGAGTATAGGTGAAGGCCCCGGAATAGAGGGCCTTGCCCACCACGGCACTCTCAATGCCGTGAATTTGAGACAGTTGCAACAAGTCTTCGAGTTTGGAAATGCCGCCGGAGGCGATGGTGGGAATGCCCACCGAGGCAATGTCGCGCAAAGTGCCCACATCCGGCCCTTGCAGGGTGCCGTCCCTCTCGACGGTGGTGCAGAGTATACGTCGGACACCCAGCGCCAAAAGTTGTTGTACAAAGGGCACAGGCTCCAGGGCCGAGGCCTCTTGCCAGGCTTTGAGGGCGACTTTGCCGCCTTTAATGTCGACGGCCACCACCAAGTCCTCCAACCCCAAACCGGCCACCCCCTGTAAATTTTGAGTGGCAAGAGTGCCGACAATTACCCAACGGCAACCGGCCTGCCTGAAGGCCTCCACGTCGTTGTGCGTGCGTATGCCGCCGCCCACTTGTACGGGCAGAATTTTGGCCAGTTGCTCCACCAGCTTCAGGTGGAAGGGCTTTTCGGCAAAGGCGCCGCTCAAGTCCACAACGTGCAGCAAGGCGGCGCCCTCGTCGGCAAAACGCTTGGCCAAGTCCAAAGGGACGCCCACAACCTCGGCCTTTTCGCGCTTGCCTTGGAAGAGGCGAACAGCTTTGCCTTCCAGCAAGTCTATGGCGGGGGTGACTTCCATGCCTTCCTTTCAGCCCAACACGCCTTTGGTGCTGGGCAAGTTTTGAGTGCCGTCGGGTTGTGCGGCCTCTCTCAAGGCGCGTCCCAGGGCTTTGAAGAGGGCTTCAACCACGTGGTGGTAGTCTTGTCCACGAATAACGTCCACGTGAATGTTGGCTTTGGCGGCGCCGGCCAGGGCCCACAAAAATCCTTGCAGCACGGACAGCTCAATAGTGGGCCTATAAACCCCCTCCACCTCCCCATTCCATATGACAAAAGCGCGGCCGCCCAAGTCCACGCATACGCGCACGAGGGCCTCGTCCATGGGGGCATAACTGTGGCCCATACGCTCTATGCCGCGGCGCTCCCCAAGGGCCTCGTTGAGGGCTTGGCCGAGGACAATGCCGACGTCCTCTATGGTGTGGTGGCTGTCCACCTCAAGGTCCCCCTTGCCCGAAAGCTGAAGGCCCATGCGGCCATGCTTGGCCATCGCGTGCAGGAGGTGCTCGAAAAAGGGGAAACCCAGTTGGAGGGAAATGTCCCCGCCGTCCAGCGCCCAGGTGGCCTGGAGGGAGGTTTCTTGGGTGGTGCGTTGGGAGGTGCCGGTACGTTTCATAGGGGTGGCCTAGGGCAGGAGGGGAGGAGAATAGGTTAGGGCAATAGGGCAGGGCAGCATAGCGAGGAGTTTTTCCAACACCCCCTCCACCCCTAAACATACCCCTTGTCCTCCGCGCTCCAGTCTTTGTCGAACGGCCTCCGGGGGGGTAGAGGAGGGCAGGGGGGTAGAGGAGGTAGAGGGACCAGAGGAGGAGGCTACAGAGGAGCCCCCCTCCGGCAAGCACCAAAAAAAGCAAAGTTCCGCCGAGCTCAGCGGCTGTGTATTTATAACCGTCAAACAGTCGTCCCAGGTGTCGCCGACAAAGAGGGCGCTTTGGCAGCCTTCCAGCAGGGGCAGCAGCGCTTTGGGCGAAGGTTTCCTAGCCGTTTCGCAGCTGACGAAGGCATGGGGGGCCAGGCCGAAGGCGGCGAAGGCGGCGAGGGTTTGCTGTTGCGTCCGCCCCGTACAAGCATAAACAGGCAGGCGTGCGGCCACTTGTTGGAGGAGGGTGGGGTTGTGGAGGAGGAGTATCTCCTCGTGAGCAATTTGGGCATAGAGGCGCTCGCACTCGGCGCTCAAGTCGCCGGGGTCGTCCTCCCCCACGCGTTGAAGCACCCCGGGCAGCCCCGCGTTGGGGGTCAAAAGCGCACTCAAAGGGCGCGCCTCCCCCGTACGCCGGCGGTAGCGGTGCAAAGCCAAAGCCGCCCGCGCCAACTCCCAGTCGTCATTAAACCCCCCGGCCCATTTGAAGGCGGCAATGTCCTCCTCCGACAACACCCCTCCCTCCCGCGCCATCAGCTGCCGCCCCACGGCATAATAGGACGAGGAAGGGTCCACGAGGACGCCGTCTATGTCCAAAATAAGGCGGTCCACATGGGCGGGAAGTTGGCCGAAGAGTTTTTGCACTAACCCTTCCCCGCCCCTCGGACATAAGCCTGCATGGCCTCAAGGAAGGCCCCATTGTCGGCCGCATTGCCGATGGACACGCGCAGCGAGGAGGGCCACGAGGCGCTCATATCGCGCAGCAAAACGCCGTGGGAGAGGAAGTGCTGCATGGCCTCCTGCGGGTTGCGCACCTGAATAAGGAGAAAGTTGGACTGGGAGGGCACAAAGGGCACGCCCATGGCGCTGAGGGCTTGGGCGACGTGCGCGCGCTGTTGACGCACCAGCGCCACGCGCTCCTCCATCAGCTGAGGGTGCTCCAGCAGCGTGGCCACCGCCGAGAGGGTGAGGGAGGAGACGTTATAGGGCAGGGCCAGTTTGGCCATTTCATCGCAGAAGGAGGCGGGGCCGAGGAGGAAGCCAAAGCGCAGCCCCGCTGCGGCCTGGCTTTTGGAGAAGGTACGCAGCAGCACCAGCGGGACGTTTTCCCCGAGGCAGGCAGCGAAGTGGTGGTCGGCAAACTCCGCATAGGCCTCGTCGACGACGATGAGGGCGCCGCTGCCCAACAATTGCTGAAGGGTAGAGGGAGAAATAACGGCCCCGGTGGGGTTGTTGGGGGAGGAAACCAGCACCAGACGCGCGCCCTGAGCGGCCTGCAGGAGGCCGGCCTCGTCGAAGCTGGCGTCGGGCAGGGCGGGCACGCGGCAAATATGAGCGCCCGCGGCCTCCATATGAGGCGCATAGAGGGCGAAGCAGGGCGTCGGCAGCACCACCTTGTCGCCGGGGCGCACGACGCATTGAATGAGGAGGGCCAGCAACTCATTGGAGCCGTTGGCCAGCAAAATGCCGTCGGCCTTCCAGCCGGCATAACGCGCAAGACGCTCCTTGAGGGCCGTGGCCACATAGGGCGGATAGTGGTTCCACTTCAACTGCGTGAAGGCCTCGCAGAGGCTTTGTTTGAGCGGCAGAGGAATGTCGTCCGGGCTTTCGTTTTGGTTCAGCTTCACAGGCGCCGTCACCGCCCCCCTCAACCTATAAAGCGGCAACTTGCGTATTTCCTCCCGCACAAAATCCCCCACAGAAGGGTTGAGGGAGGCAGGGGAGGAGGAGGGGGGTGGCGGCAACCCCGCCATCCGCATTTCCACTGCCTGCGCATGGGCCACCAGCCCCTCCGCGCGCGCAAAGCGTGCCGCCGATGGCCCCTCCGCCCGAAGTATTTCCTCACCCCACTCAATAAAATTAATGCGCTTCTGAAAGTCCTGCACTCCAAGAGCCGACTGAAAGCGCGCGCACCCCGAAGTAGGCAGCGTATGGTTGGGCCCCGCCACATAGTCCCCCACGGCAGCGGGGGAGAGGTGGCCGACAAACACAGCGCCCGCCGCGTGGATGCGGCCCACATATGAGTGCGCCTCATGCAGCGCCAACTCCAAATGCTCCGAGGCGAAGAGGTTGGCAAACTCAAAAGCCTCGTCGAGGTTGCGCACGACGACGACAAAACCGCGCTCCTTGAGGCACTGTTGGGCGACGGGGTTGGGGTGTTGGGCCAACTGGGCCTCAATGGCTTTGGGCAGGGCCTCCGCGAGGGCCGCATGCGGCGTCACGCAAACGGCGATGGCCAGCGTGTCATGCTCCGCCTGGGCCAACATGTCCAAGGCCAGCAGTTGCGGGTTGGCCGAAGCGTCGGCGACGATGAGGACTTCGCTGGGGCCGGCCTCCATGTCCACGCCGACGAAGGGGGAGACGAGGCGTTTGGCGGCGGCCACCCAGGCATTGCCGGGCCCGGCGATTTTGGCGACTTTGGGGACGGGGCCCGCGCCGAAAGCGAAAGCGGCGACAGCCTGCGCGCCTCCCATACGAAAAATGTCCTTCACGCCTGAAAGTTTGGCGGCAAGGGCAATGGGGGGGGCAATGGAGCCGTCGGGGCGTGGTGGGGTAGCCATACAAATGCGCTGGACGCCGGCAAGGCTGGCCGGAATGGCGCACATCAGCACGGTGGAGGGATAGGGCGCCCGTCCCCCGGGGACATAGAGGCCCACGCAGTCCAGCGGCAGCACGCGCTGCTCGCAGTGCCCCACGCGGTAGCCCTGAAGTTTTTGAGGCGCGTGGAAGCGTCTTATATTGTCCGCAGCCTTGTGCAAAGTAGCGGCCAACTCCGGTGGGGTTTGGGCAGCCAGTCTCTCCCATTCTTCCTCGGGGAGGGGGAGGGAGGGGAGGGTGGCCTTGTCGAATTTCTCCGTCAAGCGCAGGACGGCGGCCTCACCGCCAGTGCGCACTTCGTCGACAATGGCTTTGACGGCGGCCTCCGGGGGAAGGGCCATGGGCAAAGCTTCGCGCAGGGCGAGCAATTGCCTGCGCTGCTCAGGGTTGGAATAATGGAAGACGTGCATAACCGGCCTCGTTGGCGCGTTGAGAAAGCAGTTGAAGGAAGGCGCCGACTTCCCGGCGATAGAGCCAAAAGGAGGCGCGGTTGACGATGACGCGGGCAGAGATGGGCCCCACCTCCTCCAACACCACCAACCCATTTTCCTGCAAAGTGCGCCCTGTTTCCATGAGGTCCACAATAGCGGTGGCCACGCCCGTCAGCAAAGCCACCTCAATGGTGCCCGAGAGGGCGATGACGTGGCCCATGAGGCCGCGCTGTTGCAGTGCGCGCAAAGCGGTACGCGGGTATTTGGTGGCCACACGCAATTGCCCTCCCGCATGCAGTTGGTGCAAAGAGGTGCCGGGCGTACCGCAAAACACCATTTTGCAGAGGCCGAAACCCAAGTCCAAAGGCTCCAGGACGTCAGCCTTGCTTTCATTCAGCACGTCCGAGCCCACAATGCCCACGTCGGCCCCCCCGCCCTCCACATAAATGGGGATGTCCGCATCCTTGAGGGGCAAAAATTCCAGGGGCCCCTGGGGGAGGAGGAGTTTACGTGAGGCGAGGGCCTCGGGCTGAGGCCCGTTGGGGCCGAGGAGTTGGAGGGCGGTTTTTTGTAGACGCCCTTTGGGCAAAGCGACGCGAAGCATTAGAGTCCTCCCAAGCAACAAAGGGCTTCCAAGTCAAACGTAACCCCCACCGCACAGCGCTCCACGCCGAAGCGTCGCGTCAGCGCGTCATAGCGTCCGCCGCCCGCGACGGCTTTGGGCGCGCCCTCGACAAAAGCGTCAAACACAGGCCCCACATAATAGGAAGGAGGCCGCACGAGGGCCAAGTCCACGCCCACGCACGCCTGAGGAAGTTGCTCCACCAATTGGGAGAGGGTTTGGAGGGGGCCATGGCACTGGGGGGGCAGGAGGGAGGCGGCGTATTGGAGGATTTCGGGTCCGCCGGAGAGGGAGAGGAGGGCGGCGAGGGCCTGGGAGGTGGTGGAGGGGAGTTTGTCCGCGGCGCATTGGGCTTCCAACTGAGGAAGGCTTTTGCGGGCAAAGGCATGGCGCAGGGCTTCGCCGGCATGGGGGACGAGGGCATGGAGGAGGGCGTTGCTGCCGAGGACGACGAAGGGGGCAAGGCCGAGGGACTGGAGGCTGCGCAGGGTAAGTTGCACAATGGAGAGGCAGGCCTCCTCTGGGGGCGCGCCCAGCAACTCCACGCCTGCCTGATAGAATTCCCGAAAGCCATTGCGGTAGCGAAAGACGGGGCCCACATAGGAGAGTTTGAGGGGGGCCTCTTGTTGGGCATAGCGGGAGGCGGCCATACGGACGATGGGCCCCGTAAAGTCCGCGCGCAGGGCGAGGATTTGGCCGTCGGGGCCGATGAGTTTGGGCAACTCCTCGCCGGCGAAGGCGAAGGCGTCGGCGGCGTCGACGAGGGGGGGGTGGACTTCCTCGAAGCCCTCGGCCTCGAAGGCCGCGAGCAGAAGGCGCTCCACGCGGCGGAGGGCGGCGGTAGCCGAAGTCAGGCGCTCGCTGCTGCCTGAAGGGGGAAAAGGGAAGTGTTTCATTGTTTTAAAGCCCTTAAGGGGTGAAAGCCAGCGGGGGGATAGCATATTTATAGGCCACAGAGAAGGGAAACCCATAGTCTGAGAATAAACCCCGGTTTATAAGCCTTCAACGTTATATCCCCCCTACGCCTCCAGCGGAGCGTTTTAAGAAAGTCCATTAGAAGCTGCGGCGCAGCTGTGCTAGTTGGCAAGCCATGCCAGGAAGTTTTCTTTTCATGTTGAGTGCGGCGCTTTTGTCCCAGGCTGCTTCTGGGCCGTTTGTTGAGAGGCTGGTTCCCTTTGAGGTGAGCGCTGTCGCCTTTTTAGCGCCGGCGGAGTGGGTAGCGCAGTTGGGGGAGAAGGCGGCGCGTTTTGATACGGCCGAGGGGGATGCTTTCATTGACATAGGCATAGCGGAACTCAACCCTTTTGAAAGTCCCCGCGAATGTTTGGAGGAGATGATACAGAAGGTGGAGTTGAAGGGTTGGCAGATGATTTCCATAGACAGATACCCTGCGGCGCGCTGGGCGGAGACGAGGCCTGGCCGGAAGGACGACATTCTTTTGGCGGAGGAAGCCGAGCGAGCGGCCTTGGGCAAGGCCATTGACACCCGGGTGACGGAAATTATTCTCATGGGGTGCAATGGGGCGCGCAAATGGGTTTTGAGGATGTCGGCCAAAACTCGGGACGCCAACAAATATGGCCCTACCTTCCGAAGGGTTTATGAGTCTTTCAAATACCGTACGCATGCAAAACTGGCCCCCAAGCCCAAGGCCAGGAGCAACTAAGGGGGGGGTATTTTTGCCCTCCCGGGCGGGGTTATTGGTGCTAGGCCTGCGGCCCGGCTGTCTCCGCTGCGCGGCCGCTGCAGGTTTCGCCTACCGGCGAGTCACTTTTTTGTGTGACAAAAAAGTAACCAAAAAAACACCCTCTGGGGCCCTGCGGGGCTCCTGCAGCACTCGCGACCCCCTCGAACTCTT
>Ga0123356_10005332_pt1 | contig 13115 bp, 12 predicted proteins | sample TergutEmb28metaG_2_FD_92546 | JGI IMG/M metagenome (GOLD analysis project Ga0123356, IMG submission 92546) | Embiratermes neotenicus P3 segment gut microbial communities from Petit-Saut dam, French Guiana - Emb289 P3 | ecosystem: Host-associated > Arthropoda: Insects > Digestive system > Gut ... | reverse complement strand
GTGAAGTATGGGAATACCATAGACTTCGTTAAAAGTTTTCTCCACTCTTAACTCATTTGTATCGTACATTATATGGCAAAATGGACAAATTGTAATTAATGCTTGGGCATCAACCATCTTTATGTGGCTGAGCTTATCTCGTGCTAGTGCCAATGCAACTTTGTCGTTGATGCCAACACTGGGCGCTCCGCAGCATTCGTTTTTGTCGATGTAGTTAAGGCAGGTTACACCTGTTGCTTCGATTAGAGTTTTGAGAGTTTGGGGATCTTCGGGGTCGTCGAAGCCTATGTATTCTTTGGGGCGCAGGAGGTGGCAGCCGTTGTGTTCCGCCACTTTGAGGTTGCTAAGTGGTTTGGTAATGGCGGCTTTGATTTTTTCTACGCCAACTTCTTCTTTTAGGAACTGGAGTAGATGTTTGGTTTCAACTGTGCCCTTGAATTCTAAACCTATCTTTTTGAGGTGGTCGTTGATTGCAATGCACTGGGTTTTGTTTGTTTTGAGGGTTTGGTTGACTTTTTTGAGTGTTCCAGCACATCCTGGGCAGAGTGTGAGGATGTTTAAGCCGTGCTGTTCTGCTAATGCCAAGTTTTTGGCTGCCAGAATCAGCATGGTTTCATGGTTAACTGGGTCGAAGGGTAAGCCGCAGCAGTTAAATTCAGGCATCTCTACTAATTCCACGTCTAATTTTGCTAGAATTTTTCTAGCGGAGATCTCGTAGGCTGCAACACGGTATGGAACTGCACAGCCTAAAAAAATTAGCCATTTACTGCTGGGCATTTTCTTTGTCTCCTGGGGGTTTAGCCGCAATGGTTTGGGTCCTCTCGAAAAATTTGACACTCCCAAGTACTTTTTTTATGGCTTCAGGGTTGCCTGTTGGTAGCGGTGGTAAGCCCTGCTGTTCCCGTTTCTTGATACGTAACTCGGGAATCTTGTAAGCATAACCCGTTTCAACCAGGTTCTGGGCTTGGTCTTTGAAGACTTGTGGAATGCAGCCCCTCTGGGTTGCGAGGTTGCGAAAAACTCGGATGACATTGGCGACTTCGATGTTTTGAGGGCAGCGGTCTGTGCATGTGAAGCATGCAGCACAGAGCCAAAGTGTGTCGCTATTTAGCACTCGATCTTTTAGTCCCACCTGTGCCATATGGATGAGTGTGCGGGGGCGGTAGGTGTCGCTGAATCGTGCGACGGGGCAATCGGCGGTACATGTGCCACATTGGGAGCATCGGAGGATTTTTTCGGCCCCGTGTATTCTTTGGAGTTCATATTTGAATTCGGGGTCGATTTCCGACGCTTTTATAGCTTGCTCATTGTCATGTTGGGTTGCTGTTGCCTCACTCATAAGGTTACACCTGCCGTTAACTAGCTAGATTGCACTGGTGGTGCGTTTCAAGGAAAACCACTAGCGCCTAATTAAAGATTGAGTCGTACAGACATTGATCATCCCTGTTATCTGAATGGTGAAGATCCAAAAACGTGGTGGGTTGAATACAGGGCAGGATCAGCTATATATACATACAACTTTTACATTGACATACAACTTTTACATTGAACTGGTGGATTGTTTTTAACCTATGGTGAATGACAATGTGGTTAAACGGTTTATCTTTAACAGCGTATTTCTGCCTTTTATGGATAGGTTGAAATGCTTTCTCTGATTCTCGGGAATCGTGTATATGGTGCTATCGGATGGTGTATCGTGTGCGCCCTATTTTAGCGGTGGCGCTTGCTGTTTGATGTCTGCGTTGGTTTGGGTTCCAGGGTGGTAGCGTTTCGGATCACGCTGGAGTGTTTTGCTATATAAAGCCCTTGATTTGTCAAGGTTTCTGTACTTACAGGGTTACGTTTAGTCAAGAAATGTTGACAAGAACTCTTTTAAGTAAAATGAGGTCTCAAAAAATTTGGTGTGTCAAATGAAAAGTGGTGTCCCTCTCCTGTTCATTTTAATCCTGCTATCCGCTGCCCTATTGCTTATAGTCAAATCCGGGATATCAACAGCTACTATGCCATCGCCCTTTCTCATTGCCGCCGCAATCGTTTCTACAGTGGCATTGTTTGGTGCAGTCTTTTCACTCTATACTGAACGAAGGCGTCGGACCCGTAACAGAGGCGACAGCGAGTTGTATTGGTTTGAATTTAGACGGGAATGCGATTTATCGATGTGCAGTTTATCGTTTGGGGTTTTAGAAAGTTGTATTTCAAACGAGTGTATGCAGTTAGTTCTAACATGATTGTCGAGACTTTTTAATTCAACTGGTGTTTGTGTCAGATTGACTTAAAGTTTAAATAAAATGGTTGGATAATCCAGCCGTAACCAAAGGATAACTCTGAGGAAAAACCGTTGCGAGGTATTGCATTCTATGGTAAAGGCGGCATAGGTAAATCCACTGTCCTTTCAAACGTTACAGCCACTTTGTCTGACCGGAGAAAAAGAATTCTACAGATAGGATGCGACCCAAAACACGATTCCACACGGCTCATCCTCGGTGGGTTCGCACAGTCAACCGTACTCGAGCAACTAAACACGCTTGGTCAAGTTTCGCTTGATTCAGTAATGCTAACTGGATACAACGGAATCAAATGCATTGAATGTGGCGGTCCAGAGCCAGGTGTTGGCTGTGCTGGAAGAGGAGTCATCCAAATGCTTAACCTCCTACGAGAACAAGGTCTAGACACAAAACAGTTTGACTACGTTTTCTTTGACGTGCTTGGTGATGTAGTTTGTGGCGGTTTTGCGGTTCCCATGCGCGAAGGATACGCTGATGAAGTGTATATTGTCACCTCGGGTGAAATCGCTTCACTCTATGCAGCCAACAACATTGCCAAAGGGATAAAGAGATTTTCCACATCACACGGCAAACTGGGCGGTTTGATTGGCAATGGACGAGGAACAAAAAACGAGCAAGAAGTTATCGCTACCTTCGCACAATTGATCGGCACAGAAATGATTACTTTTATACCTAAAAGTGAACTCATTGTTCAAGCCGAAATTGCATCCAAACCAATAATGAACTTTGTCCCTAACTCTACAATAGCTGATGCATTCAAAACTATTGCAAACCATATTGAACGCAAGCAGGCACCAGTCGTACCAAAACCCCTCACAGATAAAGAATTAGACTGCTTTCTCTATGAACACTGCTACAACACAGAAGCAAAAGAACATTCAAGCACGAAGAATCTCCAACAACCACAACCTAACGAAATCCATCTAGTGACCAGAAAAAATCTTATTCCAGACAAAAAAACAACTTCATGCTATGCAAATAGAGCGCCTGTTCAGGGGTGTTCTCTAGCAGGCGCATTTTCCGCTGTCAGAAAAATTAAAGACACAGTAACCATCATGCATGCCCCTCAAGGATGTGCAACTGTTAGTTTTTCTGGCCATCTAAGCCGCGCTGCCTATTTACCTGCCAATGAACGGCGTCCACCCAATCTTCTTTGTACAAACATGCAAGAAACCGACGTCATTTTCGGCGGCTTAAAAAACCTCCAAGAAACGGTATTAAAAGTTCACAAAAAATTTCCCTCACACGTTATTTTCATCATCACTTCCTGCCCGGCTGGAATAATCGGTGATGACATTAATCAAGTCGTAGATGAATTAAAAGATAAGATTCAACTCTACCACATCCCAACCGACGGAGTCATGAACAACGGTGATTTTTATACTGGAGTACTCAATGCTCACCGCGTTGTGGCAGAGAACCTAATTGATGATAGTGTCACAGCTGAAGAGGGTATGGTCAATATAATTGGGGGGCAATCGATTTATCCCTCCAGCAGCAAAAACTCTGAAGCCATAAACTACATTTTTAAGGAGCTAAACATTACGGTAAACTGTAGTTTTATCGGCGAAACCACCACAACGCAAATAAAAAACTTTAAAAAAGCAGCGGTGAACATTCCGTTTTCCCGTGACCCTCTTATTACAGGCATAGCTAGTTTTTTGGAGACGCGCTTTTCCTCTGAAACCCTTAAGGCTCCACTACCTGTTGGGTTTGAGCAAACAGCGGACTTCACACGCGCACTTGGACGACGATTCAACAAAGCCTTAGAAGCTGAGGAACTTATCAAAAACGCACGAAATCAATATGAAAATGACTTAATTCGCCTGAGGAAATACTTTTCCGGTAAAAAAGCCCTGATTTTTAGTTCACCATCCAATATTGATTGGTTGATCTCAACCATGATGGATTTGCAAGTCGATATACCTAAAATCTATTCATTAAGTCTATTCCCTTCTCGCGAGACTTTTTCAATCAAATATTCGTCCAAAATTCCAGTTGAAAATAACTACGCTATTGACAAATTTGCACAAACACTTCTTCAGGATCGGCCTGATTTTGTTCTCACTGCTGGTTCTGTTAGTGCCTTTAACAGTGTACCCTGCGATATTCTTCCAACAATTGGTTTTCCATTCAATCCACCCTATGGCTTTTGTGGTGGTCTTGATTATGCCAACCGATTATACTTGAAACTGAAATTTTCCTCTATAGAAGGCTGGAAAAATGATGAAAAACTCTTCAAATGCAGCGCATAGACCTGATTCTTTAGCGGGTATTGTTGCTGCATTCGAAGGCATAAGTAATGGCTACACCATGCTTAACTGCCCTATCGGTTGTAAAATCCCATTAGGCTATACCTCTAATGTGTTATCGTCTCATTTTACTCCTGTTGATTCTTTGTCCTTTGCAGATTTTTATTTTGGTCAAAACAGGTTGCCTTGTACTTTCACCGATGAGCAAGACTTTGTCTATGGTGCCGAAGAGAAGATTAGACAAGTGGTCCAACTGCTTGATTCAAAGAGGTATGGCTTGATAGGGGTTATTAATCATTCAGGCACTGCATTGATTGGCGATGATCTTTTTCGGATAATTCAAGCATCTGCTGTAAAAACTCGAACGATGGTTGTCGATAGCTCAGGGTTTACTGGTACATATGCCGACGGTTTCAAAACCGGTGTAATCAAAATTCTTGAGCGCCTGGCAAAAAAACCAAACGTAACGGTTCCGTGTAGCGTTAATCTCATTGGTCCAACCGTTTTTCATTACAACTGGAAAAATGATGTGCATGAGCTCAAGCGGATGCTTCGAGTTTTAGGAATCGATACGGTCTCTGTTATATGTGCTGGAGAGACAATTTGCAATCTTGATCGGGTAGGTGAGGCTGCGTTAAATCTTGTTGTCTATGAGGAGTATGGTGATTCTATTGCTTATTTTCTTAAGAAGGAATATGGAACTCCAAGTATTGGTTTAGATATGTCTGCGCCTTTTGGTTTAGGGGCTTCAGAGGCTTGGTTTACTGCTGTTTCAGATTTCTTCCATCTTTCTCCGAAGCCTGTTGTGTTAGCATCCAAGCATGTGCGAATGAAGTGTTATCCCGAGCTTTCTCGACTTTCAAATCTCAACAACACTTTACAGGGTGTACCGTTTGCTGTTTTTGGTGATTCTTCTCAATTAGCTCCTCTTGTGGCTTTTCTTCATGAGTACTTGGGCATGTATCCAGCAGTCGTTGGCATTAGAGAAGTGGGTTCGTATAGTTATGATTCGCTCAAGAAATACTTGTCGACTAATTCACTTGAAACTTTAGTCATGGTTAACCCTGATCAATATGAAATAATTGATGCTCTAAACGAGCATGTTCCGCCTTTGGTTTTTGGTAGCGATATTGAGGCGCATCTATCTATGATGCTGGCAGAATTGCCTGTGTTTATACCTGTTTCTTTTCCTCTATATGAGCATGTATTGCTTACTAGGTGTCCTTTGTTGGGTTTTAATGGTGTTCTTACAATAGTTGAATCCATTATAAATTCCTTTAAGCGTTATCAATTAACAAAAAACGATTTTTTGCCCTAAATAAGTGTTTTAGTTTTTTTGTAAATAATGTTCTCTTGCTGTTTTGTTGGATGTTGATTAGTTGCATGTGAGTTTCATGGTGGTGGTTTCTATCGTCCATATACTTGTATATATTTAGTGTCATGTGCCAATCACAGAAACGGTGTAAAAATTGAGTCAATGGCCCTAACTTTTTCAATGGACTAAACACGTACAAATGCATTGGCGACAGTAGTCAAGTCATGGAAATGCTTAAAAACGTTTTTACAGAGGCATGTTAGGGCAGAGCTTATGGTTAAGCGTAATGGTATTGTGATTGAGTATATAGTTACTGTAGTGATTATGGTGCTCGTTTTCTATTTTGTGCGTGTAGTTGATAATGTTTCTTTGGCGCTTGTGTCTTTCATTTTTGGTATTGTTGGTATTTTAGGGCTGAGGCGTATTATGCGTAGATCTGGTGTGACGGTTTATCAGAATAGGTTTCGTGGTTGGGGGGTGAATACTTTGCGCCCGGAGTTTAGGGTGGCTATGATGCTTTTTTCGGGTCTAGTTTTTGCCGGTGTAATGGTGGGTGCTGTTAGATTTTTCGTAGGTTGGTTGCCAATCGATGCTCATGTGTCTTTGATCATTTTATGTGGTGTTGTTGGGGCCCTTATTGGAGATGTCATCCGAGGTTCAATAGTAAAGCGGCAGCAAAAGTGATTCCCAGATCTAATTCTGAGTAGTTTTTTAGCCTTTGGTTTGCGGATTTTTGGTCGTTTCGGCGAGTTGTATTCATGTTTTTATTTTATGCTCTGAAGGGTTTTTTGTATTGTTTGTTTTTGGGTTTGCTGTTTGGTTGTAGTGTATATGGGTCTGGTTGATCAACTTGTGATTAACTAAAATTAATTAATGTTTATATTATTGGGTGGATAATACATCCAGTGTGAGCATAAAATTGCCGGATAAAATAGTTGATTTAAAACAAAAAACATGCAACTATAAGCAACAAAAAATAAAAACGGTGGAATAAATTGAAAACAAAGATGTATATTTCAGCCATAATCCTTATTGCATTAATCGTCGGAGCTTATGCAACCTACAACCTGCTGTCTACATCACCTGAATCCAACCCAAAAACAACATCCGAACAACCAGCTATACCAAATTCTTCGCCTGCATCTACTACTTCAGGTGCTACTGCAAATTCTTCGCCTGCATCTACTACTTCAGGTGCTACTGCAAATTCTTCGCCCAACCCCACTTCAAAAACGGTTAACATTGCTGACTTTGCAGGCAACCCAGTAGCTCTAAGCGTACCTATACGAACAGTCGTTGTCCTTGAACCCTATATCGCAACCTACATCTATGCGCTCAACTCTGAGAACACTATCGTAGGCCGATCCAACACCACAGAGTGGCCGATAGATATATTGAAGGTACCCGACGTTGGTGGAGGTTCAAGTTCATCCGTTAGTGCCGAATTGATTCTCCAACTCAAACCCGACCTAGTAATAGGTTCAGTACGCGATACAGCGACTCTGGAAGCTTTCCAACAAGCCAACATACCAATATTCCAAATCTACAGCACCCCAAGTACATCTGATCCCCATAATGAAACCAGTGTCATCCTAAAAGGAGCTGAATTAGTAAACACTCTAGGAACAATCTTCGGTAAAGAACAAAGAGCCTCCGATATCGCTAATTACATAACCTCCCAAGCCAACCTAATTAGTTCCCGTATTGAAACATTGGTTCGTAACCAAAAACCTCTCGTCTTCTTCGAGGTCTTCCAACCTTACCAAACCCTTGTCACTCCCTACATCCACCAAACTGGCGGAATAAACATCGCTGAAAATGAAACATTTTACTATCCTACAATGAGCGCCGAATCCGTAGTACAGCAAAGCCCGGATATAATAATCCAATTCATCTCTAGTGCAACACATAACCAAGCAGACTTCGAAGCTGCACAACAATCAGTATTGAGCAGACCAGAATTAACCAGCTGCAATGCGATTCTGAAAAAGCAAGTCTATATCATGGACTGGGCAGCAGAAGGCGGCGGAGGTAACCTTTTTGACATCGTTGGTTATCTTCAATGGGCAAAGTGGATTCAACCTGCATTATTTAGTGACATAAATCCCATGGATGTTCAAACGCATATATGCAACACATGGCTAGGTAGCGTAGAACGAGCAGGTACATACTGGTACCCATCTTAACGACACACAACGGAGCACGATTAGCCTATGGCCGATGTAGCTAAACTCGCAGAACAGTACAACAGAAATAAAAGGCGAAAATTCCTCTACATCACCTTCTTTTTTATCGCCCTGATCATAGTTGCAATCGTTTCAGTTAGTTTTGGTGCCGGTTCACCTAGATTGGGAACAGTTTTCACCGTTTTAAGAGCAAAACTTTTTCCCTTCCTGGATCTCTACCCCGGATCCGCAACAGAGCAAATAATAGTTTTCACACTTAGACTTCCCCGCATTATTTTAGCGATAATTGCAGGCGCTGGCCTTGCTGCCTCAGGTGCAGTGATGCAAGGAATTCTACGTAATCCCCTCACTTCCCCCTATGTTTTAGGCATTTCTTCAGCAGCAGCCTTTGGTGCCTCATTATCAATAGTCTTTGGAATAGGCATCATAACTTCTGTTTCAGGCCAATACGTAGTTGTCATCAACGCCTTTATTTTCAGTCTAGTTTCAATGTTATTTGTCTACAGCATAGGCCGCTTAGGCGGAATGCGAACCGAGACTATAATTCTGGCGGGTGTCGCCGTTGGTTACTTATTCTCTGCTTTGGTTAGTTTAATCCAATATATTGCACCCAGCTACGAAGCGCTAAAAGGTGTGGTATATTGGCTTATGGGTGGATTATCGTTTGCATCATGGTCCAACATATCAATTGTTTTGGCTGTTGTCGCAATAACCACCGTACTCATGATGTTTCAATCCTGGAACATCAACGTAATGAGCATGGGCGAAGATGTAGCTAAAAGCACGGGCGTAAACTCCTCAAGGGTACTTTCACTAAACATAGTCTTGGTAACACTTCAAACTGCCACTATAATATCATTCACAGGTGTCATCGGTTTTGTTTGTCTAATTGCTCCGCATTTATCAAGAATGCTAGTTGGTAGTGACCACCGATTTCTCATACCTTGCAGCGCTATCATTGGGGCCTTCATACTCCTTGCTTCCGATACTGTAGCCCGGCTAGTAATTTCACCTAACGAACTTCCAGTTGGTATTCTAACTTCCCTGTTGGGTGTTCCATTTTTCATTTACATGCTAACAAGAAGAAAGAGGCAGATGTGGAATTGAAAATTTCAATTAATAACCTTTCTTTTAGCTATGCTAGTCACTCCATACTCAAAGATGTGAACCTAACCGTTGACGCAGGTGAAGTGTTAAGCATTGTAGGTCCTAACGGCTCGGGCAAGAGTACATTGCTAAAATGCATTAATCAACTTCTAAAAACTCAACGAAATACAGTGTTAATTGACGGAAAAGATGTAAGTAGCATAAATCTTAAAGAACTCTGTAAAATTATTGGCTATGTCCCTCAAGCATCGACCAGCACTTTTCCTTTTACCGTTTTTGATGTCGTATTAATGGGCCGAAGACCATACATCCAATGGAGCGTAAGTCGATATGATAACCTGATTGTGGCTGAAATCTTGAATTTTATGGGTATCAAAGAGTTTGCTTTTCGTCATTTCAATGAACTAAGTGGCGGAGAACAACAAAAGGTCATAATCGCACGTGCTTTAGCGCAGCAACCGCAGATTCTGTTGCTAGACGAGCCAACGAGTTCTCTGGATATTCGGCATCAAATGGAGATTCTGTGTATGCTCAGAGGGTTAACAAAGAGCAAGCAACGTTCGGTCATAATGGCAATTCACGATTTAAACCTGACCAGCCGTTTCTCGGATCAAATAATTCTGCTAAAAAAGGGCAAAATTTTTGCTGCTGGCACACCAAATGCTGTATTGACCAAAGTTAATGTAGAGGCTGTTTATGGTATTAAATGTAGAATTTCGTACTCTTTTTTGGGTGTTCCTCAAATCATTCCGTTGGAATCTGAGTCCGACCGGGATAGAACTTTGAAACTCCCAGAACCCCGTATAAAATATGTGGAAAATCCTGAATGAAAACCATCAAGCACGCCCAATTCGGCACGAATTAACTCAGCGGGTTGTCCCACACGTCGAGGTAACAGTAGTCTCTTAGAGCTTTTTTGGGTGGCGCAAGCGGATTCTCCACGGCATAACCCAATGTAATCAGCGCTAAAGGCTCAACATCACTTGGGATTTTGAGTACCCCACGTACCACATTCATACAGAAAGCAGGTGCACTATACCAGCAAGCCCCCAGCCCCGCTCCATGAGCTGCCAACAGCAGGTTCTCTATCCCAGCAGCTATGCTCTCTACAGCTAAATCATGTTCAATCATATACCGTGATTTATCGGGAAGCTTTCTCAGGCCGTCCACCGTTAAACATGCAAGAATTATAACTGGTGTATCCGTAAAGTGTCTGGTGCGTTTATGTATTAGCCTTTCATCAAGTTCGTAACCATGGTGTGTCCCGTCGGCAGCCCACGCCTCAGCCATTCTTTCAGCCAACTCCCGCTTAACTTTGGGATCCTGCAGAACAATAAAACGCCACGGTTGCGAATTATGCGCTGAAGGTGCCCAGCCGGCAGCCTCTAAAACCTTCAAAACAACCCCCTTGGGCACCTCTTTGTTTTGGTAGTTGCGTACGCTACGTCGTTGTCGAATTAGATCTATTAGGTTTGGCATGAAAAGAATGGAAGAGGCATGGTTTTTATTCTATTCGTTGTTTGGTTCTAAAACTACTTTTAGTGAGTTGCCTGCTTCCGCCGTCAAGTGGAAGCCCTCTTGTGCCCCGGTTAAGGGTAGTCGATGTGTGACCATTGTTTTGACATCAAGTTCTCCCGTCGCTAAGACGCGAAGAGCGTCTTCGATGTCGTTTGGTGCAGCACCGTAGCTGGTGCGTAGTGTAATTTCGTTTCGCCAGAACTGGTTAATTGGCACAGGTAACTTTACTGTTGGATCAGGAACGGCAAAAAAGAGGATGGTGCCGCCGTTGTCCACGCAATCCATCGCTGACATCGCAGCAGCTGCTGCTCCCGTGCAGACGATGACATGATCGACTAAGTGCCCATCGTTTACCTCTCTGCATTTCTCCGTCAAGTTGTCTTTCGCATCAAGCGTATGGTGAGCACCGAATTTTTTGGCTAATTCGAGACGATATGGGTTGATGTCAACGGTGATTATGCGTTTAGCGCCTTTGAATTTAGCAAGCTGCACATGGAGGATGCCGCTGATGCCACTGCCGATGATAAGCACGGTGTCATCACTTTTCAGCTTCGCCAATCGTTGTCCACGCGAGACACATGCAAGCGGCTCAATGAATGTACCTTCTTCAAAGGTCATGGCATCAGGAAGTTTGTAGATTCCGTATTGTACATTTATTTTGGGTATCAACACGTACTGAGATAAGCCGCCGGGGTAGTAGTTGGTGGTGTGGAGTGTGTGACAGGCTGTGTGGTTACCGCGTTTGCAGTATTGACAGTTAAAACATGGTACATGGTGCGAGACAAAAACGCGGTCGCCTACCTTGTAGTTTTTGACTTTGTCGCCGACTTGAGTGATAACCCCTGTGGCTTCATGGCCCAGCACACGCGGCGCTTTAGGTACTCGGTACCACTCTATAACATCACTGCCACAGATGCCGCTTGCCATTACTTTGAGCAGGACTTCGTCTTCGCCAGTTTTGGGCACGGGGATTTCTTGGACACGAACGTCATGGTTGTTATAGTAGAAAGCGGCTAACAAGAAAGTCACCGGGAAAAGTTAAGCTTTGTTTGCTACCATTTGAATGTAGAACTCGTCGGCTTCCTGCGCTGTGTAGCCCTTGTGGATTATGGCCTCGATAGCTCGAATTGAGGCGACTGGATGCTCGGTTTGCCAGATGTTGCGGCCCAAGTTAACTCCTGCGGCCCCCTTTTGCATGCCGTCATAGACGAAGTCAAATACTTCTCGTTGCGTTTCGGTTTTGGGTCCACCTGCGATGACGACGGGCACGGGGCAGCCTTCGATAATTTTCTCAAATTTCTCTTTACAATAGTAGGTTTTGACCACTCTGGCACCGATCTCCGCGACGATTCTTGCGGCTAAGGCGAGGTAACGTGCTTCACGTTTTTCGAGTTCTTTGCCAACAGCACAAACGGCCATGACTGGAACACCGTAGTCTTCGCATGTATCGACGAGCTTGGAGAGGTTGGTTAGGCTCTTATTCTCGTATTTGCTTCCAACAAAAACGGACATGGATACAGCAGAGGCGTTTAGGCGGATGATTTCACGAATAGAGGTGACTATGCTTTCGTTGGCAAGGTCTTCTCCAACTACGGAGACGGCACCGCTGACCCGCATGATGATGGGTTTCTCGATGGCGGGATCAATGCAGTTGCGCAGAACACCTCGGGTGAGCATTAAGCCATCGGCATATTGGATGATTGGTTTTATGGTCTCTCCAGGTTTCTCTAGTCCGTGTGTTGGGCCTTGGAAGTAGCCGTGGTCTATAGGTAAAAATAGTGCTTTTCCATCTTTTTGGAACAGCATACTTAAGCGGTTTTGCATACCCCACTCCATCATAGTAATTTCTCCAGGAAAGCAGTAATCGTACAATTAAATAACCTTATGCTTTCTAGCGGACACGCATATACAAACATTTAGCGCGTGTATGAATACGGTGCTGTAAGGTATATCGGTATACTGTGTACTTTTGCGGTGTTTTTTTATTGTTAACGAATTTATATAATTGAGCGGCCCTTCTTTCGGAAGGGCCGCGATAGTCAAAATAACCATCAAAAACATTCTGTTGTATGAACAGAATTGGGAGCAGCTAAAAACTATGGATCCAAGCATCTCACAGTACAAGATCGATGAAGTCGAAAAAATGCTCCACTGCCGCGATCCAAAATACGGTTTTCTAACATACAAATGCGGTATATATTCAGCTCTCAATGAAACTATGTCTTTGACGACTCATTTTCCGCTGAAGTTTAAATTTTCACGTAAAAATTGTTCATCAAACAGGATTGCACCTACATTTTCATCCCACAAGCCTTAAGCCCTCAAATCAGACGAACTGAATACATACCAAATGCGAAGTCTGCGATGCCATCAAAACTATTCCTCTGGCCTGTAAAAGTAGAATTTGCCCTCAATGTGGTAAAAAATACACTGACGTGTGGGCGTCTGAATT
>Ga0123356_10005331_pt1 | contig 13116 bp, 9 predicted proteins | sample TergutEmb28metaG_2_FD_92546 | JGI IMG/M metagenome (GOLD analysis project Ga0123356, IMG submission 92546) | Embiratermes neotenicus P3 segment gut microbial communities from Petit-Saut dam, French Guiana - Emb289 P3 | ecosystem: Host-associated > Arthropoda: Insects > Digestive system > Gut ... | reverse complement strand
TATCTTCATTGATAATCGTTGTTGTTATGCTCGGGTCCCAAGCGGCGAAGGTGTAGCCGGTAAAAGTCGGAATGGTTAGGGTTGCTGCATAATCGGCCGCTGTCCCAGAGGATATATAGGTTGTACCCAGCCAGGCTCCGCCTAAAGACGGTTCGACAAAGAAGTCTACTTTATGGCCTGTCGGCGGGGTGACTGTGTCTTCGGTATATCTGGCATAGAAAACAGTGTCAGCGGTGATAGAGATATTGATGTTGGGATCCCAAGCAGCAAAGGTGTAACCGTCGCGGGTTGGAGTCGTTGGCGGGGTGGCATAGCCACCTATAGCAACTATCTCTGTCTTTAGTTGTGTATCATCCCAGTCCACAAAGGTTACAGTTGCAACTGCTTCAAATACAACATAAAGACTCTTGCCATCCGCTAATGTTCCAGTTGAGGTATTACTAAAAGAAAAACTCGGGTTAAAATCACTAAAGTTAGGCTCGGCATAAAATACGTCAGGATCTGTACCTGTAGAAATATTGCTTACAGGATGAGACCCATCGGCAATATACCAACCGACCGCCCTAAATGGGTCTTCGGACGGCGGTGTGTACGTTCCGCCTTTGCTCTTAAAAATGCCCGTTGATGTATTGCTGCCAACTGAATCGAGTGGAACCCAAATTGTATCAGTGGCACTTCCAGAAACCGGAGGGACAATAACTGGATTACCTGCGGCATTTACGAATTTTACTTCTAGTTCGCACCACAGGGTTTTATCGCGAGAAAAATTCACCGTGTAATGCCTATGAGTATCATGCATACCATGCAGGTCATCGTCATAACTGTTTATGTTATGGTCCAAAATAATTTTTGTGGATGCAGGACTCTCAAATGGCCCTACCTTCAAACTCATGACCCACCAAGGCTCAGGCAATAAAGGATTGCGTATATAAAAAACCTCATCATACTCAAAGTTGTACTTGGTAAGAACAGCTTCTGTAACGACCAATCCATCCAAGTCATACGGAACACCGTACTCTCCTGTGATTTGAGTGTAACCAAAAGTAGGTTCCATATTTGGCTGCAAACTAATGGTAACTCCTTCGTCGGTATCAAATTCCTTGATCCATATCTCAACAACTGTATAGATATTGACTATATCTACATAAAATACGTGGTAAACTTCAACACCGACATTGGCGCTGATATATTTTATCTGTATCCAGTAGCGACCATTTGTATCCATATCCATAGAATAATGATGTTCATGGCCATCCAAGGATGCAAAATCTAGGCTTAGATCTTCGCCAACACCACCTACGCCTTTATTTACAGGATCAGCAGCATCAAATCCGGCAAGAAAGCTACCGTGTGTTTCGAATATATCTAGCTGACGCGATACACTTTCGCGGAACCACATAACGCCCGCAATGGCTTTACCTGGGTGGTTTCCTGGGTTGTTATGCAATATGTTCAGATCGAGTTTAACGGTGTCGTTATAAATCTTCGTATCCGGATCTGCGGTCACCGTCACAACCGGGCTGTTGCTCCTCATCTCGTATTCTTTGTAACTTGTTGAAATTGGATACTCTATGGTATTTTGCGGCTTGTTTACCGTCATAGTACCGTCGCTATAAGTACCACGCTCAGGATCAACTATGCAATAATTGTAATCACTCGAAGTTCCGGTTACCGGCAACCACATATAGGCCATGCCAAGATCATCAGCTACTGCGGTATAGGGATATGTATTAGGAGATGTACCCACTATCATCTCTATTACAGCATTAGGAATGATTTTACGGTCTCCATCTACTACCTTAATCCCAATCATGTAGACTTCTTGGTCGAATTCGTTTTTCGGGGTATAATTAATGCGCACTTTTTGTGAGTCGTATGTTAGAGAAAGAATATTTCCTGAAGTAATGACGACATCCGCTGCGGTACCACCTCCACCACCAACACCCGAAACACCTTGATCTTCGTCCTTGCCATTTCGTGCGCAAATAATGCCGCCGGAAATAGTTATCTTCCCTCCGCTTTGGTCAATTCCATTGCCTATACCCGCAGCACCCGCAGAACTTAAGGCAAATATTATCCCCCCACTGATTTTGATTGTGCCACAGTTTGATGAGGAGCCGCCTCCAATGCCAGCACCGCCATTGCCTACTGTTTTGGTGTCAATTACACCACCGTTAATTGATATTATGTTATCAAGATCAATTGCTCCATATCGTGCGCCGCCGCCAATACCAGCACCAGCATTCTCGCTATAAGCAGTAACAATCCCATCGTTAATGGTAATTACGCCACTAGGAGCCCTTAATCCCCCTCCGATTGCGGCACCGCCTGCACCGCCATCAATGCTGACTGCGTGTTCTGCATATATAAGACCGCCATTTATTATGATATTGCCGCCGCTGCCATATGCGCCTCCTCCAATACCCGCACCCCTTGACCCGGCAACAGCATTGACAATACCACCATCAATAATAATATTTCCGCAGGGAGAACTAGGGACAGGAGGCCTACCTGAATCACCTGAGCCAACATTGGTGCTATTAAATATGCCGCCGATACCGGCACTATTTACTCCCCCTTTGACATTCAAAGTGCCTTCGCCTTCAATTGTCAAAGTCGCACCAGGTTGAACATAGATACCAGCTTGAACCGCGTTTGCTGCATAAGAAACACCGTTGCAAATGAACGTATTTGTAGTGCCTCGAGCAAGGTAAATGGTGACATTTGCCGTGTCCATAATTCGTAGTTGGGAATTCCCACCCGATCTGTCTGTGCCATTAAGAACCAATACCGTATCAACAGTAACAGTAATAACTCCACTTCCGCCCGTAACTTCATATACCCTTTTTGGGTCTTCGACTGGATCACTAATATCTATATCACCACTTGGTAGTAAATGCGTTACTGGGTACGAACCATGGACATCGCCCACAGCCGCCAACGCAGGCCTTGGCATAAATAAAGTGCCGTTAGGCACTATAACTGCGGCTGACACGATACAAAGAGTAACAACGACCGCCAAAAAGGCAGAGGTCGTTTTACCAAGTATCTGCTTCAATAATGATGCTGACTTCTTCATATTGTCCCCCATCGCTGTGATTCTTCTAATAGTTACTGCGGCTCATGCCCCAGTTGTTAACATATTATACCACGTGATTATTATTAATTTTTAGTAGCATAAGCCCATACCAAGGATTAAATTACACCACGTTCTATAGAATACAACGAAGCTCATACTGAAACGATAGAACCAATACTGGTGCTGAGTTATCCTTTATCTTTATCTATACAATCAGCCTTGCCGGCTTCGTGTTTATGACACTGATCTCTATAATGAGAGCTCTTTGTAGTGTTACCAGTCAAGAGTTATTTCGCTTGTAACTATTCTCCCGTTTCATTGCCTACACAAACGATTTCTCTTAATATATTTTTCCATATCACACAGAATTAGCCTAATAATAGACAATGCGGCTTATGATATGCAACACAGTTTAATGCTTATTAACACGAGTGTTTATTCTTACTATAATCACAATGAACATGCAATCCTTGTGTCTATTTGCTTAATGGGTACGCTGAGTAGTGGCCTTTGCATCGAGAATACGCGCGCCAGAAAGCTGTACTGCCCCGTTTTACCTGTTTCCCAACATGCCTCAAGTGACGAGTGGACGACAAGAAACGTGTATACAGCTTTAGCGTTAGCCATTAACACCAACCAGTTTTGCATGGTCAAAAACAAGGACACTTACCATTTGGCACCAATAATATGATGTCATTCGTCAACAATTAGAGTACAATACGGTTCACGATACTTGGCGATACCATTGGTCAACAGAAACTCTTGGGTCCTATCAACGCCCGACCAACGATGCGCCAGAGAAAAGTATTCCTGATATCAGATATCCTGTTGGCTCGTCTTGGTAAAGCAATGGGCTAGTTGACAAAGATCAATCATATGAATATGCAGAATAAATTGTATGAAATGTCTCTTGAGGAGCTTTGGCAACTCTTTCCTATTGAACTTGCGGAACACAATCCTGAGTGGTTTATCTGGTATGATGAGGAAAAGAATAACCTGCTCTCTGTGCTTGGAAACACCATCAAGCGAATAGATCACATAGGCAGTACGTCAATCCCGGGCTTGCTCGCCAAGCCCATAGTGGATATTCTGCTGCAAATTTCGCCCCTTGCTGATACGGACGGCTTAAAAGCAACGCTTGCCGACAACGGGTGGCTATTAATGGCAGAGAACACGAGGACTTGTTCGTTTGACTTCAACAAGGGCTACACCCCTGATGGTTTTGCAGAGCGGGTATTTCATTTGCACGTCAAGCGCATCGGCGACCACGATGAAATCCACTTCCGCGACTACATTGCTGCCCACCCAGAGGATGCCACTGAGTATGCCGCCCTTAAACGTCAGCTACTTGCACTATATAAGTACAACCGCGACGCTTACACCGAGGCCAAGACGGAGTTCATTCGCAAGATTATCATAAAGGGCAAAACAGTTAAGGATCAGTGCTAGAATTTCTGACAAGCTATCGAGACAGAATAAGAACAGAGAATATAATATCACCATTCATGATCACTACTGCTTATTCTAACCTTAACTACCTACTTAGCACACTTGCCATCACAGCGGTGTTACTTCTGGCTTTCCCGATTTCTGAACGCCTGCACCAGCGTCCCACTTTCCCAAAGCTAGCTCACTTCTCCGCATTATTGTTTGTCTGCGCTACACTGATAGCCTTGGTACACATATTTTATCCACCTCAGGCCCCGGGATTTTTGGCCATTCTAGCAGTATCAGCAACGGCACTGGCATCACTGTTTTGTCTATTCCGTATTGCGCACAACGCTTGTATCCTTGTCGGTATCATAGCACTCTGGGTTGTAATAGTATTCGGAGCCATCAAGCTAAGCCCCAATGATATTAGTTACTTTGGCTATGAATACTTCGTTTTCTTTATCATCATAGGTACTGCCTTTGCCATATCTCTTATACTTGGAAGGCTGATCTTTGGTCGCTGCCTAACCCGCGGTAAATATGTCGACTACTTAAGCCTATCTGCCATTATCGCCCCACTTGCATTCCTATGCTACCTGGTTTTATTGGATTTTCCCGGCGATATAATCATCAGATCGAAATATAACGCTTGGGTTGTTCATGGAGCGCTTCTGTTGGCGATAATCTACGCCCTTAGTTTTTATGGCAGAAGCATCCCTAATGCCCACAGGCCATTTGACAAGACTGCGCTCAGTACCGCCGTAATACTCGGGGCTATTGCCATGTGGTGGTCGCCACCCTATTTTAGGTTACCACCATATATCGAAACCGAATACTTCTTCTTGGTAACACTAGTTGCCGTTTTCGCCCTCTCTCGGATCTGGCGCGGTCGCGCGCTTGCCCAGCATTGGATGTTTGCTGCCTCAATTCTTGCGATAATCGCACAATTCTCCGACATTACCTTCGCTAACAACCAGCTTTTCGATACATTAGTCCTCGGTGTTATTATGGTCTTGGTATTATTCGTGAGCTTTTTTCTCAAAAAACCCCGATGGTTCTTGCTTGCGGTATTAACCCTCGGGGTTTTCATATTCTATTTCACGTGATTCTTGGCTAATCGTCAAATGGTGGATATACCTACTGGTCTGTGGCGTCATAACGATAGCTATTGCCGCAGTATATGAATATAAAAAGCGTAGCGGTGGGGCACTTAAGCCCTATGCAACAGAAGGGGGTGATGACAAGGCAAATAACGATTAGTCAAAATTACTGCTTAGGGAACATATGAATTTGGTCGACACTGCCAGTTGGAAATCCCACGTCTTAGTGTTATGGCAGGCACCCCAATGCTTAAGACTCATTGACAGTCACTACTCTTAACTTCTAAACTCATCTAGTTGTAAAACATCAGGAGAATCCACTTGTCACAGATAGAAGAAGCCGCCCAGGAGATTTCGTGCTACCTGAAAAATTATCGTGCCGATTATATTGAAGCACGCTTGGAAGAAACCAGAAGCAGTAGTATCGGCTACCGCGGTCGATTGTTAGAAACTGTCGGAAAGAACGCCTCAATCGGCGGTAATATCCGAGCACTGGTGAAAGGTGGCTGGGGTTTCACCAGCTTCAACAGTCTAGAAAATCTAGAACAACGTGTGCAGTTGGCCGTTCAACAGGCACGTGCAGTGGGAAAAGGGAAGAGTAAGCTTGCTGAGGTAGAACCCGTCCAGGCCCACCTCAAACTCAGCCCTGGCCATAACCCCCTCACCCTGCCACTTTCACGCAAAAAAGAGCTCCTCGACCGCTATAATGAGCTTATTTGGACAACCCCCAAACTTCAGACGTCTGCCATCCGCTACGGCGATAGTCGCAAAGTGACAGTTTTTATCAATAGCGAGGGGTCTTTCATTAAGCAAGAGCGCGCCGATATTACCCTGAATGTGTCTGCCATTGCCGCCAATGGGGGCGATGTGCAACAATCCAACCTCAGCATGGGTTGTCCCGGCAATTTTGCCGCCATTGAGCATCTCGACCAAGAGATCGCTGAGGTGGCTACCCGCGCCACCCAGTTGCTGGCCGCCCCTAAGCTTACAGGTGGCGAGTACACCGTTGTCCTCGACCCCATTCTGGCAGGGGTATTTGTGCATGAGGCCTTTGGGCACCTGTCCGAGTCCGACCATGTCTACGAAAACCCCGAGCTTCGCGCCCAGATGGTACTAGGCAAACGCTTCGGACCGAATTGCCTAAATATCGTAGACGGGGCTAAGGTTAAGGGGTTGCGCGGTAGTTATAAGTACGACGACGAAGGCGTTGCTGCAACAAAGACTTATCTTATAAAAGATGGCGTCCTCACGGGTCGACTCCACTCACGCGAGACTGCCGCCAAGATGGGTGAGCCGGTCTCTGGCAACGCCCGCGCCATCAACTTCCGCCACCCGCCCATTGTTCGTATGACCAATACCTATATTGAGCCGGGACAGACCAGCTTTGATGAGATGATTGCCGATATCAAAGAGGGAATCTATGCCGTTAACTGGTACGGCGGCACAACTAGCATGGAAATGTTTACCTTCTCCGCGGGCGAGGCTTATATGATTCGGAATGGCCGCATTGCCGAGCTGGTAAGACCGGTTGTGTTGTCTGGTAATGTTTTTACCACCCTTGCTAACATCGATGTCATTGGCAATGATCTGGACTTCAACCAAGGTGGCGGCTGCGGTAAGGGTGGACAGTCACCCTTGCCCGTCTCCAATGGTAGCCCTCATATACGTGTCCAAAAATGCCTAGTCGGCGGGGGATAGCCTGCACAGAGCGAGGATAATATGAGTACAGAGAATAATAACGAACTGGACAGACTAGGGGACATTCTGACCAAAGCCCGCCGGGTATGCGACGTTGCCGAGGTGTTTATGGCCACCGAAGAGGAGCTACCAGTACACCTAGAGGCCAACCGGGTAAAAAGTATCCGAAGCCGCCAAAGCCAAGTCATAGCCCTGAGGGTTTTTAAGGACGGGCGTATCGGTTATGCTACCAGCAACGACCTCACCAATATCAATTCCCTTATTAAGTCAGCCGTTGAGACGGCTTCTTATGGCGCCAAGGCGGGCTTCTCCTTGCCCCCACCCGCCAGCTATCCTACACCGAATATCTATGACGTTGCAGTACCCAAAGTGTCGCTGGATAAAATGATTTCCCAGGTACAGGACCTAGCAGACGACCTCACCCGTCATACCCCGGGTTTGTTGTGCGAGGGCGGGGTGAGCCGCGCAACAGTAACCATAAGCATCGCCAACACAGCCGGTCTTGCCCAAAGCTATACCCGTACAGAATACGGTTTGGCTATTGAGGGCGTTCTTACCCGCGGCACCGATATGCTTTTTGTCGGTGACGAGTTGTCATCGTGTCGCACTATTGATGATGTCGCCCCGTTAAAAGAAAGCCTTATCCGCCAGCTAAACTGGGCGCGAAAGACCGTCAGCATCCCCTCGGGAAAACTACCGGTCATCTTTATGCCTTATGGTGTAGCCTCTGCCCTCCTGTCCCCACTTATTGCTGGCTTTAACGGCAAATTGGTATTCGAAAAGGCCTCTCCCCTTGCCACCCAGGAGGGACAGAAACAAACGGACAGCAAGTTCAGCCTGTTTGACGACGCAACAATTCCCGACCGCCCAACCAGTCACCCCTTCGACGATGAGGGAGTACCAAGCCGCCGCTATCCCTTGATAGAAAACGGGGTGGTGGCCGGTTTCTATTACGACCTGCGCACCGCCGCTATGGCCGGGAAAAAGAGTACCGGGCATGGGCGGCGCGCCTCAGGACAACCCGCACCCGCCCCCAGCGCCTTTGTCATCCCACCCGGCGATACCACTTTGGATGACATGATATCCGATATTAAGGAAGGCCTCGTCATTGAACAAGTAATGGGGGCAACTCAAGGCAATGTCATGGCCGGTGATTTCAGCGGTAACGTGCTTTTGGGCTACAAAATAGAAAATGGTAGAATAACGGGAAGGGTCAAGGACACTGTAATCTCTGGTAATGTCTACACCCTGCTTAAGGAAATTGTCGCTGTTGGCAATACCGCCAGCTGGGCCGGGGGGAGTTTTACTCCACCCATTTATTTCCCAGCCTTGTCGGTTGCCAGCAAGGCTTAATATAACAAGGGTCAAATAATCGTAATTACCATTAAGGGGTATTAAATCATAAAAGAATTTATTAAAATACGCGCCCGCCCCAAACTGAACATGCCCAGTATGCTGGCTGCTTGGCCAGGCATTAGCAATGTGGCCATAATCGTGGCCACTTATCTAGCCCGCAAATTGGAGCCAAAGGAACTGGCGCGGGTACGCCCGCACTATTTCTTTGACCCTGTAGGGGTAATGGTACGCAACAATATGGTTGAGGAACCACAATTCCCGCAGAGTGTCTTTTACTATTATAAAAACCCCCACGGGGAAGACCTTATAATCTTCTTGGGGGAGGCACAACCCAACTCCAAAAGCTATGACTTGGCCAATGTCATTGTAGATGCGGCAGAGCATTTCCATGTCCAGCGCCTCTATACCTGTGCGGCAGCCGTTACCCGCATCCACCATACCGAGCAACCCCGTGTCTGGGGCGTAGGTACAACGACCGAGGTTTTCAAAGACCTCGCCGCCAATCACACCCTTCCGGGTGGCAACTTACAGATAGCCGGCATGAATGGCTTGTTACTGGGGGTGGCCAAAGAACGTGGTCTGGAGAGCGCCTGTCTGCTAGGAGAGGTGCCGGGTTATGCCACCCATATACACAACCCTATGGCCGCTCTGGCAGTTGTGCGTACCCTTTGCGAGATGCTCAAACTTAAGGTTAACCTTGATGAGCTTACCGCTATCGCCAAAGAGGGACGCGAGCACATGAAGCAGATCGCCACCGAGGCTATGGAAGAGTATATCGATTATTTCACCGAACCCATCTGGGAAAGTGACGAGGATGAGCCTGAAGAAGAATGAGCCGGGCGACCGGGCAACAGTGCTGTCAGGAATTCTTGATCACCTACAAGATGACGCCCAAGCACTCTCCTATCATCGGCTGACCGGGCTGTCGGACCTGAACCACGACGAGTTTGGACTCTTTAAGGCAACTTGGGACTATCTTAACACCGAACGCCGGTGTGACATTTTAGGTCACCTCCAGGAGCTTGCTGAAGACAACATCGAATACGACTTTGGTGCCATATTCAAATACGCCTTAAGTGACGCCAGCGAACCAGTACGCCTGAAAGCAATTGAGGGGTTATGGGAGAACGAAGAGCCTTCGCTTATCCACCCCTTGCTTATAATCCTTGCCGGGGACAGCGCGACTACTGTTCGAGAAGCCGCGACTGTTGCCCTCGGACGATTCGCTATTCTAGCGGAGTGCCAAAAAATAGAGGAAACTAACATCACCCTGCTAAGCTCTCGTCTCCTCGCAGTGGCCAATAACACCGCTGAGCCACTTCCCCTACGTTGTCGGGCGCTTGAGTCAGTTGCCCCTTTAAGCCTCGCCGATGTCACCCAGGCAATCTGGGCGGCCTACCGCATCGAGGAGCCTGAGATGCACGCAAGTGCCATTCAGGCTATGGGGCTTAACCGCGATCCCCTCTGGCTACCAACAATTATCCAAGAGCTTACAAGCGACGACCCAGATGTTAGATTCGCCGCAGTAGGCGCGTCCGGGGCACTAGGCGAGGTTGAGGCAACCCCCCACCTCATCGAACTTTTGGACGATCCCGACCCCGAAATAAGAATAGCCGCCGTACAAGCATTGGGGAATATCGGCGGCATCGAAGCCAAGTCTGCTATAAAACGTCTTCTCCAGCACCAGGAATCACCCCTGCGTGAGGCCGCCGTTAGTGCCCTTGCGGAGATTGAGTTATACGAAGAGCCGTTTTCTCCCCCGCCTACCGGAGGGGGCCTCGCGACTTGAACAGTAGGCAGCGTTTGCCCTTATGTAATCTCAGCTTTTCCAGCTCTCCTTCTATTATTTATCAGGTGCTTCCGATATGACTGCCCCAACCTTGGCCGGCTTCAAAGTCTCCCTAAACCCCAAGACCATTACTGACGCCCGGCGCGACTACAACTGGCAGAAGGATGCCGAACTAATGGCCTTCAGTGGCAACCAACCCCTCCGGGAATCGTTTCTGGAATACCTTATTTCGAGTGCTTCTGCCTACAGCACCAACAACGAAACTGAAGTCTTCGCAATCCGCACCCTGCAGGAAAACCGCCACATCGGTAACTGTGCCATATACCAAATTGACTACACAGTGGGCGAGGCACAACTGGGTATTGCTATCGGCGAACGGAATTACTGGGGTAAGGGCTACGGTTGTGACGCCGTGAAAGTCGCTTGCACCTATGCCTTTGACCAACTCAAACTGGCCAAGCTGCGTCTTAAAACACTGGAGAATAACACCCGGGCTCGGTTATGCTTCGAAAAATGCGGCTTTGCCCCCTGCGGCACTTTGTACTACGAAGGTCGCCACTATATCCTGATGGAGATGTCGGCCAATCCAATCGCTAAATAGTTGCGACTGCGCCGTTCTGTGGTAATGCTTGGTCGCTCATCTTGGCAACAGCAGTGCCAACCACTGTTTTCTCCCCCGAACAGTTCTCCGCCCACACTTTGAGCACTGCCCTCCCTTTGATCGTCTCTGCTACCACCCCACGGCAAGTAATAGTACTACCAGGAAAGTTCAATCCCTTAAAGCTTACCGAAAGCTTAACCAAGGCGCCCCCAGCCCCCAGCCAGTCCGCTATCATCTGCCCCAAAAAGGCTAACACTAACTGTCCGGGCACAATTACCCCCGGTAGGCCATGGCTGACAGAGTATTCTTTGTCAAAGTGGATAGGGTTATTATCACCCGAAACCCCAGCCCACTCCACTAGCTGCTTAATCGTCGGTTGCTTCACGAGCGGCGGAATCTCTATCCCATCCCAAGATCCCCAAAAACCCTGGTACTTAGCCAAAAGTCCGCCCGGTCGCACTATGACTGTCTGCGTACAAGACGCCACTTTTTCATCCCGCTGGTTGGTATAATCCTGACGGATAGCAATAAACGCCGTAATACCCGCCGGTGACTGCCTTCTGCGCAGAGAGGTAATTGCTGTCGTGGTTATGATTTTATCACCCACCCGCACAGGTAGGTAACCCTCCACCTCGCTTGAGCCAAGTAGTACTACGTCATTAATACCACGCATGGCTAATACGACGCTATCAAAGCCCACCATAGCCAGCATAGTAAGCGGCACATCGGCATCCGAACTGTGCCAGCGGGGATTGCCGTCACCAACCGCCGCGGCGTATACCCGCACCAACTCGCTTGCAATAAGGCTCTCGGTCTTTTGCCAAGGCTGACCGATTATTTGATCGATATCTTCCAGGGTTAAGAATGATTTCATAACTTGGCAACGAAGTGTAACTATTAGGAAAGAGGGGTGTCAAGATACCCTATTTTCTGTGATATAATAGCCGCGAGTGACCAAGGAGGTAGTATGAGCGATTCGGCGGCGGATAACCACGAGAATAACAAAGCGGAGGCCCCGGGGCAATCCGACCAGGCCTGCGCTATCCAAACATTTAACCTGACCCGCGCCTTCGGCAATATAACAGCTGTTAACGGCGTGAGCTTCAGCATCAAACAAGGTGAACTCTTTGCCTTGCTTGGCCCTAATGGGGCTGGCAAGACAACTGTTATCAGTATGCTCTGTTGCCTTCTTAAACCCACTGGCGGCACAGCCCATGTGTTAGGACACGACATCAACAAAGAACAACACGAGATAAAAAAGCTCATCGGGGTCTCCCCGCAGGAATCTACCCTTTCCGGACACCTGAGCCCGCTGGAAAACCTGAAGCTCTTCGCCCGCCTGCATGGCCTGCCTGAGGCCAAGGCCCATAAATGGTCAGTCCTCCTACTGGAAACTATGGGGCTGTCTGAGCGCGCCCGAGATCAGGTGCGTCGCCTTTCTGGTGGCATGAAACGGCGATTATCCATTGCCATGGCCCTTATCCACGACCCGCCGATACTGGTGCTTGATGAGCCCACATTAGGCCTTGATCCGCAATCCCGACGAGCCGTCTGGGAATATATTGAGCGTCTTAAGGGGGAAAAGACAGTTCTGCTCACAACCCATTACATGGAGGAGGCCGACTGCTTGGCTGACCGCGTGGGTATTATCGACCACGGTCAGATAGTATCGCTTGGTAGCGTCACCGAGCTTAAAACACGACTTCTGGACACCCACACCATTATCGTAAAGGGCTGGAACCTGACCCATAACGTCATTGCCGCCCTTAAGAATCGCTACAGCACAGTCACCTTGGAAGGTGGCACCTTGTCTATAAGCGACCGCTACCTAGATTTCCACAACATCGTTGAGCAAATCCGTCAGGAGGGGGCCAACGTGCGAGCCGCCTATTTTAAGGAGCCGACCCTAGAGGATGTGTTCCTCAAGGTCACCGGGAAGGAGCTTAGGGCATGAGATACTGGCAGCTTTTCCTGCGCAACCTACGGGAGACCTATCGCGACCCCTTGGCACTCTGCGCTTTACTGGCCTTCCCCCTCCTGTTTATGGTTATCTTCGGGGCCG
>Ga0123356_10005330_pt1 | contig 13116 bp, 7 predicted proteins | sample TergutEmb28metaG_2_FD_92546 | JGI IMG/M metagenome (GOLD analysis project Ga0123356, IMG submission 92546) | Embiratermes neotenicus P3 segment gut microbial communities from Petit-Saut dam, French Guiana - Emb289 P3 | ecosystem: Host-associated > Arthropoda: Insects > Digestive system > Gut ... | reverse complement strand
CCGGCATGCCACTCAAATATTTGAAAGGAACTTACTATCTCATTTTCCCATGCCTCTACTTTACTGTTATACTCGCTGTCGCTCACTAAAGCCCCATTGATGAATGAGCTATATTCTCCTTCACCATCAATAAAAAATGCTTCATATGGATCATACTCCGGAATCCGATCATAACTGAATACCTGCTCCCAGCCATTGTTGGTAACTGTACTATAAAACCCGCCGAGATATTCTGCATCCGCGAATAAACGAGCGAAATATAAAATCCCGTTCCGGTTAGTTTCAATACTTAAAAGTACAGGTACACTAATAGTGGGCACTGTATCCCTATTATGCAGTATAAGATTATCGGTGAAGCCATATATTTCGTAAGCAGTATCGAAATATCCCTGTTGGTACTCGCTGGGTGTATCAAATATAATTAGAAGTTCAGGGAAGCCGTCATTATCAAAATCAAATAAACCGGCAAATAGAACTCCTCTGCCAAAAACAGAGTCACGTGAAGCATATCCAAAACCGAGTTCATCAACCTTCGCTTTTATTATCTCATAATAAGCATCATATGCTGATAATTGCTTTTCATCTTCCGGTGTTAGTTCAGGGGTTGGGGTTGGGGTTGGGGTTGGTTCCGGATTAGGGGTAGTTATTGGTTCATTTGTGTGCGGAGTATCGCCATTGTCGGTTGGCGCACTATCGTCAGCGAAGAGGTCTCCGATGTTGTCCGCAATATACATTCCGCCGAATCCAACCATGATGCAAATGACTGCTGTAGCAACTATTATCAATACTTTTAACCCAACGGACAGCCCTGCTGTGGTTGCAGCTACTGCTGTGCCTGCGCTTGCGGCGGCGGTTGCGGTTGTGCTGCTTGTTGCTGCGGCGTTTGTTGCCTCTGTAGTTCCTGCATACAAAGCTGATGTTGCCTCTGATGCCGTAGCACTGCCTACTGCTTCTCCTGAGATTGTTTCAGACAATGCCGCAAGCACACCCGAGGAAATTTCACCGGATAGTGCTTGTGAATTGACATATTGCGAAACGAGTTCACCCAGTGACAGCATCGGTATGCCCGCAATGCCGTAGAATTTCTCGCCGCTCTTGCGTTCTTCTTCTTCTACTTCGGCACGTATCGCTTTACGGGCTAAAAACAGTCTGGATTTAACGGTGCCTACATTACATTCCATGATATATGCAATTTCTTCAACTTTTTGTTCGTTGAAATAGTAAAGAACAATTGTCTGTTTTTGAACCTCACTCAGGCTGTCAAGGATTTTTCCGAGTCTTGAGCGTAAATCATCACGCTCCGCATATACTGCCGGAAGAAACTCATCTGATATTTCTTCTGAAAAGTCTTCTGTTTCGCTTTCCGCGTCCATCAGTATGGTTATGTTCTTTCTGCGTAATAAACTATAGCAGTGGTTGAGAGTAATTTTCTGCAGCCATGTGCTAAATGCCTCGGGACTGGTTAGGCCGTTCATATTTCGCCATGCACTTATAAATGCCTGTTGAAGTATGTCCTCGGCATCTGCTTCGTTTTTTACCGTCATTCGCGCCAGCGCAAAGATTTTGCCGTAATAGCGGTCGTACAGTTCTTCAAACGCCTGTGTATTTCCATCTTTTGCTGAAGTTACAAGGCTTATATCATGTTCGTTCATTGCCATTTTAATACCTCCGTTTTTTGCTTGTATATCACAGACGCAGGTTAAAGCTTTTTGGTTTAATTATTTTTAAATTTTAATGAGTTAGGCAACCCCGCAGCTTTTTTGTCTACGGGGTTACTTTCATCAGCTGAGGGGCTTTATTCACTTCTTAATGCTTCGACGGGGGCTTTACGTGCTGCCGCCGAGGCGGGGATAAGTCCCGCTATGTAGGTCAGGAACATACTTATGGCAATCAATATGAGCGGTACAACAGGCGGCAGTATTACGAGCTGTACTATGCCGAGTTCGTTATAGAGTATAATGTTTGCGACTACTATAATGCCGCTTGTGGCAATTACACCTATTACGCCCGCAACAAAGCCTATTATCAGTGTTTCCGCGTTAAATACAAGCCGGATATTTCCTTTGCTGGCTCCTACTGCGCGAAGTATTCCGATTTCTTTTTTGCGTTCCAGAACGGAGATAAAGGTTATAACACCTATCATAATGGATGATACAACCAGTGCTACAGAAACAAATGCCACAAGGGCGTAACTGACCATATCAACTATGTCGGTTACGGTTGACATCATGAGTCCTACAATGTCTGTGTAGTGAATCACTTTGTCCGGGTCTTCCACTTCCATTCTGGCATTGTAGCTATCCAGAATGTCCAATATTTCCTGTTTTGCTTCAAAGCTTCTCGGGTAAATGAGAATCTGCGCCGGTACGTCCGGGTCGGCATAACCGAGCTTATGCAGGGTTTGCTCAAGGCTTATGTCTGCCGGATTCATTATGGACATCATAAGCTCGAGGATTTCTTCTTCGCCAAGCTCTATTTGGAATGCATCCGCTAAGGCTTCGGCATCGAATAACTCGAATGATGCTTCCATTTCCTCAGCCATTTCTTCAAACGCATCTGCTATGCTTTCTTCAATCTGCTTGGCTACGTCTTGCATTGCATTTTGCATTTGTCTGGATACCTGACCCATTGCTCCGGACATTGAACTTTGGATTGCCGTGCCGATTTGTGATGTCAGGTTCGATATAACCTGTCCCATCACCTGCTCCATGGCGCCTGACATGGCATTTCCAATTTGAGCTTGAATTGCACCCATCATAGAGTCCATGTAGCTCAGCATGGCTTGCATCATAAAGTTTTGCAAGGTGGCTCCCAGTTGTTCTTCAATTCCGGATGTTTCGAGAAAAGTATCCAGTTGTGAATAAAATGTCAGAAGTGCCGGTCTCGGCGGCACAAGCTCGAGATATTCTGTAAAGGCTTGATCAATTTCAGTCTCATCAATAGGAGGAGTTAAAAGATCCGGATAGGGTCCCATTGCCCATGCGAAGAAGTCTGTTATCACGGGCATCACTATAACTGCCAAATCCCCCGGCGATATATTCAACTGCCCTGCCATTGCTCCTAGCAGGTCGTTCATATTAATATTCGGCGGCGGTGTGCCTGTCATATCAATATTGCCGAAATCCAAGCTGCCGAGGTCCATGCCGCTCAAATCCATACCGCTCAAATCAACATTGCCTAAGTCCAGATTGCTGAAGTCCATGTTACCCATGTTAATGCCGCTCAGATCCAAGCCGCTGAAATCCAAATTGCTCATATCCATATTGCTCATATCAAATCCGGACAATGCGTCTTCAAAGTCCAGTGTATCCCTGAAGAGTTCCTCATCAATTGAGATTATTCTTGAAAAATCAAATTGATTGTCCGGATTTTCCTGCTCATCCTCAAAGGTTCTTCCCGACAGTACATTAACTTCGGGGTCCGCCAGTTGCTCCCTTACGATGCGCTTATTGCCCGCCTGCTGCATGAGGTAGGTAATGAGCTCGTGGGAGTAGTTAACTCCCATTGCAAGCACTGTTGTATTGGCATCTTCTTTTGGTTTTACGATTCCGACGATTTTTAAGTCCATGCTTTCTTTTATGAGAACTTCCATGAATTCGTCATCGCCTGTTTTGTCAACCCAAACATCAAATAAATGGTCAAACTGGAATAAGTCTGCGGGATGAACAACCTTAAAATTAAGATTTAAGAATGTATCGTACGTATATACCCCTTGACTTTCGGAAATTTCTATCTCAATATCTTGCCTGTTCATAACAGCATCAAGCATCGCCCGCATTTCCTCGCGGTCACGAAGTCCCATTGAATACATCATGAAATCGGTTATTCTTTCGCTGTGGCTGACTACAAGAACAGCTTCGTCGTGTTTTTCCGGCCAATGCCCTGTTACAACTTCGTATTGGGATTCGTACAGAGCCGGGTTATTCGGAAGCTCAAAAAACACGTTCATGGTTGGCATAAACATTCCGCCCGCCGCTGCCATGTTCTCCTGTCCTCCCATAAAACCGCTGAAGATTGAGTCGGGGTTTATCTGGTCGATGCCGTCCGAGGTGTCCGCAAGATATATCTGCGGTATGATATCGTACATATAATGGATTGTGCTGGCGTATCTGTTGAGTGTTTCTTCGTTTTCTTCAAAATATACTTTTAATGACGCGAGGTCGTTTGTGCTTTGTGTCGCAAATACATTTTCCATGATACGCATTTCGCGGATTCCTTCGGGGCGGTCATCCGCGTCACGGTTTCTGTGTCCGCCGCCATCATCATCATTTCCTCCGAAAAACCCGGATAAATCGAAGCCCTGGTCTTGAATGGCAAGCGGATATATGCTGAGCGTTTCTTCTTCAATGTTTCGGATATATTCATTGATTCCGTTTGAGAGCGCAAGTATTGTCGCAATGCCGATGATTCCGATTGAGCCGGCAAAGGCTGTTGTGATTGTACGACCTTTTTTTGTCATTAGATTGCTGAATGAGAGCATTATTGCCGTCAAAAACGACATACTTGCTTTATGCGGTTCCCTGCCGACACGCCAGTCTTCCGACGCGGGGTCATAGGGGCGTGTGTCTGATTTAACTTTTCCGTCGGTCAGTTGTACGATTCGGTTTGCGTACTGTTCGGCAAGCTCGCTGTTATGTGTGACCATAATAACAAGGCGGTCTTTTGCGATTTCCGTGAGCAACTCCATTACCTGCTTGCTTGTTGTGGTATCGAGTGCACCCGTCGGTTCGTCGGCAAGCAGGATTTCGGGGTCGTTTATAAGGGCGCGGGCTATCGCGACACGCTGCATTTGCCCGCCGCTGAGTTGTCCGGGTTTTTTGCGTATATGGTCTTTAAGCCCGACTTCTTCCAGGGCTTCTTTAGCGCGCTTTCGCCTCTCTTTTCTCGAGACGCCGCTCAGTGTCAGGGCAAGCTCAACATTTGCCAGTACGCTTTGATGCGGGATGAGGTTATAGCTTTGGAATACAAAGCCGATACGGTTGTTTCTGTAGGTGTCCCAATCGCTTGCTCTGTAGTTTTTTGTTGAGATGTTGTCAATTTCGAGGTCGCCCGAGTCATATCTGTCGAGTCCGCCGACAATATTAAGCAATGTGGTTTTTCCGGAGCCTGACGGTCCGAGTATTGCCGCAAACTCATTATCACGAAACGCAATAGAAACGCCGTCCAACGCATTTTGCGTAAAGCCGGCGGTCGTGTATGATTTCATTATACTTCTGAGTCGCAGCATTAATTGTTGTTCCTTCTGATTGTTCATGAGTGCTTACTGTCAGAGCACTTACTCCGCGAGTAATCTATCACTTATTAATGAACTAGGTATGAACATTGCGTAAATTTGTTTTTCAAATTAATGCTGCGTTAATAATATCTTTTTTATTTTTTTAATATGGTGTCTATCAGCTCTATTGCTTCGTTGTATTCCCCGATGATTTCATGCCTTATTATTTTGCTTACGGACTCTCCGATGCCTTCGGCATTTAAGTATCCGTGCAGGTCTCTGATAATCTCATTAATCGTTCCTATATCATATGTGTTCAGAGCCATTTTCAGCAGCTTAAGATCGGCTGTAAGTATTTCCATTCTTTCAGGATTGAGCCTGATTTCGTCATTTGTTGCCGCTACCGCTTCTGAAATACCGCTCAGCAATATCTCCAAATCTATCATCAGCTTGGTATTGTATTTCTTAATATAGTCCATATCACCGTTGCTTCCGGCTTCCTCGAGGGTTCCGGCAAGCTTTGAGAGCTCCATTGCTCCGATATTTGCCGATGAGCTTTTGAGCGCGTGCACCAGTGTGGAATACAGGGGTAAGGCATTATTATTTAAGCAGGTTTTTATCTGTTCCTTTTTCTTATCCCATTCTTTATTATACATCGCAAGGGTCATTATGTAATTTTTGACCGTGCCGCCTGTTGCTGCGATTCCCTGCTCTACGTCAATATCTTCAATATTGATTATTTCTTCATCGAGATTGATTTCGCTTTCGGGCTTCGCGCCCGGTTTTTCAGGTTTTTTCTGTTTCTCTTTCGGAATCCATTTTTCCATAATTGAGTTGAGTTCAACCGTTTTAATCGGTTTTGATATAAAATCATCAAAGCCTTTGTCCAAAAACATTTTCTTTGTGCCGGAAACCGCGTTTGCGGTAAGCATAACAATCGGCAGTGTCCGGCAGTACTCATATTCGGGAGATTCATCCGCCAATGCCCTGATGTTCATAAATGCTTCAATGCCGTCCATTTCAGGCATCATATGGTCCATAAATACCATATCGTATTGTGTTTTCTTCACCGCTTCAATCGCGTCCATGCCGCTTATACATGAATCCACTTTGACATTATAAAACTGTAAAAAGCCTTCCGCCACTATAAGATTGGTATTGAGGTCATCTACTACCAGAACATTTGCTTCCGGAGCACTGAAGAACATATTTTCATAATCCGCGTTTGTGCTTTCTTTGCTTGTTCTTTCTGCGGTTCCGTTGAGAATGTCGGCAACATTTACCGAATAAATAGGTGTTGTAAGAGTGTTTATATTCTTTTTGGTAAAGGATTCACCAAACTCGGCGATTACCGCAAGCTTTATTTTTGCCGTGGACTCCGGGAAAAATTTCTCAACACTTTCGTACATAGCATCCGCTATAAATACATTTGTGTAGTTTTTGCTTACAAGCTCATTTCCGAATTCGGTAGCGGATGAAACAATCTTATACTCTATGTTTAAGCCGGTCATCGCATTTGAAATTGAAGAACGGTATCGCTCACGCCGCTCGAGTACAAGAACCTTTTTGGATTTCGGGAATTCGACCTCGGCAAGCTTTTCTTCAGACATGAATTTCTGCGGCAGCTTTATTGTAAATGTTGAGCCTTTTCCGTATTCCGATTCTACGTTTATCGTTCCGCCCATCGCTTTTACGAGGTTTTTTGTTATTGCCAGTCCCAGACCTGTTCCTTCGATTCCGGGATTGCTTTGAATGTCGAATTGAGCAAACTCGGTAAACAGTTTTCCCAAATCATCCTTCTTTATGCCTCTGCCGCTGTCTTCAACTTTTATAATAAGGTTTATGATTTTATTTTCTTCGGTTTCGTTTGCTTCTGTTGCGTTAGCTTCGGTTTCTTTTTCTTCGGTTTCGTTTGTTTTAATTTCGTTAGCTTCGGTTTCTTTTTCTTCGGTTTCGTTTGCTTCAATTTCGCTTTCTTCAATTTCTCCGCTTATTGAAAATGCCACGAATCCTTTGTTTGTATATTTAACGGCATTTGATAACAGATTCACCATAATCTGGCGTGTTTTAACAAAATCGCCGTACAGCGTGCCGGGTATGTTGCAGTCTACATCTACGGTAAATCGGAGCCGTGTATCCAGAACCCGCATTTTTATTATGCTGACAACATCGTGCAGGAGCGACGCGAACGAGTACTCGCTTTTTTGGACTTCTATCTGTCCGCTTTCGATTTTTGATAAATCAAGTATGTCGTTAATTATATGCAGCAGATTGGTGCCCGCGTGTTTTATTGTTATGTTATGCTCGCGCGCGGCATCGGTCATTTCTTCTCTGAGGGCAAGCTCGGACAGTCCCAGTATCGCGTTCATCGGTGTGCGCATTTCGTGACTGATTTTTGCGATAAAATTGGTCTTTGCCTGATTTGCTTCCTGCGCTATTACTATCTGCTCTTGAAGCTGCGCGGTCCGCCGGTCGACCATTTCCTCAAGTGTGATGATTGCCAGTGCGGTCATTTTATACTGATTTGTAAATTTGCGTGCCAGAACATATGCCATTCCGAGCATAAATGCCAAATAGCTGTATTGTGTCAGGGAAATGTTAAGGAAAAAGAATGTCGAATCAAGCACGTCGAAAATAGCTGTTGACGCGGTTACCAGCACCAACGCAAAAACATTGCCTGTTTCGGTGTGAAAAAGATACCTGAAAAACGCGCGTGCAATTCCTATTTTCCGGGGAGATTCTCTCTTTTCCAGCTTTACGTTTTTTATTGTCTGCCATATCAAATCGTAGCCTACAAAATATGTCAGGAATACTATTGATATGAGCTGCCATATATAGAGAATCCCGTACGCGAACCATATTGTAAACAGCCATTGCGACAGTGCGAGAACTGTGCAGACTATTCCGTAGATTATGGTAGGCTTGCGGACTCTGTCCAAGGTGACGTTTTCTAAAAATGCCGCAGCGAAAAATACCATAAAGTACAGCACTCCGTACTCAAAGCGTTGATGGTAAATGGAGTTGCTTACTACATGTAAAACAAGAGGAGTCCTGACAATGTAGTATAATGCGGAAAGCGTTGTGAAAAGTGCGAAAATAAGGTTGTTCCTGTCCGTTTTGCGAAGTGAAAATATCATCAGGTGATAAACCGCAGTAAACATAAAAGCTACTCCCAGCGCAACGGCTGCGATGCTGTTGAAGTCACTCATGATTACCTTGCTGTCCCCGATATAATGCGGCGCTGTATAGACAATGCCTGTCCATCTGCTTGAGCGCGCGCCGATTATCCGTACTACAATGGAGTTTTCGCCTTCGTTGAGATAGTTTCTGTCGAAGGGTGTAAAAAAGCTGTGCGTGCTTCTGAATTCGGTAATTCTTCCGTTATTGTCAAGATGTATTTCCCTTGCGATTGAGTTCCCGTTTAAGAATATCTCCCAATTCTCTCCGATGCTTGCAAGATACAGCGCCGGATAGGACGGGTTTGTTTCGCTCCAAATCAATTCATATCTTTCCCTGTCCAGTGTAAAGGGTATAAATACGGTAAACTCTTCGATTTTTCTGTTCGCTGTTGATAGTCTGCTGTATACCGGGCTTCCTTCGGGTACAGGCAAATTGGACATGATAAGACGACCGCTGTGCGGCGGCATTTCATAATCCCACTCGGTTTGATTTGCGTTTGTCAGTTCGGTGTATGCCGTGTCAAATCCATTTTTGGCATATACTGTGGAATCCATCAAATCCAAATGCAGCGGGTCGTTTTGCCACGAGCTGCTGATTCTTACTACTAAATAAAATGTTACTGCCAACAGCAGGATAACAGGCATATAAAATGATATTTTTTTTAACTGTGTCATTAATGATCTCCGTTTCACGCGCAGTTGTCGCAGGGTTTTGTCGGGCTTGCGAACGTGTCATTAGTGTGTCACACTCCTGTCATAATACAACATAGCATGTATAAAAATCAACACTTAATTGAGAGAGTGTTGATAAAGGGCTGTAGAATTAACCATATGTGGGCTGTTTGTTCTGAATTTTTTGCTAGTTCGGGTCATGTTGCCAACTGTATTTTAAGGGGACAGCGGATGGGTCAGCGGATGGGTCAGCGGATGGGTCAGCGGATGGCTAGTATTATAAGGTGGTAGATTGCGGGTATAAATATTGCGGGAAGGAGGTTGCCGGTTTTTATTTTTGAGATTTTCAGCATGTTCAGTCCTATGCTCATTATCAGTATTGAGCCGACCAGTGACATTTGCGTTATAACGATGTTGCTGAAAAACGGTGAGAGAAATACGGCAAGTACGGTGATTGTGCCTTGATATATGCCGACGGTGAATGCCGAGAAGAGCACTCCGATACCCATTGTGGACGCAAATATCATTGCAGCGATGCCGTCGATTATCGACTTTGCTACCAATATGTCGCTGTTTCTGTTTATGCCGTCTTCGAGTGAGCCGACTATTGCCATTGAGCCGACGCAAAATACAAGTGTTGCTGTGACAAAGCCTTGCGCGAATGTGGATTCTTCGTCGGGTTTTGTGAGTTTCCTTTCGCAAAATCCGCCGAAGCTGTCGAGTCTGTCTTCGATTCTGAGCAGTTCGCCTATCAGTGCGCCGAGGGCAAGTGAGATTATCATTATCAGTACGTGTTCGCTGATTATACTGTTGTCTTTTATTGTAAATGCGGCGGCTAATGTGCCGCTGATTCCTATTATTACGACGGCAAGGGAGATTCCCTGCATCACGGTGTCCATTATGCGTTTTGACAGTACTTTTTTAAGCAGCAGTCCGAGCGCGCCGCCGACTATTATTGTGCCTATGTTTACTATTGTGCCTATTCCTATCATGTTTACCTCTTGTTTTTTTGTGTTTTTTACGTGTGGGGTTGGGAGTATTAAATTATAATTGATATCGCTCAGATGGAACATCCTGTTCCAACTTCGCGCCCTCCGGCATCCATGCCTCCGTGCAATCAATTTAATTTAACATTCCCAACCCCACACTTCAATTCTTATAATACGCAAGCGCAGTACAGTATATCAAAATTGTGGGGAAAATTGCAACTTTACTGTAAGATGAAGTTATTGTAAAATATAAGGGGGTGATGTGTTTGAGTAGAATTGTTGAGTGTATTCCGAATTTCAGTGAGGGGCGGGATATGGGGTGTGTTGAGGCTCTTGCTTCTACTGCTAAAACGGTGCCCGGTGTTACTTTGCTTGATTATTCCTCCGATGCAAATCATAATCGTAGCGTTTTTACGCTGATTGGCGACCCCGGCGGTATCGCCGAGATTGCGTTCAGCTTGTCCAAGAGGGCTTCGGAGCTTATTGATATGACAAAACAAAATGGTGAGCATCCGAGGATGGGTGCTACCGATGTTATTCCGTTTGTGCCTATTCGCGGGGTTACTATGGATGAGTGTGTGGAGATTTCCCGGCAGGTTGCACGGCGAATTTGGGAGGAATTAAAGATTCCGAGCTTTTTGTATGAATACTCCGCTTCTTCCGAGAACCGGCGGAATCTTGCCGATATACGTAAGGGGCAGTTTGAGGGTATGCCCGAAAAGCTTTTACTCAAAGATTGGGCTCCCGATTTCGGCGAACGTAAAATACACCCCACGGCAGGCATCACCGCAATCGGGGCAAGACCTCCGCTGATTGCTTTTAATGTCAATCTTGATACAGAGGACTTAGAGATTGCTAAGGACATAGCCAAGGCTGTACGCGGCAGCTCCGGCGGGTTCAAGTACTGCAAGGCTATCGGTATTATGCTTGAGGACAGGAATATCGCGCAGGTTTCGATGAATTTTGTCAACTGCGAGGGCACCCCGATTCACAGTGTTTTTGACGCGATAAAGTTTGAGGCTAAGTGCCGTGGTGTAAATATTCTCGGCAGCGAGCTTATCGGTCTTGCTCACTCAAAGGCGCTCATCGATTGCGCGGAGCATTATTTGCAAATAGAAAACTTTGATTATGATAAGCAGATTCTGGAGAATCATTTGTAAAAAACTATTTTTCGGATATTTCTGCACTTTCTTTGGAAAAATATAGGTTTTCATGTTATAATTATCAAGAATTCGGTGATATTAGAATTGAAAGGTATGGTGTCAGGTTGGTAATACTTGAATCAGCGCGAAAGCATGGTATTTCAGACAATGATATGATAGACGTTGTTGATGACCCATACGTGATTAAAGAAATGAGAGTGAATCCAACAAAAATGATGTTTCTTGGATTTGATTCAAAGGCAAGAGCAATAGAAGTAATTACTGACACCGGAACTGATGGACAGGTATATGTAATACACGCTGATTTAATAACAAAACAAAATGATAAATTACTTGAAGAGGTGCTGTTATGAATGAAGAGTATGAAGTAATATGGCGCAAAGGCGATGGTGAAATGCCGGAGAAAGCTAAGCATGTTGTAAACGCTGCAAGGGAAGAAAAAATTCTGAGAGCATTGCAGCTATCTGCCGATACAGAAAATACCATTAGATACAATGCCGACAGAAATAACCAAACTGTAATTGAATATATTTCTACTGTTGTACAAAGTAGTGTTTGAGTATAGATTTTGAATCCGCCTTCGGGCGGATTTTTTTTACATTAAAGTGACGAATGTGACACTTTTTCTTTGCCAAGTGAACTTTCCGGCGGGTAACTTTCAGCTTGAGTTTGACTAGTTGGTGTGTGAAGGCAAAGCCCTGAAAAAGATGCCGTGTGTCAAAATGTTTTTCTGACCGATATGGAGATTTCTCTATATCGGTTGTCTTTTACGAATGGCTGCTTAGTCACTTTGACGAATGATTCGTAAAAACTTTGTGCATAAAGGCGATGGTTTCGGAAAGTTTTTTTGTTTACACAGGAAAATCTTTCTGATATACTGTTTTCCAGGAGGATTAGTTTATTGTCTGATAACGGTAAGCTTGATAGTCGGGTTCTTACGCAAATCGTCAACTTGATTGAACAGCAGTTCGGCTCCAACTGCGAGGTTGTTTTGCATGATTTATCGCGCCCTTACGACAGCACCATTGTCGATATCCGCAACGGGCATATAACCAACCGTAAGGTTGGAGATTGCGGCAGCAACTTAGGGCTGGAGGTCATCCGCGGGACAGTCAAGGACGGAGATAAATTTAATTATTATACAACAACAAAGGACGGAAAGATTTTGCGTTCTTCTTCTATTTATATGCTTGATGAAGAGAGGAATGTGAGATACTCCCTTTGTGTGAATCTGGACATAACTGAAAGTGTTAAATTTGAAGCTTTCCTTAATAATCAAAATCGTTTTAATCTGGGTATTGAACAAGAAAATCCCAACGGAGAGGAAGTTTTTGTTAATAATGTGCACGATCTCGTAGAAAGCATATTGGAAAGCGGCATCGCGTTTATCGGTAAACCCGTTGACGATATGAATAAAGAGGATAAGACACGCCTGATAGAGTTTCTCGACAGCAAGGGTGTGTTTTTGATTACTAAATCCGGAGAAAGAATTTGCGAGGCTTTGGGAATCACAAAGTATACGTTCTATCAAATGCTCGAGACTGTTCGCAAAAACGGTAACGGCGGTACAGTTAACAACGGGACGCTTAATTCGGGTATTACAGAAAGCCCGGCGGTATAGCCTCCTTGTTTTTGACCGCCGCAAACAATCAAAAATGAAAGGACATTTAAGCTATATGGATATCTATAAAAAACTGGATGAGCTTGAAATCAAATTACCTCCGCCCCCGCCTCCTGCCGGTATCTATAAGCCTGTTAAGCAGGTCGGCAATATGCTGTATGTGTCCGGTCAGGGTCCTACGGAAAACGGCACTCCATTGGTGTCCGGGAAAGTAGGCAAGGAGCGCACCATTCAGGAAGGACAGCATGCGGCGCGCCTTTGTGCGATTAATGCTCTG